>Ga0272440_1000689_pt1 | contig 28474 bp, 13 predicted proteins | sample SSMMMBAug17_FD_192440 | JGI IMG/M metagenome (GOLD analysis project Ga0272440, IMG submission 192440) | Marine sediment archaeal communities from Little Sippewissett salt marsh, Falmouth, MA, United States - SSM-MMB-Aug17 | ecosystem: Environmental > Aquatic > Marine > Wetlands > Sediment ... | reverse complement strand
TGCAATATGCCATTTTCTTGTGTGCCAATCCACAGATTGTCTTCACTTTCAATGGCAATATCCATAATTGACGATATATCAGAGGCATTTTCACTCAAGGCCACCGCATGCCATTCATGTGTCAAAGGGTGAAACCGGTAGATATGATTATCATTGGTTCCCACCCAGATCACACCGGACTTCGATTCTGCGATGGCATTAATCGTGGCATTATTCAAATCAGAATTCTTGGGATTAAAATGCTCAAACTGACTGAGATCTAAATCCAGGCAAGATAGACCTTTCGTCGCTGTACCTATCCATAATGTTCTATTCTGGCCACTGATCATCGTTTGAATATGGTTATCTGGAAGGTCACTATTTGATTCATTGTAACGTTCCCATGAATCTGTCATGTGCTTGTATTCCAAAAATCCATTTGAATCACTCCCTGCCCATATTCGACCATCTGTCGTTTGCGCCATACAGGTTATGGCATCTGTAATATTTTCATAGGTTTTCCATTGAAAATTTGAGGGATATAATCGTGCAATACCATTCATTGTTCCAATCCAAAGGGATGCATCAGTATCATACAATATACTTAAAACTGTTTTATGTGGAAGTTCACTATTTTGAGTTTGAAAAACAGTCCATTGACGCGCATTGATATCAAACAATGCAAGTCCATTGGTTGTGCCCACAGCAATCTTATTGCCGCTCATTTCATGGATACATCGGATATCGTATGAATCCAAAGGGCTGTTCATGGGATCCCAAAATTGCCATTCATGGGTTTTAGGATACAATTGCATGAGTCCTTTATAACGAAAACCCGCCCAAACAGTACCATCAGTTAATTGCGTGAGGCAAGAAACCGAATTATCAGGTAAATGTTGATGAATCAATCGGGTATGCAATTGACATTGGCCATTTGTTTCCATTTTGACAAGGGCATCATTGACATTGATTATTACTGCGTTCTCATCTGTAGATTCGATATTATAGTATGTATCACTTGAATGGCTTGTAGAAAATGTTTGCCATGAATCAGTTTCAGGATCAATTGATAACAAACCATTTTCTTTTGTTGCAATCCAGATATGACCATTAGGTGTTGATGTCAAATGATCGATAAAATTGTCTGTTAGCGGGCTATTGTTTAAATTGAACTGTGTCCATACGTTATTTTCAGGCAAAAATCTCACGACGCCTTGATTCCATGTACCCATCCAGATATGATTATGTAAATCATGACGAACAACATTGATCATATTGTCTGGCAAGCCGCTGTTTTCTGTTTGAAAAATCTGCAAATTGTTAGTTAAGGTATTTACAAAAATCAGTCCGCGATGGGTGGCCGCCCAAAGATTGTCCTGATTGTCAATGGTAAGATCCCAAATATTCGCTGTTGGCATTTCAAAATTATGGGGTGAATACTCAGACCATGTTTTGGTAAAGGCGTCCCAACAAAAAAAGCCACCTCCCATTGTTCCAATCCACAATTTTTGCTGATTCATGGATGTTGCCAGCGCATAAATACTCTTTACAGTCAGCCCTGAATTGAATGGGTTGAATGTATTCCATTCAAGGGTAAGTGTATTGAATTGGACAAGGCCGCCAGTGGTCGCAATCCAAATACTTTGATCATACATCTGACAGATGTCCTGAACTGTCCCTGATGGCAATTGATTTCGATAATATTGTTGAAAATTATGTTCAAAATCCACCCGAATCAAGCCGCCTTTTGTGCCAATCCATGCAATATTATCTTTAAATTGGTCCCAGTAAATGCAATGAGCGTGCGTTGCGCTCAAATAATGATATGTCATCTGCTGATCTTTTTGAAACACATCATGACGCACTTGAATCAGATGAATGGCATTTCCTGTGTGCCCATCAGCATCCATGACATTCAGCCAGACACGATATTCACCAGGTGAATCATAGGCATGAACAGGATTTGAATCAAATGACACATGATTGTCTCCAAAATCCCAGACATAATGTATGGGGGGTTGCGCATCCAAAATGGCAGTATCAAAGGATTGTTCCATAAACAGGGATCCTGACACTGGGGACGAACTGATAGAAATCTGTAAATCCTGTGCTGATACTTCTCCAGGCATATACAGAAAAGAGCATATCATTAATAATGCAATAAAATTCATTATGTTAATCCTTATAGGCATCACTTTAGAAATCTCTGAAAATATGAACAACTGGAGTCCAAATCTTTAGATTTGGACTCCAGTTGTTTGAAATGGATAATTTATTTTTCGAGCAATTCAAAATCAATCAAAGCCGACTTAATAATTCAGCCAGTTGGCTTTTTGAATATGGCTTTGGCACAACCCCCCAAAAACCATATTTCTGATAGTTTGCCATAATGGGATCATTGGCATAACCACTGGATACAACCGCTTTTACATTTGGGTCAATTTCAATTAATTCTGGGATTACTTTTGATCCGCCCATGCCTCCAGGGATGGTCAAATCTAGAATAACCAAATCAAAGGATTTGCCTGACTGAAAGGCTTTTTTATAAGCATCAATGGTTTCAATGCCATCAGTCGTGCAGGTCGTTTCATAGCCCATTGTTTTTAACATTTTTGCGACCATTTTTAAAATAGACGACTGATCGTCCAAAATCAATATATGCCCTTTACCATGATGTCTATCAGTGGTTTTATTTGTCATGTCAGCAATTTTTTTATCTGTCGCTGGCAGATAAATATTGAATGTTGTACCATCACCTTCATTTGATTCGACAGACATATGCCCGCCATGTTTTTTTATAATTGAATAGGATATCGCAAGGCCCAGTCCATTCCCTTCTTCTTTGGTTGTGTAAAAGGGTTCAAATATATGCGGAATGTGGTTTTCGGGAATACCTGTTCCCTGGTCTTTAACTGAAATTGCAATATACTGACCGGCGGGCAGCGAAAACTTATTATTGTTTTCAAACAAAAAAGGTTCTGTCTTTATTTTGATTGTCCCGCCTTGCTGCATGGCCTGATTGGCGTTGATCACCAGATTGCCAATTACCTGATTGATTTGACCGATATCTATTTCAACAGGCTGCAATTGTGGTCTTAGTTCGAATATGATGCATGTTTTTGTTCCACTGATCACAAAATTTGCAGATTCCTGAATGATTTGATTTATATTGGCAGCCTGCTTGATAGGTTCTCCCCCTTTTGAAAAAGTAAGCAACTGCTGTGTTAAAGATGCCGCTTTTCTGGAACCATCATATGTTTCGGTCAATAACTCATACAATTCATGGTTGGGACTTAAACCGCTTAATGCAGTGGAAATGTTTCCTGTAATGACACTCAACATATTATTAAAATCATGCGCAATACCTCCTGCAAGCGTACTGATTGCATCCATTTTTTGTGCATGTTGAAGGTGTTGTTCCATGCGACTTTTTTCAGTGATATCCCTGAAAACGAGCACAACGCCAATGATTTGACTGTTTTCATCAAAAATTGGAGCGGCGCTATCATGAACCAATCGTTCAATGCCATTGCGGGAAATAAGTATCGTTTTTTGAGTCATTTCAACAATGCCCGATGTTTCCAGAGCTTTTTGCACAGGATTTTCAGCGATAATAAAGGTTGCAGCATCAATAATATGAAAAACATCTTTAATATCAAGGCCTTCAGCCTCTTTTTGCATCCATCCGGTAAGTTGCTCCCCAATTTTGTTGATCATCCTTACCTTGCCAGAAGTATCGGTTGTAATAACCCCATCGCCAATGGATCGTAAGGTGACTTGCAATCGCTCTTTTTCTTGGATTAACTCTGATTGTCTTTGAGTTAGTGATTCTTGCATCGAATTGATTCTTGAAACCAGCAAATCCAACTCATCAACAGTACCAAATGGCATCATAATTTTGCTTTTTTTCAGGGTCAGTATTTTATTCGTTTTTCCAGGAGTTAACGACTTAAAATATTGACTGATTGCTTCTATGTGCCGGGTAATCGAGGCATGAATCATAAACAAGATAAATAATGATACGAAAAACGTTTTAATGGCATGGGTAATCAGAATAAAAACAATTTTTTCTGTCAGGGCAGAATAAACATTTTCTAAAGAAACAGTGACAGTCAATAAGCCTGTCTTATACCTGGACGTATGCTTGACCCCATGTAAAGGGTATTCCTTGCTAAGTTGATATTTTTTTTCTGGAAGCGTTCCTTTTTCCATGGGTATATACTGCGTTTGAGTCAGTTTAACATGCACAACATCAGGAAGATGCATTAATTCTTCAAGTTCTGTTTTAATGTTATTTTCATCAAGGTTCCAGACATCGTATTCTAATGAATGAATATGACTTGTGGCAACAATATCCAAAGTTTTTTCAATGTCTCTGACATCAGATTTGTAATCCAGGTAAAGCTGAATGATGGATGTAAATATTGTAAATAACCCACTAATGAGTACAACCCATAAGGCTATTTTATGTCCAAGCTTCAAATCTTAGATCCTTTCTTTGCTTATTTCCCCTTGTATGATTTAAACATGATATATTTGTCAATTATTCGATCAATTGTTTTATCAATCCACATCATTTTTAAGTGATGGTTCAAATTTTTGATCATCTCGTCCTTGTCAGGTAAACTGGCATTTTTTGAAATCATCAGATAAACCGGTCTGGGTGGATTGATTGGTGTTGGGAGATATTCAATTTTATCAGAGATTTTCATTCGCATGGCTTTAAACAGGACTGCATCACGATTACCAACATAAGCATCAATACGCTTATAAACGAGTTTGTTCAGATTAATTTCAGCAGTGTTTGCCGGCATAATTGTGATTTTTCCCTTATGCTGGAGTTCATTAATTTTGGGGCTGATACTGTAACCGCGATTGATTCCAATTGTTTTGCCATACAAATCAGAAATCTGATTATAAGAAAATGATTCGCCTTTTCGAACAAAAATACTAAATGTCGCGTAATTCAGCGGCGTATCTAAATAAATCGCAAATTGTTCACGTGAAGGTGTTTTAAAGCCTGGACCACCGATATCAATTTCTCCATTTTTTAAGGAATTAATTAATCGTTTCCAGGGATAAAAAGCAATATCTACCGAATAATTGCAGCGATTGAAAAGTGTAGAAATAATTTCAGCATCAATACCCTCCTTTTTATTCGTTTTCTCTTTCCAATAAAAGGAGGGAACAAGATCAATGTTGTATCCAAGTTTTTTTGGGGATTGTGAAAAGACATGATGTGGCATGCCGCACATCAATATCAATAGAAGTGCTATGGATAATGCTTGAACCATTGCGATATCGTTTTGATGATACCTTTTCATTCTTCTTAAATTCTTTTTTCAATAAGTTTTTGAATGTCTTCGAGGCGAAACTGTTCCAGAAAACGATATGCCTTTCTGGTAAATGAAACGCATTCTGGATAATCAACGTTAATTTGAGCAAGTAGTTTTTTAAGTCGTGTTGCTTTTCCGCTAAGAATAAGTTTACTCATGGCTTCAATGGCCTCATTCGGTGGATAAACAATGGAATTTTTTTCTATCTGTAACGTGTTTTGAGACTCTGTGTTTGATTGAATATCATTTGTCCATGACAGATTTAAATGTTCCTGTATTAATTCCAAGAGCTCATCAACCTGAACTGGCTTGGTAATATAGTCATCACATCCGGTTTTAAAACATTGCTGCTGCATTTCATGGCTGATATTTGCAGAAACAGCAATGATTTTAGTATATTTCAATGTTGGAATGGATCTAATCTTTTGAGTCGCCTCTATGCCTTGCATAACAGGCATGACAAGATCCATCAAAATAAGATCCGGCACAAAACTATACGCTTTTCTGACAGCATCCATCCCATTGACCGCCTCTTTGATTGCAAAACCGATTGGTTCTAAAATGTCACGAATAAAAGCCCTGCTTTTATCAATATCCTCAGCAACAAGAATTTTTTTGACAGGTCCTTGATAACCGCTAATATAAGATTGTCCCGCCTGATCTGATATATTTGAACCTGCCTGGGCCTCCTGTAGATCCAGTTGAAAAGAAAAGGTTGTACCTTCTCCCTGTCTGCTTTTTACATGAATATCACTGCCCATCATACGAATGATCGTTCGTGTAATAGATAAACCGAGTCCCGCCCCTTCTCGCTGAATACGTTCATCATGAAGTTGATGAAAAGGTAAGAAAATTTCTTCAATTTTGTCTTCTGGAATGCCGATGCCAGAATCCTCAATTTCAAACATGACCCTGTTGTTTTTTTTCTGCACACGAAGTGAGATACTTCCATCAATGGTATGTTTCACTGCATTCGATAGCAAATTAAACAAAATTTGTCTTAGACGTTTTTCATCGGCATCCACGTACCTGGGCAAATCATTATCTGGTAGATAATTGAAATGAAGTCCTTTTTGCAAGGATTTCATGCGAAAAATACTGACAATACTGTTCAATAAATTATAAAAATCAAATACCTTTGGAAAAATTAAGAATTTCTGAGATTCAATACTGGAGAAATCCAAAACTTCATTGATCATTGTCAAAAGGTGTTCACCACATTCCTGTATCGTTTCAATGGCTTGATATTGTTTGGGGAGCATATTGGAATCCCGCTTTAAAATTTGCGTGTATCCCAAAATGCCATTAAGCGGGGTTCTTAATTCATGACTGACGCTTGCCAGGAAGTTATTTTTAGCCATACTGGCAGATTCAGCCATTTTTCGGGCACGTTGAAGTTCTTTATCAGCGATCATACGTTCAAGGCGATCCAGGCCATGTTTTTCAGCAATTTCCAACCGAATTTTCAAAAGATCGAGGTTAAATGGTTTTTTTATATAATCATCAGCACCTGCATCAAGGGATTCTTTGAGACTGTCGGGCTGGGTCATTCCAGTAGTAACAAGCAAAACACTGTATTTTCCTCTTGGAAGCGCCCGGATTCGCCTACAGCATTCCAGGCCATCCATTCCTGGTAATCCAATATCAATAAGGATCATTGAGTAAAACATTTCATTATATTCTTTGATTGCATCTTCAGCACTGCTAAATGTTTTTACCTGATTGCCCCTGGCAACAATGATATCCTTTAATGTATCAGAAAGTAATATATCGTCATCTATGACCATCACTTTCATGGCAAATCCTCATTTGTAATATCGCCAAGCATACCGATTCGGCGATTTTTTGGAACAGTCAGTGAGACAATCGTACCTTTTCCCATCTGACTTGTAATCCATATTTTTCCATTAAGCTTTTTAATTAATTCTTTACAGATGATTAAACCCAGACCAGCCCCTTTTTCCCCGGCAGTTCCATTTTCTTTGACAGTACTGTTAATTTTAAAAAGTTTGCGTTGGTTTTCTTCACTAATACCAATACCTGTATCAATAATTTTGATCTCTTCATAATCTCCAAGATTCTTTGATGAAATAGATATTGTGTCACCTGATAGACAGTATTTAATTGAATTTCCAATAATATGTTGAAAAATCGTATCTGCCATATTTTCGTCCACAAAAACCAGTTCGTCTTCCAAAATATTATTATTAATAATGATACGTTTATCTTCAGCGTTCTGATTAAAAGGGATAATACTTCTTGCAATGATTCTATTTAATGGAATGATATCGGGTGAAGGTTCAACAGAATCGCTCTGAAGTTTAATCCATCCCAGAAGATTTTCAACAATCCTTTGCGTATATGATGCCGATCGTTGAATATTAACTGCTGTTTTAACAAAGGTATCATTTAAAAGGCTTTCTGCAGTACGTACAATTCTTCCAGATAATCCAAATATTGAACCCAATGAACCAAACAAATCATCTGTAAACACAGAAAAAATCTTTTCACGTGTTTCAATGGCGTTTGTCAGTTCCTGGTTGACTCTCGACAATTTTATATTGGTTTCAGTCAGTTTTTTATTAGATTCTGCCAATTTATTATTGAGCGATAGAAGTTCTTTTTTTTGCTGCTGAATAATCAGGTGGGTTTTGATTCGTGCCAGAACTTCTTCCTGTTGAAATGGTTTTGTAATGTAATCCACAGCCCCCATGCGAAAGCCCTTAAGTTTTTTTTCAGTGTCAGATAATGCAGTCATAAATATTACAGGAATGGGTTTAACATTAACATCTGCTTTAAACTTTCTGCATGTTTCAAATCCATCAAGACCGGGCATCATGATATCCAAAAGAATTAATTCTGGCTTTGCATGTTCAAGTTGTTGAATTGCACGCTCACCACTGGGAGCAACCATCGTTTCATAGCCAGATTCCTCCAGATAATCAATTAAAACCCTCAAATTAGTGGGATTATCATCAACAACCATTATGGTTGGGTTCTCGTTTGTTTCCATTATTGAGGTCTCCTTTTGTTCTTTTTTATAATCTTCACGAGAGATTATTCCAATTTTTTATCATCTGATTATTCATATTTTACCTATATAATATTTATTAATTGATTATCAAGAATTTTATTAAAAAATGTTACGTTACTCTACGCCCCAAGTTTGCGAGAATAAGCCCGCAAAACGCATATCAATCTCAGCAAAAATACGATTTGGTTATTCTTGATCTGATTGTTCCAGATGGTTTGGGAGCGCATAGACCTATGCGTTTGGAAGGGGGCGCATTCTAAAAAGGGGGTATTATTTCAATGCAGACTCTTTATTTGTTTCGCCTGCTTCGTCTTTGCAGCAAGATCACCTTTCCAAGCTTTGTACCACATGCAAATCGACCATTTTTTGTGACTTCAGAAAGGGCGCTCACACCATATTCGGTTTGAAAAACAGCAAGACATTCACCGGTATTGATATCCCAAACTCGAAGGGTACAATCCCAGCTTCCAGAAATAATATAATTGCCATCCGGCGTTGTGGTGACAGTTTTTACCCATCCTGTGTGTCCTAATAAAACGTGTTTGCAGACGCCAGTCTGTATATCCCACACACGAATGGTACGATCCCGGCTTGAAGAAATCAGGTACTTACCATTAGGGCTTACAATAATGGATTCCACAGTCAATCTGTGTCCTTTCAAGGTTCTGAGACATTTGCCGCCTTCAATGTCCCAGATTCGAAGTGTACGATCTCGACTGCCTGATACCGCATATCTTTTATTTGGCGTCAGACGAACACTGCCAACTGTCAAGGAATGCCCCTTTAATGTCTTTAGGCATTGTCCAGTCTCCAAATCCCATATTCTCAAAGTTTTATCCCTGCTGCCAGATACTGCACGTTTACCATCACTGGATACACAGACACTGTAAACATCATCCATATGACCATGAAGTACTCGGGCACAATCACCTGTTTGAATATCCCATACACGCACTGTTTTATCCCGACTACCTGTTACTGCCCACTTTCCTGTAGAACTTAAATTGACGCTTTCCACTGAGCTGGTATGACCTTCCAGAATATTTTTGCATGTTCCAGAGGCTAAATCCCACAAACAAATCAGTTTATCTATACTTCCAGATATGGCGGTTTTTCCATCCTGCGAAATACACATGCTGTTGACACTGAAAGAATGTGTTTCCAGATTTTGAATACATTTGCCGCTTTCAATATCCCATACCCGAAGCGTTTTATCCAGGCCCGCAGATATGGCCTGCCTGGCATCGGAACGTATACACACACTTACGACCCGACGTGTTTGTTCTTTCAAATTGCGGAAGCATGCGCCTGTTTCAGTATCCCAGACCCGAATCACTTTATCTCGACCGCAACTGATGGCACAACGCCCATCTGGTGTAATCCGCACATTTTCAATGCCGCCTTCATGGCCATCAAGGATTTGTAACTGTTTTTTTGAAATCATATCCCAAACAATGGCTTTACCATCATTTGTGTTGACAATAATCCGCGCTTCATCAGGGGTCATATCAAAAGAGGTATGCACGACAATATCAGTTAGAGGTTCATGATGTGTATTTGATGAAATCTGCCAGACATGGATTGGCTGATCTTGAAATGCAATGTAGAGACTTTTACCATTGGGTGAAATTTCAATATGGTGGATTGGCATTTTTGTATTTAACGCATGAATCATTTTTTCTTGATTGAGTTGATAAATATATATCCACCCCGCTCGATCTGCTGATGCGCCTGTTGCGCCATCAGGTGTCATCGCTGTCGATATTACCCCTGCTTGATGATTTTTGAAAATATTCTGACATTGACCTGATGATAATTGCCATAACCTGACAGTCTCATCCTGACTGGCGGACAGGGCAAGGCGGCCATCAGGCGTAATTTTGACATCATGAATAATATCTGTATGTCCGCGAAGCACACGAAGACACTCGCCCATTTCTGGCGACCATACGCGCAAAGTTTCATCAACACTTCCAGATATTGCAATCTGTCCATCTGGGGTCATTGCTGTGCAAATCACCCAACTGCTGTGTCCGGCTAATGTTCTTAAAAGTGCTGGTTGAAGAGAACGTTCTAATGAATGCGAAACAATTTGTTCTAATATGATATAGTCCACGCCCTGCGTTAATATGTTTTGAGATGCCTTTGCAACCGGTCCGCTTTTTGTATAGTTGTATGCCTGTTGTAGACAAAAACCAGGAATTGATGAAAACCGCGCCAGATTATGCCTTTGGGAAAAAATGAAACGATAAAATGATAAAATTTTATCCTGTCTGGTGGGGGATGTCATCATGCGATTGTTTTCTGCTGCAATGGCGGCATCGCTCAATGGCTGTGTGGCGTAAACCGCTTCAGGAAATGCTGCTGCTCCACGTGCAAAGGCCATAATCGCTTCAGTATAATCCTGACATCGTTGAGTTTGCCTTTTTTGATTTTCGATTATTGGACGACAATCAGGTAAGGCCCAAATGGCATCTTCGTAATCACGAACCAGGTCGTAAGTCATACCGGCCATGCATTTTTTTTCAATGAATCTTAAATCTGTCAATATCTGTGACAGATCATCCCATCTTTCTGCCCTGCATAAATGAAAAGGTAAGTGCGCCAACATGTAATCAGGAAGATAATACATCCCTTTTGCATAAGAATTCATGCCCAGTTGCGCCAGTTCACAATGTCCATTTTGTTCATTAATGGTATACTCTTTTGATAAATCGGGATTCCTCAGCCAGTCACCCAGAGACCGATGAAAAAAATGAAAACAATTATCTGTTACAGAAAAAAGCATTCCCAATATATTGTGTAAGGTTTGTCGGTCATGAATCTCCCAGTTGATAAGATGGGAAATCATGTCCAGACTTAAGGCTTCCTGGGCAGCAGACATGGCATCCAAAAGGGGGCGGATCTTTGCGACATATGATGCATGATCGTAAAACTGTGTTTGAAACAACCATGAATACATCCCATTCAGGCCTTGAGGTAATTTGATAATATCGTATGATCCAATGCGACCCTGCGCCAATTCACGACGCAGCCATTCAATATATAAGAAAATTCCTTCACTTCGTTCGAAAATAATATCTGTTGCCTGATCAATCGGCATATCTTCGGGTGTATAAGGATGCATATAACGTGCAATATACTGGCGGGCATCCAGATCGTGCTGTTTATTTGAAATGTTGATTATTTTAGGGCTTAAAGGCATCAGCGCTGTTGTAACTTCTGGTTCATCTCTTGTTGTGATGAGCAGCTTTAAAAAAGAAGGCGTCCGCGCCCATTCCTGGGATAACAAGTCTGCCATGGCATTTTTTTTGTTTCGGGTTGCCTGATCCAGACCATCCATTACAAACACTGCAGGTTCTAAATGTTCACATTGAATGCGCAAAAAAGGCTGCACCAGTAATAGATCAAATAACGTTCTGTTATCATAATACGAAACAATTGTTTCTAAATTAATGGCACATAAATGATTAAAGTATTCTGGAAGATACAGGGCAAGCTGGTACGCCGCAGAAAAAATCCATCGTCTGGGATCACTCATATGACGATCTCCATAGCGGCAAATATGAAAACTGGCAGCCATATTTGAAAAACAGGCAAACCATGCAGAGATTGCTGTCTTTCCAGTACCTGCAAGACCAGTAAGCATCATGACTTTCTCACTTGAAAGATCCACAGCCCACTGTGTCAACTGTGTTAACAAGTCCGAACGACCTGAAAAACGTATCAAATAGCCAGGGATCATGCCTTCAAAAGGCAAGGGACGAAACAAACGTCTGAATCGCATGTAATCGTTTTCAAACATGCTTGAAGGATCGGGTTGTTCTTCTTCAAGAATCAGTGCAAGGGCATGGACTGTTTGTTCAAATATTTCTACATCGGAAAAATCTACAAAAGGACGATCAGCAACCAGGATGGGTGGCATGCAGTCTTCAAGCCGGATACTCAAAACCGGTATGCCCCGGTCCAATGCCAGGTGCAATGATTTTAAACATGTACCATCAGGGCGTTGAATCGTTTCCCGGCTCATCAACATGAGAATAAATGCACGATCTAAATCCTGGGACAGCCAGGACAAACCATTTTCAAGCATAACATTTTGATTACCGGTATCATCATCCTCAAATGCAAAACGAACCTCGTGTCCATGATTTTGAAGATCCATCTGGATTTGGTTCACAATTTCAGTATGCTGCTGTCCCTTATACACAAGTAACAGGCGTCTCATGATTTTTTTATGCCTGGAGTAGAGCTTTTGAATATGATATTTGGGACCGGGTTCTGAATCAGATTCATATGTAAAAACAGTCTGGCAATGAAAACATCTCAGCCGAACACGATTTTTTGTGACACGGCTGGATGGTATTTTAAGTACTGTTTGACAATTTGGGCATTGAGACTGAATAAATCGTTTAATGGTAATCCGAAAAATGTGCTTACAATGACCACATCGTGCCCGAGCCGAATTTTGCTTCATCTTTTTAGTATTAATGATTAAAGATGTTTCGCATTTCGGGCATTGAATTTTCATGATGGTTTATTCCTGGCTATCTTCCTTGCTTGGCTGCTTTAATCGAATTGAAAGTTCATCCAATTGTTCAAAACTGGCTTCAGATGGTGCTTTTGTCAACAAGCAGGTGGCTTTTTGTGTTTTGGGGAACGCAATAATATCCCGAATTGATGGTTGATTGCATAACAACATGACCAGACGATCAAACCCAAACGCAATGCCCCCATGAGGTGGCGCCCCTGAGTCAAGAGCATCCAGAAAGAAACCGAATTTTTGTTTGTATTCATCCTCAGAAAGCCCCAGCGCTTTAAACACACGCTCCTGAACCTCACGTTGATGAATACGAATACTTCCACCACCAATTTCAATGCCATTCAAAACCATATCATAGGCTCTGGATCGGGTGGCCAGTGGATTTTTTTCCAGACGATCCAAGTCTTCATCCATAGGTGCGGTGAAAGGGTGATGCAATGCCTGATAGCGTTTTTCAAGATCATCATAATCCATCAATGGAAATTCGGTTACCCAAACAAATTTATAATCATCATCACGAATTAATCCCAGTTTTTTTCCAAGATGATTGCGAAGATATCCTAAGGCATCATTGGTAATTTTGGGATGATCTGCTACAAAAAATACAAGATCACCGGCTTCCATTTGAAGTCGTTCTTTCATTTTTGCTTTTTCATCATCAGAAAAGAACTTGGTGATTGGGGATTGCCATTCATTTTCTTTTACTTTAATCCATGCCAGCCCTTTTGCCCGATAGATTGAAACAAACTCGGTGAGATCGTCAATTTCTTTTCTTGAAAAATTAATACATCCTTTGGCATTTAAGGCTTTAACAATCCCTCCATTTTTGATAACCTGAGAAAAAACTTTAAAGCCTGAGTTTTTAACAATATCACTGATATCACATAATTCGAGACCAAACCGCATGTCGGGTCGATCAAGGCCAAATCGTTCAATAGATTCCGCAAATGTGATCCTGGGAAATGGGCCTGGAAGGTCGATATCCAAAGCACTTTTAAAAACAGATCTGATCATCCCTTCAGCCATAGCCATGACATTGTTTTCACCCACAAAGGACATTTCAATATCAATCTGGGTAAACTCGGGCTGACGATCTGCCCGCAGGTCTTCATCCCTGAAGCATCGGACAATCTGATAATATTTGTCATATCCAGCGATCATCAGTAATTGTTTGAATAATTGTGGGGATTGGGGCAATGCATAGAATTGTCCATGATTGATTCGTGATGGAACCAGATAATCGCGCGCTCCTTCGGGGGTACTACGTGTAAGAAAAGGTGTTTCAATATCTAAAAATCCCAGGCTGTTCAGATATTCTCGAACTGTCTGTGCCGCTTGATGACGAAGGATAATATTTTTTTGAAGGTGCGGTCGTCGTAAATCAATGTGTCGGGAACTTAAACGTACAACTTCAGAAACATCAATTGAATCTTCAATCATAAAAGGCGGTGTTTTTGCTGCATTCAGAATCTTGAGCGTTGATACCATTACTTCAATATCACCGGTATACAGCTTGTCATTGATCATGCCTTCCGGACGTTTTGAGACAGTACCTTCAACTGCAATCACATATTCATTTCGAAGAACCTGAGCACGTTCGTGAATATTTTCATCAATTTCAGGATTAAAAACCACCTGAGTAATCCCTTCACGATCACGTAAATCTACGAATATCACGCCTCCATGGTCACGTCGGCGATGAACCCAACCGGCAAGGATGACTTTTTTTCCAATATCTTTGGCTGTCAAAGCATTGCAATGATGCGTTCGTCTCATATCTGCCAATATATCTAACATAGCATACCTCTTTTTTCGCGGACAGTTTTGACGCACTGTCCAATTAATGAGTTAAAAATTTTATTATAGCACTTTGATGGGATCTGTACAACAGGAATTATGGGGAGAATGATAAAGATAGATTGAGATTCGTCTATTCTTGAATTTTTTCGTTGCTTCCAATAGTATCTTGAGTATTTTGAATATCAGGGTATTTTTTCTTTAACTGTTCCAGATCATTCACATCATAATTCTCAACGAACTCCTCAAGAATTTGTGTAATAAATTCTGACATTGAAACGCCTTTTTCTTCAGCCTTTTCTTTAACTAATGCGTATTCTTCATCTGTTAATTCAATTTTCATATTCACATAATCGTTTGGTTCATTATTATTTTCATTTGTTGACATGTAATCCTCCTTTTTTGGATTGAACAAAACTTGCATCTAAAGAAATATTGTTTATTATGATAATAGATAACAGTCAATACTTTTATTTCTTGATCTTTATTTTGAAAATGCAAATAACAATAAAAAAATATAAATAATGTATAAACAGGAGTACTCCTTTATGCAAAATCAAAATTTTTATTATGATGCCTTTCATGCTGCCGATATCGGCACATGCATAACAGACAAGGGTGGCAATTTTGTTGAGGTCAATCGTGCCTATTGCAAAATCTATGGATATTCACGAGAGGAGTTGATTGGTAAGCATTTTTCAATGGTAGTTCCCATTGAAAACAGACAGGCTGCAAATCAACTCCATGAAGATTTTTTTGATAATGAAAATGAAATTCCGCAAGAATGGATTGTCCAGCGCAAAAATGGCGATTATTTGAATATATTTGTTTCAGCGGGTATGATCATATCAGACAATCAAGAACGATATAAAGTTACAAAAGTCACCGATATTTCAGAGCTGAAATCAAAAGAACAAATGATTACACGTATGGGACGCATTATTGATCAAGTCAATCATGAAATTTATATCATTGATCCTGATAATTTTCAAATCCTTCAAGCAAATAAAGGGGCTCGAAAGAACCTTCAATATTCGGAGGATGAGCTTAATAACATGTATCCCTGGGATTTGACACCTGAATTGACTCAAGAACACTATATTTCTTATTTAAAAACATTAATAGATAAGCATGAAAAATGGATCAGCTTTGAGACGTTTCATTGCCGAAAAGATCGCAGCACTTATCCGGTAGAAATAAAAATTCAATATGTTTCAAGTGATTCATCAAATATTTTTATATTCATAGTTCAAGATATCACAGAGCGAAAAGAAATATTGAACCAACTCGTACAAAGCGAAATTCAACTGAAAGAGGCTCAAAAATTGGCAGGAATCGGCAGTTGGAATTGGGATATTGCTTCTCACACAATTAGCTGGTCTGATGAAACCTATAGCATTTTTGGATTGGATCCCAAACAAACAAGCATAGACTATGAAAAATATATTAACAAAATCCATCCAAAAGACAGGAAAAAACTGCGACAGGCGATTAATAAAACCCTGAAATTTGGCCATAAATACAGTGTCGAACATCGAATTGTCATGAACGATGGCACGATCCGCCATGTGCATGGATTGGGAGATATTGAGTATGATCATCATGGAAATCCCATTCGAATGTTTGGTACAATTCGTGATTTAACAAAGGAAAAGCAAACTCAAAAGTCTCTTAAAACATTCAATGCCTTGCTAGAGCAAAGTATCCACATGATTTATATTACAGAGCCTGATGGCACGATTGTTTATGTGAATCCTACTTTTGAACGACTTACCGGTTATGTTTTTGATGAAGCCATCGGGCAAAAACCAGATATTTTAATTTCCACACAGACAGATCAAGACGTGCTGCAATCAATGTGGGACACTGTTGATCGTGGAAAAACATGGCATGGAAAAATAAAAAACAAGAAAAAAAATGGGCAGGTTTTTTGGGCGGATGTTTTAATTACCCCAATTCATGATGAGTCTAATGTGATTATTAACTATTTAGCCATCCATGAGGACATTTCAAAACAAATGCAGTCCATTGAGAAAGCACAATATCTTGAATCATTTGATCGTGTTACCGGTTTATTCAATCGTTCCTGTTTTACAACAACACTGACCCAAAAAATGTCATCAAGTCAATCTTTGAGTCTGCAATTGATTCAGTTATCAGACTATAAAATGATCAATGATGTTTATGGCGTGAATTTCACAGATAGCTACATTCGGGCAGTGATTCAACTCATTCAAAAAATCTGTCAATCATACAGTGAACCATTGATTATGGGACGTGTCAGCGAGGCGACATTGGGAGTTGTTTTTAATATTGAAAACATTGATACTTTGACTGACATGATACCCAGTATGATTCATCAGGTTTCCACCTATGGTTTTTCTAAAAATTCGGTCAATTCTTCTTTGGCAATTGGTATTGTCAGACAGCAGACCAGGGATAATTCATCAGAAGATCTTCTCAGAAAAGCATTTACCGCCCTGAAGGTTGCCAAAAAAAGAGGACGTAATACATGGCATTTGTTTCAAGAATCTGATTTAAAAGACAACTCTGTATCATCCTTATTTAAACAAAGAGAATTAATTTTACCTGCGCTTAAGGAAAATCGTTTTGAGCCCTGGTTTCAACCCATTTTGAATTTAAAGGATAATGAAATTCATCATTATGAAGCCCTCGCACGCATGCGAGATATTAAAGGAAATATCGTTTTACCAGGTGCTTTCATACCTGCTGCTGAGCAATTGGGGCTCATTTGTGATATTGATAAAATTATTGCAAAAAAAACAATTAACTATCAACAGAAACTCCATTGTTTGGGCAACGAACTCTCTTTTTCCATGAATATCTCTGGAATCAATCTTGGGGATGAACAATTATTGGCATTTTTACAAGATACCATTAAATCATCAGCGTGTGACCCCAGAAACATTATTTTTGAAATTACAGAAACAGCAGCAATAAATGACTTAAAGGCTGCGACCCATTTTATCAAAGTTCTGAAAAATATGGGATGTAAATTTTCTTTGGATGATTTTGGCGTTGGATTTACATCATTTATTTATTTGCGCGAATTAAATGTTGATTTTATAAAAATTGATGGCATGTTTATACGAAATTTATGTGAAGACAGGGAAGATCAATCCATTGTAAAGGCCATTGCAATGATCGCTAAAGAAATGAATATTCAAACAATTGCAGAATTTGTTGAAAATAAAAAAATATTGCTCATGCTTAAACAATTTGATATTGACTATGCACAAGGCTATTTAATTGGTAAACCATCACCGAAAGTGATTCATGAATGAATTAAGGAGTAATTGATGAAAAAAAAGGTATCTGATACCGGACAGTTTTGGCTAAATGTTGATCATCCCCAAAACCTGTCCATATTTACAGGATTGATTGAACTCTCCGCACCGATTGATATTCGAAGTCTCAGAGAATTAATTAAAAGACGTTTATTTCATTTGACACCATTCAATGAAAAAATTATTGAAGAGGTTACTGCCTCAAAAACATATTTTTGGACTGAAGACCAAGATTTTGATATTCGGACGCACGTTGAATTGGTACGTCTGAAAAATGAAAATGATGAGGAAGAATTAAAAAAACTGATGAGTGAAATTATGTCTGTACCGATGGATATGCGTAAGCCTTTATGGCAATTCATCCTGGTTAAAAAATATCAAGGCGGATGTGCCATTATTGCTCGAATTCACCAATGTCTTATGGATCGGGTTGATTTAATACAGATTCTGGGGTCCTTATCAGATACACATCTTAGAGATGAAGACCAGAACAATTCAAATCATCAATTTGAACACCCGGGTAGATGGCAGGCATTGTCACAGAGCATAAACGAATTTCGTTCAAAACTGAACCTGTCATTTTCTGCAGTGAATTCTATGCTAACAGGTTGTATAAAGCCAATGACGAATCCTTTTTTCTTAATAGAAAAAATTCGAATTTTGATGGGCACAACTTCTGACAGAATTGCTGAAATTGCACGACTTATCCTCATGAATTCTGATTCTGAGAGTATATTAAAAACAGATCTTGGAACTAAAAAACACTTTGCATGGAGCCAAAGCTTTTCTCTTAAAAAAATTCTTTCACTATCCAGTGCAACCAATGCTTCCATCAATGTGATATTTATTTCAACATTGACAGGCACAATCAAGCAATATTTAAAAGGCCGCAAAGATCCCATTGATTATCGTGAAATACGCGCAATTACACCTGTTGATATGCGAATGAGTCAGGGGGGATATTCTGGCTCAGTTCGTTTTGGATTGGTTCCATTTGATCTGCCGGTTCACATTAATGATCCCATTCTTCGAATTGCCGAGGTTAAAAGACGTTTACAAAATTTGGACCGATTACCCGATGCTGTTTCGGTGTTTTCTTCAATGACACGTTTGGGAATATCTGCTGAAACATTTTCGGAAAAAATAGCCATCCCATTCTCCCAAAAAAGTTCTTTGCTAATGACAAATACACAGGGCCCTGCACAAACACTTTATATTAATAGTATTCCAGTCAGTAACATTATGTATTGGCTACCTCGAATTGGCCATATTGGCCTGGGTACAACAATATTAAGCTACAATCAGAACGTCAGATTGGGAATTGTGTGTGACAGCAAACAAATACCCGAGGCAAATCAATTCATCAATGAATTTGAACGTCAACTGACCCGGCTTTTGGAATATTCGCTGCAGCAAAAAACTTTACAATCTCAGACAGATAAGGCATCTGATGCGTCCAAAATCATGAAGGAGGATCCCCTTCCCATTGCCATTGATAACCTTTCCCACGAAATGAATTCTTTGGGATAATATAGACTAGACTTTAAGATAAAGATTTTGGACTGCGTTGGCGCTTCGTCGATGAACTATAGTACTATCTCCTTGCGCCGCCTTGCCAAAATCTTTATCTTAATAAAGTCTATATTTGGGGCGGTTTTTAACAAAATCTGTCATCCAGTTAATTTCATATTGATAAGACCAGATATCGTAATTCATTGGACCTTCCATATTTTCCCAATCTTGCCAACGTGCGATATCAGCTTCGCTCCAGCGTGGGGAACCAGGGTCTTTTCAATTGTCCCGATTTATGTCGGTAGCCTCGTTTTTTTTAATAGGATTTCCAATAAAAAATCTGCCCATCAAAAATATGCTGCATGCCATTGATATCATTTGCATTCAAAAAAACAGGCATCAGATTTGAAGAAATTGATGATGGAAAATACAGCATGATTTCATTACTTCCATAGTACTGCACCAGTGGCGGATATAATATTCCATCAATGGGGTTGCAAAATACAGACATCCCCAAATTTTTAAAGACATCATTGACAATTTGGCCATTACATGAATCTACGATATATATTTTTGAGTTGCCGCCATTCTTACAGGGTACATTATTTGGAATTAATGTATTGACAATGTAAAAGCTTTCCCCCAGACATGTAAAAGGAAAAACAACACGTTCCCCTGGAGCCATATCCATAAACCATCCCACATGTGATTGTGCTGCAGTCGGATCCCAGTTTATTGGTTGAATGGAATTTGCTGATTGTTCAAAATTGCGCTTTTGTAAGGTTACGTTTGGTGGTGTATGCTCCGGTTTTCTAATGCCAGTTTGATTGTGTACAAACGTATTGAATGATCCCAAATAAGAATGTCGCACTTGTGTCAGGTTATAATTACGTTGTTTTTGCCAATAATCAGACCCATCCCAGATACAATAAAGGCTTTGCGTAGATTTATCAATAATATCATGTTGCTCAAGATATTTACCTGTTCCCCACATAATTAAATAACCCATAAACCGGCTGTCACAATGACGAATTACTTCTGGTCGAATAAGAATGGGTTGAACCTGTCCATTAGCTGCACAGGACTGAAATAGCGGATAGGGTTGATTGTCATAAGCATTTTTAAAAAAAACGTGCCATTTGTTTGGATTTGATGATTGACAATCAAACTTCCAAATGTTTCCTTGAAAATCTCCAGCATAAATAAAATCAACTGTTTGATTGGAATCGACATCAACCAATGCTGGTGTTGAAAGCCCATTGTCTATCCCTGATGCTGGAAGGGCAATACCTTTAGGTGCATCCTGTCCATTCCATTGCAAAGGTTTTCCTGTAAGTGCATTAAGAATATATAAATAGCCCTGTTTGTTATCAGAATTATATCCATTGCCAAAGATGACAACAGGTATGTTATTGCAGTTTGATTCAACAATATACGCCTGTTGAATGTGTCCCAGATCTGGATCATTTAATGGTGCATATTCCCACATTGGCATATTTTGTGGCAGTTTTTCACCGATGTTCAAACAAAACAAACCTTTTCCTCCACGACCCAATGTGCCGCATATTAAATGGCAGTCATTCTTTTGATAGACATAGAGGTTGCCATCAATAAAATAATGATGTTCATCGGTTAATGTGTGAAGTAAATGTAAGCGCGGCCATAGTATTTTGGGAATATAAGCCAATTTTTCATACCCTGTTTCACTGTCAAAAGCATGTACCATGCTATCGTTGGAAGCCACCCAAATTGTGTTACCCACAACTACTGGTGTGGAATGTATTATAGATCCCAATGGTAAATTGGAAATATGCTTTATGGTACGATCAGACATTTCTGATGAATCAATCCTGTCAGCATGAAAGGGAATACCGGATTGACCATTATATGTAATAATCGTTCTATCAGACTGTCTTGCCAAAACACTTTTTGCGGACCATTGCAGTATTGTCTGGGGATTATTATTTGAATCAAGATTATAAGATTGAACATCTCCTGTCCAATCTCCAGAATAAAAGGATGTTTCAATGAATTGTGTTTGGGTGTGGGTGCTTTTTCCAGTTAGGGTTGCGTTGCTGACAACAGTTTGCTTGTCTTGTATATACATTGCAATTTCATGAAATATTTGATCCAGGGCGTTCGGATTGTTTGCATTGAAAAATAATCCACGCCCATTTATTGAGGCATGATATAAATCAATAATCGTTTGTTCACTTCCTGGCAAGGGTTCTGGCCATTGAGAGCAATTTGGCGGGCATTTTGTATATATTTCTGCTAATTCAGTTGAAGCAAAATGAACAATCAAGGGGATCATATGTTGATGCGTTGGTTCTGCAAGTATTCCATTTGGAATTTCAGGGGCTAAATCCCTTTCATAATAAAACATGGCAACATCTGCAAAGGTATTTTCATATGGATCGGAAAAATATGAACCATCAAATGAAGTATCGTTACTACCGGTATCACAATCCCGATTCCCAATATTAGGCGATGGGCCATTGTATTGACCATCAGTCAAAACAATAGCAAAGGCCAGACGACAACGATCACCTTCCATATTTTGATTGAATGGTGAGTGCGTACCTATAATTGAATGTGTCTGGCTGTCCAAATAATTCCCAATTTCTTGATAGGCCTGTCGTAATGGGGAATCACCATATGAAGTATATGTATAAATCTGTTTGAGCAGATTATTTTTGTTGTTCTCAAAACCAGACCGAGTATTATCAATCTGGCATACTGAAGCCACCAAAGCGCGATTCATAGAATACAGCCCAATCCATCCGGTAGTAAGTCGATCCAACAAGTCGCCTAGATGATACCTCACACGCAGTTCTTTCCTTCGATGAAAAGAAAACCAGTTGGCAAAATTTTGGCGTTGCATGGTATAAGTCATGGGCTGTCCGGACGCATTCAATGCAATGCTGTCTGGGATCTGCGAAAAAGAAAGGTTTTTCAAATTTGGCATTGATATCTCCGATTGCGGATCAATGACTTCATATGCATGAATTTGATGACCTGAAAGTTCAATGAGAATTAATTGTTCATCACCATCCAGTTGCGCATTGGTATTCTTATCATCAAAGATAAAATGGTGAGAATAAGAAAGCCTGAAACTGTCTGTAATAAGATATGAATCATCAAGATTCTGGCAGGCGGATTTCATGGGATGATATTTGGGACAATCCGGGTTGGCCTGTTCTGCATCAGGCGCGTTGTTTAAAATTGTTTGCCAATACGGCCAGGGATCATATTTTATTTCTGGATTATAATACATGCGATTGGTAATGCAGCATCGTGCCTGCCAGCTTTGTTTTTTTTCGGGCGGAATGATCGTTTGTGGATGCGTCAATGATGTCAGAACGTGGTTTTCAGGATCTTTGAATACATAATGATAGTTTGAAAGTACATTATTGTTTGATAATGCTAAAATACTATCATTCATGCTGGAAGAGTCATCAATTAAAAACATGATAATGGGCGGTGGCGATTCTACCATTACTGACAATGGTGTGTCAGGAATCTCAATTGCCTCAGCCAGGGATGCATGAATAATTATTTGAAATCCAATTAAAAGCCACAGTATCATTGTACAATCCGCTTGCGAAATCCCATTTCGACAATTGAAGTACTCCCCGAAACCTCGGCCATTGCCAGAATAGAAAAATAAAGGGTTTGAATATGTCGATCATGGGTCATGATCACAGATGATGCTGGCATTTGTGAGGTAAGCGTATTGAGTAAAACAGCAACCGCTTGTGCATCAGGGGGAAATTTTTTGGGTGATAAATTTTTCCAGAATGATAATTTGATGGCATTCTTTAAATTAATACTTTGTTCATATTCAAGCCAGGAATACCTGTCGCCCAAGTCACTAATCTCACTCGCATTGATGTTGCACAACAATCTTGCCATTTGATCGGCGACTGATTGTGCGCGGTAGAACGACTGCTGTGCTATTATTTCATTGCGCACAACATAATGACTGTTTAAGCTCGTCCGAAACAATGATATTGAAAACAAACTTAACAGGGATAGAATGAGCAATATGAATAAGGATGCCAGTCCGGTATTCGATAATTCAAGCTTCAATTCGTAACGCCTTTTAGAATTTTCTTAGGAATTCTCGAAAATAAGTTCCTCTTTTCAGAAAGAGTTCTGTTCATTTTGAACCAGGATAACACTGAAGAAGATGAATAAGATGAAATAAGACACTTTTAAATCATCTTATTCATCTTCTTCAGTGTTATCCTGGTTCAAAAAAAAGCATGCAATTTATTAAATGAGGAAATAATTAATAATTATTCCTTATCTTATCATCACGCATTATTCAAGAAAAATGTTCGCAGGCATTTGTCCGATTGAATCTTTTCAATTATTGCGTCTGGCTCAGATTCAAATACAACAAATTGTGCCAATTCTCCTTTTTTCAATAAACCTGTATTCGAACTGTTAAATAATAATCTGCTTAGAGATGTGCAGGACTGAATAATCTGAGATAAAGAAAACCCGCAGACACGCATTAATTTCATTTCATCGAATAATCCCTGCACATGATTCACACCAAAACTGCCGGCATCACTTCCAAGGACAATTGGGACGCCATAATCTTTAGCTTTTCGAACCTGTTCACACTGAATATCAAATGTACGAAGTGCAATATCTTTTTCCTCATTCTTATTCAGATTTTTGGCCAATTCATACATGGGAATGAGAGTCGGCACCCAAAATATTTGTTTATCTGCCATTTTTTTTAAGTTGTCATCACCCATAAAATATCCATGCTCAATAGATGTACACCCCGAATCAATGGAAATTTTTACAGGGAGCGCACCATTGGCATGAACCATTATCGGTATGTTTCGTTGATAAGCCCATTTACAGATAGCGGTCATTTCTTTTTTTGAAAATTGCGGTTTTGTTTCTTTTCCGAACTGACGTACACTGTTAATCCCTGATTGAATGATTTTGATATGACTCCCCTGATGTTGTTTGGAAATAATTTCCAGGCAATTGTCAGTTAAATCTATTGATTCTCCTGCAAACTGTCCATATCGACCTGCCCGATACCATCCAATTTTAGGAGATAGAATGGTAACAGGCTGCTTAAAAAGGGAGTTAAATTTAAATACATGACCGAAATGATCACCGCCATCACGAACAATTGAAATACCAGATGTTGAATAGTGATCTAAATGCTGTTTAATTTGTAATTGGGCCTGATCGAAGTTCATCGAAAGTTGTGCCTGACGATATTTCATATCTAATGTACCGGACATGGCTAAATGAACGTGCGCATCAGCAAGAGTCGGAAAAATTGTACAATTGGAAAAATCATGCGTAATTTTTTTGCCATGTGTTGTATTGAAAGGTTCTATGGCAATGATAAGATTATTCTTTATTGTAAGAATGATATTTTTTTGTTCGGCATTGCCTGAGCCATCAATGAGATGACCGGTATGAAAATAATTGTATTTTTCTTTTTCCATTTATTATACCTATTCTTTGAGACTGCCTGATGAAGGGCGCGCCTTATATTTGAATTCAAATGTGTAAACATTCGTTTCAACATTGAAACTTGTTACTTGAAATTCGCACTAATGTATAGTAAATATAAAATATTATATTAAGAAATTTTTGAAAATTACTAAGATGCTTATGATAAACAATAGATTATTCTGTTTATTTTTTATTTTCACCCCTCAACTTAAATAAGGATTTCAACCCATGAAAAAGACAAAAGAATCTGAGTTGCTAATTATCAAATTGGCTATTAAGTATGGTATTGCAGATAAAGATCAATTGATATCAGCCTTACCTGAATACAGGCAGCAAAAATCAGAAAATGCCAGCCTGGATATTGGTTCATATTTGATTCGATCAAGACTGATCACCGATAAACAACTTCAATTTTTACAGTCAGTTGTAAAAATGTCGGAGGTGAGCGATCAGGACAGAAATTTTGGTATTATTGCAATAAAAAACAATTTTATCAGTCAGTTTCATGTCAAAAAAGCCCTGCAATTTCAATCCCGATTATTCAAAAAATCTTATGAAATTCGATTGATCGGAGACATCCTTGTGGAATGGGACCAGATTTTACCAGAACAAAGGGATGCTATTTTATCACGACAAAACCGAATTGATACGCCTGAACATATGCTATTCGGTCAAATTGCGCTTGAAAAAAAATTCATTGATGAAGATATTCTTGAAAAATCATTAAAAGAGCAATGGCGCGACTTTAAACGAGAAAACAAAATCAGACTGTTGGGAGAGGTTCTTGTTGATAACGAAAAACTGACCCTATCCCAACGTGACAGTATTCTCGGTACGCAAAGAGATTATCGTATACAATATAATAAAGATCAGAAAGCCAAACAGATCAATACGTCCGAACCGGTCACCATACAGACTGATGACGACGCTGATTCACCAGTTGAATCGTTGTCAAATATTTCAGAGCAAGAAAAATACTTTGCGGCCATTGCAATAAAAAATAGTCTTGTTTCTCTGGATCAAATCAAGACCGCATTTAAGAAACAATCCCATATTTATAAAACATCAAGTTCTGTCAAACTGATCGGTGACATATTGGCTGATGACGATATTTTGGATAAAACCTATCGTGATGCAATTTTATCACGTCAAAATAGACTTGAGATCAAAGATGAGGATGTTCAGTTTGGAACCATTGCTGTTCGTGAGGGATATGTATCGCAAGAATCTGTTGATCAGGCGCTGGAAATTCAACTCAAAGAGTTTGAACAAAAAAAACAGATCACATTACTTGGCGATATTCTTGTGGCATCTGGAGATCTAACCAATGAACAACTAAAAGCCATTCTGAAAAGGCAGCGTGAACTCAAAGCACTGCTAGAAGGTAACAATGGCAGAAACATGTTGCCAGAACCATCATCTGATATCATATCCCAAATAGAAAATATGTCTGAAAAAACTGAAATAAATATGAACACAGAAGAATCTGAAAACGAACAGAAAGATGCCGCATCTGATTTAGACGTATCTGCCAATGGTTCTACTCAAAATGCTGATATCGAAAACAATGATCGTGATGAAATGTCTGAAGATACGTCTGATTCTAATGATGAGCCTGCTGAAGTTTCCAATTCTAAAAATGACGAAATTGAACCAGATGTCGAACATGAAAAGCCCCAAGCCTCTGTAGCGGATTCAGAACAATCAGAAAATGATGATGTAGATATTAGCAGTGAATTATCAGAAAATGAAATTGAGACTGAAAATGAAATCGCAGAATCAGAATCTGAGACAGCAGAACCTGAACCTGAGCCTGAACCACCACCTCCTCCAAAGCCTAAAAGATACAGCTTTCCAATGATACGTGTGGTGCAAAACAAAATGGAAGCCTATATCTATGTAAAACATCATCTCAGACCTTCAACTACAGTTGAAGATATCAAGTCAATGCTGGCCCAAAGAGACATCAAATTTGGCGTCATCCCTGATGAGGAAATTCAAAAATACATCGAAACACCTGAACTTCACAAAGATAACTTCTTAATTGCTAAAGGAGATGAAACCATCCAACCCAAAGATGATGAAATCGTGTATCATTTTGAAAGAGAAAGAAAGCCCGGCACAGAAAAAGAAGATGGGGCTATGGATTTTAAAGATCGTGGCGAAACACCCCATGTTGTTGCTGGTCAACTGGTCGCTGAACGTATTCTTGGTTCTCCCGGTCAGGAAGGGCGGACTATTTTTGGTGATATCGAGCGTGTCAACAAATATGAACGTAAAAGCCTTCTTTGTGGAAAAGGCGTTCAATTATCTCCGGATCGAAATGAGGCGTATGCAAAATTGAGCGGCATGCCTGTGGTAACCCAACGCGAACAATTATCCATTGAGAATGAGTTAATGGTTCATGGTGATGTTGACATGAAAACAGGTCATGTCAAATATGAAGGGCTTGTTAATGTCAGAGGGGTTGTAGAAAGTGGTTTTTATGTACGTGCACAGCGCTTGACAGCCCAAGGAATCATGGCCGCAAAGATTGAAACATCCGGTGATATTAAAGCAAAGGGCGGAATCATTGGTGCGACAATCAAGACAAAAGGGCAGGTGCATGCCAAATTTGTTAAGGGCGCTGATATCCAGGCCAATGGAAATGTTTATGTTGAAAAAGAAATTTTGGACAGCACAATCATTACACGTGGAGAATGTGTGATTGAGCATGGTCGGGTTATGGCATCAGATATATCTGCATCCAAAGGAATTATTGCCAGAAGTGTTGGCTCTGATACATCACCAGAATGCCAATTAACCATTGGAACAGACACGACCAGCCTTGATAAACTTCTGAATTACAAACGAAAACTTGCAAAAAACAATAAAGATGTAAATGAGCTTGAATCGCCAATAATCCATCTCAAAAAGCTGCTTCAGGAAATTGATGAACAAATACAAGATTTGAATATTCTCATTGATCGCATTGAGGATGCCAAACCTGGTGCTGAAAAACGTCTGAGACTCCTTCGACAAACAACAAAAAGAAGAGAAATAAAACTGTATGAAGACAAATTGCTCAATATGGAATCAAAGATTTCTTCTGCAAAGGATAGTCAACGTTTATATCAAAGGGAATGGGATGATATAAACAAACAAATAATTGATTATGATCCACAAATCTTGACAAAAATCGATGCACTCAAAGAAGAAAATGTTGACCTTGAAGAAAAAATAAAAAAACTCCAGTCTGAAATACGTCGAAATAAGGGTAAGTTTTCAATTGTCATCAATGGTTTTGTTTCACGCGGAACATCAATCAGTGGACCAGAAGCATCTCTTGTCCTGGATAAAGATATGGAAAATGTCATCATTCAGGAAGTCAGCAAGATTACTAATAATAAGGAGGAAAAACTGATGGTGGTTCAAAAAAATGATGAACAGCAAGGGCGTCGCCGCAGACGATGGTTTGGTAAATAAA
>Ga0272440_1000688_pt1 | contig 28487 bp, 16 predicted proteins | sample SSMMMBAug17_FD_192440 | JGI IMG/M metagenome (GOLD analysis project Ga0272440, IMG submission 192440) | Marine sediment archaeal communities from Little Sippewissett salt marsh, Falmouth, MA, United States - SSM-MMB-Aug17 | ecosystem: Environmental > Aquatic > Marine > Wetlands > Sediment ... | reverse complement strand
CACGAATATCGAAATATTCAAAAAAATTTCCAGGAAATAGCTTGTGAAATTGGATTTAAAATGACCTTGAAAAAAGGCAATAAAGTCAGAAAACCGGATATCGGTTTTGTTGGACCAGCATCTTTGCAAATGAAAGAGAACGACTGTACCTACAAAGGAATATTTGATCTTTGTGTCGAATTTTTGTCTGACAGCAGATACTCAGAGGTGATACGAGATACAGAACAAAAATTTAAGGAATATGAGGAAGCTGGCGTCAAAGAATATTTCATTTTAGATAGAAATGAAAATCATACTGCTTTCTATCGCTTAAAAAATGGACGCTATGTGAAATTGAACCCAAAAGATGGTGTGATTCAATCGGAGGTTTTGAAAGGATTTCAATTTCGAATTGAGCATATATATACAAGGCCCGATCTAGATGATTTGATTGATGACCCGGTTTATGAACATTATGTAAAATTAGACGCCAAAAGAGCCAATATTGAAAGGAAGCGGGCGGACCAAAACGAAAAATTTCTTGAAATCGAGAAAAAACGCGCTGAAGAAAAAGAAAAACTTCTTGAATTATATCGAAAAATGCTAGTAGAGCTTGGCGTCAACTTATGATAGTCAAATTGTTTAATCAAAAACTTAAAAAGGAGTATAACCCAAAAAAATGACAGACAATATAGATTTAACACAAAAATTTACTCAGAAAACCCTTGATCAAATCTTTCCCCCTGAAAAAACCGATGCATTCTTTGAAGCCATGCTGGGTGATGCTTCAGAGGGAGCTTATGATATCCGCTTAATTTATCAAGGGATGCAAAACAATGTACTTCAATTTGCTTTTAAATTGATCCAAAGACCTGATAAGTGTCTGGCTTGCAGTGTAACTTATGGCTTACCACAGGTTTTTAAAAAACATCGGATTATTGACACCGAAAATATTGTCAACCAGATCAAGGCAATCATTGGCAATGATTGCATTATATCATGGGAATTACAACCCACTATGCCAATAGAACCCAATGTGCATCTTGTACCGCTGCACATTACGATAAATTAAATCTGTCGGGTAATTATTATGTCAACAAGGATTCCATTTATTCCTGATAGACAGATTACCATTGAAGATGCCATTGAAGAATATTTGCTCTATAATAAATCCATTGGCACACTCAGTGACACTTCTGTTTTTAATCGACGTTTTGATCTGTTACGTTTTATGCGACACTGTCATAACAAAGGTCGCAAAAACGTTACAGATCTGGATAAGCATGTGGTCATAACTTATCTTGGCGGGTTATCCATTCAAAATAATACAAAAAAAACAATTATGATGATCATGGCTGCATTTTTTGATTATCTGGTAACTGAAAATCTCGTATTGGATAACTTTCTGGCCAATGTCAAAAAGCCCCGAACATTTCTTCCTGAGGGCGATTTTTTAAATCTGGATGAAATTAATCGATTGTTTTATGCCGCCGCCCAAAATGGCAGCGAAAAACTGATTGATCGAAATTTACTTTTATTATCATTGTTTACTGTGCTTTGTATGCGGGTTGCAGAAGTTATTCAGCTTCAACAATCTGATGTTCATCTGGATAAGAAACAGGTATGGGTCAAACGAAAAGGCGGCAAAGTCGCACATCTTCCCTTAAATGAAGATTTGGTGGATCGTTTTACAAACTGGTTTGACGTGCGAAATAGTTTCAAAAATGCAGAAAATGTTAACTGGGTTTTTCTTTCGACCCATGGCCGACAGATGACCATTCGTCAGGCGCGCAATGTTGTGAGTTTTGCGTTACAAAAAGCAGATATCAACAAGCGTAAAAATGGCCCGCACCTGTTACGACACAGTGGTGCAACACTATATTTAAAACAAGGAGAGGACATTAAAACGATTCAGTACTTGTTGGGTCATTCCAATCTGTCAACAACCTCAAGATATGTTCATTCAGACAGCGAAACGTTGAAACAATCAATTAACAAATGTCCGAGCTTTATGGCTCAAAACAATTAAACAGTTAAAAGAAATCGGAGGATTTCAATAATGAACCACAATGAAGTTTATAAAGGGTTTGGAGAAAAACATATTCCTGAACTTTTGTCGACAATTTTCAACAAGAAAGGATATTATAATCATTTTGGCGGTGCATTTGTACCTGAAATATTGACAGCAACTTTTGATGAACTCAATGCATCTTTTTATAATGTTCGAAAAGATCCTCAGTTCTGGCGTGAATATACGTCACTGATGCAAAATTACTCGTGTCGTCCGACACCCCTTACTTATGCGGAAAATCTCACACGTCATTTTGGCGGTCCATCCATATATATCAAACGTGAAGACTTGAATCATACCGGCGCGCATAAGGCCAATAATGTTATGGGACAGGGCCTGCTGGTCAAACGCATGGGAAAAAAAAGAGTGATTGCCGAAACCGGCGCAGGTCAGCATGGTGTTGCCACTGCAACAATGGCAGCCAAGTTTGGCTTTGATTGTACGATCTATATGGGTGAAATGGATGTTATCAGGCAACGACCAAATGTTTTCTGGATGCAACGTCTTGGGGCTGAGGTTGTTTCTGTTCGCGATGGTACACGCATCCTGAAAGATGCAATCAATGCCTCTTTTCGAGACTGGGTGACACACATGGATAATACCCATTACGTTTTGGGAACAGCATGCGGCCCACACCCTTTTCCAGAAATGGTGTCATGCTTTCAATCGATTATTGGCTTTGAAACCCGTAATCAGATACATGATCAAATACAGAAATTGCCCAAACGCATTTATGCCTGTGTGGGCGGCGGTTCCAATGCACTGGGTATATTTCTGGGCTTTATCAATGAACCTGATGTTGAACTGGTTGGTGTTGAAGCCGGCGGACTGGGTGTTGAAACCGCTCAACATGCATCTCGACTCTGTTCATCCCATTCATCCATAGGAATCGCGCAGGGATATAAAACCTATTTTTTACAAAATGATGACGGACAAATGAGAGAAACTCACAGTGTTGCAGCCGGTCTCGACTATATTGGGGTCTCCCCCATTTTGTCATCATTGAAAGACGCTGGCCGCATTCAGTTTTCATCTGCTGATGACACTGAGGTATTGGACGCCGCTGTTCTGCTTATTGAAAAGGAAGGTCTTATTCCTGCTTTGGAGTCGGCACATGCCTTTGTTCAGGCCTTTAAAGATGCGCCCCATATGTCATCAGATGACGTGATAATTATCAATATGTCTGGCAGGGGTGATAAAGATATTTTTAACATTGCTGAAGCTTTTGAAGACGAAGAATGGAAATCATTTATTCGAGCAAAAGCGAGGGAATACTATGTTTAAGAAATATGTTGCCAAACAAAAACAAAAAAATGATATTTTATTGATGACCCACATGGTTGTTGGGTATCCATCAATTGAAGATTCTGAGAGAATTGTTGATGAAATGGTTGCGGCAGGCGTGGATTTAATTGAGCTACAAATCCCATTTTCTGAACCAATTGCTGATGGCCCGGTGATACTGCGTGCCAATCAACTTGCCCTGGAAAAGGGAGTGAGCGTTCAGGACTGTCTGGATTTTACCGCAAGAATGAAACACAAACATTTTATACCATTTTTTTACATGACCTATGTCAATATTATTCATAAGCATGGTATTGATGCTTTTCTTTCTCATATGGTTGATATCAATGTATCCGGAGCAATTGTTCCGGACTTGCCACCTGAGGAAGGCATGGATTATATTGAAAAGTTTAAAGCAAAAGATAAGTCCCTGGTTTTTATCTATGGTCCAACCACATCTGATGAACGTATGAAATATATTGCCAGTCATGCATCAGGCTTTATCTATTGTGTGGCAAGAAAAGGCGTAACCGGTGCCAATACTAATTTTTCAGCAGATCTGGATCTATATCTCAATCGCTGCCGTGCGGCAACTGATTTGCCTGTTGCATTGGGATTTGGGGTCAAAGATCGTTCTGATATTGATTTTTTGAGAGGAAAAGTTGATATTGCAGTGGTTGGAACTCAAACGATTAAGGTGATGGAAAAGGATGGTATTGGTGCGATTGGCCCTTATCTCCGCTCATTAAGGTGACACATACCACATATCTGGATTCGCTGATTTTTGTTTGTTGTTTTTGGGTGCATAGATGCCCGTTTTGGACCGACTGCCAAAATAGCCTTGGCCATTTTGGCAGTCGGTTTGTCATAATTAATTGCCATATGCGATACATGCATAATTACTCGAAAAATAACTTCCCCATTTTCAATTCAAAAATCGGACAGGTCAGATAAGACAGACCTGTCCGACTTGTCTGACTTTAACTATTGTGATGATTTCTGACTTTATATCCTCAATTCTGAGAAAAAATGGAAATCCTTAGAATAACCCGCAATACAATTTTGTTTGGCATAATTTTCGCTACAGTTACATGAAGATAACATGTATTATTGAAACATCTTTATTCTTATTATTAATTATACAATAAAATATTGTTAAATACTTATATATATTTAACATTTAATTTTCGTAATTATTCAAACAATCTGTACTAATCTTATTGTACTTTAGATATGGTTAAAGACTTCCTGTATATTTCCTAACTGTTAAATTCTATATACAGCCTATTTAATAAATATTTTTTCAATATTAAATAAATGTAACTTTTTTGTTTTCAGTAAATCAACACGGCTAAAATCTATGAAAAAAATTCAAAACATGGGAATTTCAACAAAATTGGGCGTTATTTTGAGCATTATCACATTTTCGAGCATTATGATTGGAAGCATCATATTTATTCAGTTTGAAACAAGAATGGCCAAAAAACTGGCAGATCAATATACCAGTAAATTGCAAAATGTTATTCATGACAGGGAAAAATATGAAAAAACAGTTTTACAAAACACGATGAGGCATATTCTGGATTCATTTACGGCTGCGGCAGGAGATTATTTATATAATTTCAGAATTGATGAGTTGCCGCTGCTCATCAATTCGGTACTACAAAGTAATGATATTATTGCCATATGTGTTTACGAAAATGCATCATTACCCGTTATTGCAGGATGGAAATACCCTGATCGTAATTCAGGAAAAATGCTCCCGCAAGATATTCATTACGCTGAACTTTTCAAATCAATCAGCCAGAACTATAAAGAAGAAAAAGAATTTGTGGGAAAAATGATTCTTTATTATTCGGAAAAAAGAATTGAAGACTCACTGAAACGTTTAAAAGATAAATCGAAAAAGGAAATTCAAGCCTTTTACAAGACATTTGACACGCAGTTAAATAACTTGATTATCATTCAAATCGTCAGTGTTATCCTTATTATATTTTCAATTATTGCTGCCCAGATTTATTCAATTAGAAAAGTTGTTCTTAATCCCCTGCATTCCATCAAAAAAATCAATTTCAAATTATCAGAGTTTGATCTCACATTAAATATTCAACAAAAAAATAATGATGAGTTTGGTCAACTGATCAGAGCAATTAACACTATGATATACAGATATAAAAGCGTTGTAGGTGATGTGAAAAATGATGGTAACATGCTGTCAGTAACGTCAAAAAGCATTGTCAATATTTCCAAAAAATTGTCGGATTTTTCAGAGGCAACGAAATCTGAATCAGAAAATGTTGCAAATGCATCAGAAAAAATGTCGCTGCATATTCAGAATATTTTTTCCAAATTCAATCAAACAAATGAAAATACAAAACAAATATCTAATAATTCTGAAAAAATTGCTCAAAATGTACAATTGCTCGCACAAGCTTTAGAAAATATGAAAGAATCCATGAAATCTACTCAGGAAAACGCAATTAAAGGATCAGATATTTCTAAAAATGCAGTTGATATGGCTGAAAATGCAAGACAATCAATTTATGCCCTTGAAGAAGCCAGCAATGAAATTGGTGATGTGATTCAAGTTATTATGAAAATTGCGGATAAAACAAACCTTCTCGCACTAAATGCTGCAATTGAAGCAGCGGCTGCCGGTGACGCAGGTAAAGGATTTGCAGTCGTTGCCGGGGCGATTCAAAAATTTGCCGACCAAAGCTCACTTGCTGCTGAAAATATTGCCGAAAAAATTATCAGTCTTCAGGAAAATTCTCATAAAACAATTCAAGTTCTTATGAATATTATAGAAATTGTTAAAGAAATGAACCATGCCATTTCAGTTATTAATGAAAATGTTTCTGAACAATCTGTCATGTCAGATACGATTTCCGAAAATGCCTTGAAAGCTCAGGAAAGAGGTAAACAAATCGCTGATAACATGGCTGATCTTTCAAAATCTACAAATGATATTACCAGTGAAATTTCTTATATTGCTCAGGAATCTGAACAGGTTTCTAAAAGTATTCTGACTGTTACCGTGCAAACAAAGGAAAATAATCATGAAATAAATCGACTTAATGATATCACTGATAATTTGGAAAAACTTTCAACTGAACTGAAAAAACTTGTCGGGGTATTTAAGATATAAACGTTAATTATTATTTTGGGAAATTTTTATGTCGTCATTTATATCAATCACTAAAAAATTTCAGTTACCACTACTTTATGCCGTGTTTGTTTTATTTATATTTTCAATTAGTTCTTTGATATTGAACAGATTTGTAAAACAAACAATTATCTCCAATGTTGAAAACCAGTTGATTAACTCAACAAAATCAAACCTGAACCTCATCAAAATATCTATGTTTACTTCAGTGAAGAATCATCTTAGAGCGATTGCGGAAAATAACAGACAGATTGTTGAAAACTTATACACCCAGTATCAACAAGGATTAATGTCAGAAAACGAAGCAAAAAAGATAGCGCAGGATATATTAATGTGCCAGAAAATTGGCAGATATGGATATATATACTGTATTAGCAGTTCAGGTGTTTTAGTACTTCACCCCAAAAAAGCTTTGATCAGCAAAAATATTTTTCAATACCCTTTTGTTCGTAAACAAGTCAAACTAAAAAAAGGTTATCTTGAATACAAATGGAAAAATCCGGATGATAAAATCAAACGTTCAAAAGTTTTGTACATGGCTTATTTTGAGCCCTGGGACTGGATTATATCTGCATCTTCATATTATGATGATTTTTTCCATATGGTTGATGTGAATGACTTCAGAAAACAAATCCTTTCTATTCAATATGGCAAGACCGGATATGCTTATGTCATTAATTCAAAAGGAACATTAATTGTTCATCCGAAACTGGAGGGACAAAATCTTTCAAAGATCCCGATTGTAAAACAGATGTGCAAGCAAAAGACTGGAAAAGATACATACGTCTGGCAAAATCCGGATGAGAAAAAAAGTCGTTTGAAAATGGTTGTTTTTGATTACATTCCTGAAATGGACTGGATTGTGGCATCATCAGCCTATTTTGATGAATTTTATGCACCGCTTAACATTTTACAGGTGATTATAGGGCTCATCATTTTAATTATTACAGCAATTCTTTTACCCATTACCATATATTTTAAGAAAAAGATATTTCATCCTTTAATTGTCATACATGATCTTTCCACACACCTTGCAAAATTCGATCTGACAAAACAGTTTTATGAAAAAGATATTAAGGTTTCATCAGTAAATATTCAAAAACTGATGATTGCCATAAACAGTATGATCCACGAGTTCAGAACCTTGATTGGTGAAGTCAAGAATAATGGTGTCAGGCTTTTAATTGCATCAAAATCACTGGTTTCAACACTGAATGATCTTTCGGATATTTCAAACCTGACAAAACTGAAAGCCAACAATGTTGCCGGTGCATCAGAAGAAATGGCAACAATTTTTTCAACGATTGTTGCCACATCAGAACAAATTAATTCAAATGTCAAAACAGTAACAGGTTCATCAGCGAAATTATCCTCATATATTAATCAGGTTGCAGGACAGATTGAATCAGTATCACAGACCATGAAAACAATTGAAGGACAGGCTGCTAATGGCACTCGCATTACTGATGAAGCCATGAACATGTCTAAAAATGCCCATGCAACCATTCATTCTCTGGATGGCGCAGCACAAGAAATTGGGGGCGTCACTCAGGTAATCAAGCGTATTGCAGACAAAACCAATTTACTGGCACTGAATGCCGCCATTGAAGCAGCATCTGCCGGGGAGGCGGGTAAGGGATTTGCTGTGGTTGCGGCCTCAATACAAAAATTTGCAGAACAAAGTAATCAGGCCGCTGAAAATATTTCTGAACGTATTGAAAATGTTCAGGAAAAAACCATTGAAACCATCGGAGTGATAGAAAATATTTCTCGCATTATTAATGAAATCAGTGCGTTTTCCAAACAAATATCTGTATCAGTTGAGGAGCAAATTCAACAAACTGATCAAATTGTTGATAATGCCATGCATGCAGATAAACTTTCAAAGGAAATTGTGGGGGCGATGGATGAATTACTTATTGGGTCAAATAATATCGCCAGAACACTTGCTGAAACAGAAGAAGGTGCCAGTGAAATCTCCTCAAATATTCATGATGTTGATCAATCCATGAAAAAAAGCAATGTGAATATTGATGATATTAACCAACTGGCGACTGAAATGAAACAAATGGCAGATGAATTTCAAACATTAATTGAAAAATTTAATATTAACTAAAATATAGGGTATGACCATGAAAAAATTATTTACCTTAAAATACAAATTTATTTTTGTAAATTTGTTTCTTGTCATAACGCCTGTCGTTGTGGTGTCCATGTTAAGTCAGAACCAGTTTACTAAGTTTGCCAATAATACTACCAATGAGGCATATCAGGCATTATACAAGCTGGGCATTGAAAATATGAAAGCAGGTGTTGAAACAGATTATCAGAAAATTCAAAATTTTGTTAATACAGCTTCAACTGAAACCCTTAAACTGTCAGCATCTTCAAATATTTCCGCATTGCTGAATACACGTGCCATTGCTGATAAAGAAATCGAAATGGATGCCAGGCATCAACTCTCACTTCTGTTAAAAACATGTACGATCCATAAAGAATTAATTCAGGAGCGTGTGAATATCTCACTGGCTGTTGCTGAAAATCTTCTCAAACTCAATGCGCCGGCAGCAGAATTGGATGAAAATCTTGTTGTGAAATGGAAAGCGGTCAATCAATTTACTCTGGATGAATATGATATCGAGCTTAATTCCATGAAATATGGAGATTTGAATTTTTATAAGTGCTTTACTTTTAATACAGTTTCACCCATTGTTGATAAAGTGGGAAGCTTATGCAATGTCACCTGTACCATCTTTCAAAAAATGAACGCAAAAGGGGATATGCTTCGTATTAGTACAAACGTTAAAAAACTTGATGGCAACAGAGCGGTTGGTACATATATACCGGCAATCAACCCTGATGGTTCAGCCAATCCGGTGGTTTCTGCATTGATGAATGATACCATTTTCAGAGGCAGGGCATATGTTGTAAATAACTGGTATTTAACTGCTTATAAACCCATCAAAGATTATTCTGGTACAATTATTGGCGCAATTTACGTTGGCATTATTAAAGAAAATGAGCATTTGCTGGAAGCCATTGAAAATATCAAAATGAAGAATAATGGATACGCATTTGTTTTGAATGAAAATGGGCAAATCAGAATACATCAAAAGAAAGATTTGAAACATAAGCATATTCTCAATGATTTAAAAATATCAGAATTTAAAAAGGTTATCGCAGACAAGCAGGAAAATATCATTGGATCTATTCGATATGTTTATGAAAAAAAGAATATCATTACATACTATTTATATTTTAAAGATTGGGACTGGTATATCTGTGTCAGCTTTTCTATTGATGATCGTGAAAAAGAACTGCGAGATGCTGCTGAAATAAAAATTAAAAATGAGTTCAAATCCATTATCGAGCGTACAAAAATTCGGATCAATGGTAAAGCCCAAAAAGTATACAGTCAAATCCGCTTATTAGATAATAAAGGACAGGAGGTTATTTCATGTTTATCGGGAAAGATTCCAGCACAATTAAAATCATATAATGAACAATTATGGTTCCAGGACAGTCTGTCATACTTTGAAAACAACAGTGAACTGACATTTAACTCGGGCGTCGGTATTTCTGATAATACAGGTGTGGAAGAAATGAGAATTGTGTCGCCGGTAAATCACAATAATACGCGAAAAGGATTTATTGTCGTTAATCTGGATTGGCGGCTTGCATGGAAACTGCTTAAAAACCATGCCTATGGTCAATCAGGTTATGCTTTTATTATTAATCATACAGGGGAAGTACTTTCACATCCAGAACATTCTTTTAAGGATCATGTTAATTTTTCTGAATCTCAATTTGGTGAATTATCGACGATTGTTAAAGAAAAAATGCTCATGAACAAAAGTGAAAGTGAAAAATATCAATTACATAACGTGCAAAATATTATCTACTTCATGCCTTTAAAGATTGGTAACGAACAGTATTCAATTGCTGCAACAACACCTGCCAATGAATTTTTGAAAATTGCACAAGAAATAAAAATCAACGCAAAAGATAACTTCGCCAAAACTAAAAGTATTGTTATAATTGGTATTGTTGTGTCCGTGCTTGTAGCAATCATTATTGGATTTTTGATCAGCCGCTCAATTAACAATCCATTAATGAAAGTAATACAGTTTTCAAAGCAGGTTTCTGAAGGAGATCTTTCCCAAAAGTTAGATATCAACAGAAATGATGAATTGGGTGAAATGGCAAATTCTCTGAATAATATGGTCTCAAAGCAGCAACAACTGATTAAACTCAGTAACCTAAAAAAACTGAATACGCCTATTATTGAAATTGATAAAGATTTCAATCTCACCTTTGTCAATGATGCCTTTTGCAAAGTAACTGGTAGAACTGACACTGAATGTATTGGTAAAAAATGCTACGAACTGATCAGAACAGATAGCTGTCAAACAAAAAATTGCAGCGGTAATAAAGCCATTGTTACGAAAAACAATGTTAGATTTGAATATCGCGCGGAGATAGGAATGATGAAAAATATGCCAATTATTTCGACCTATATTCCTATTGAAAATAAAGGCATTGTTGAAAGTGCCATATGCTTTATCGTTGATCAGACAGATATCTATGAAATTATTGATGAAGTCCGCCTGGTAACCAACCGCTTGAATCAATCATCAGAACAGTTTGAAGAATTGTCTCAAAAAATGTCGGATTCAGCCAATAATGTGGCAAGTTATTCAGAACTGTCCAGTGATAATGTCAGGCAGATTTCCGATGCAGGTGAGGAAATTGCCAGGAATATTGACAGTGAAGTCTCATCAATTAAAGAAATGAGTCAATCACTTTCAAAAATTTCAGATTTTACAAAAAAAGCAAAACAGATTTCATTGAAAGCCAGTGAACATTCACAGGATATTGCCAATAAAATGGAGTCAATGAGCCTGACTTCTGAAGAAATTGGTAAAACAATTGTTGTCATTGATGAAATTGCAGATCGGACTGATTTACTGGCATTGAATGCGGCAATTGAAGCTGAAAGTGCTGGCTCAGCAGGCAAGGGATTTGCGGTTGTTGCAGATGAAGTTCAAAAACTGGCAAAGCAATCTTCCGATGCCACGAATGATATTACACGACAGATCGCAAATGTTCAAAAAAGCACAAAAGATGTGTTGCATGCCATTGAAATTATTAATTCTACCATTGAAGAAGTAACTTCCTTTAATACTGATATTGCCAGTGCTGTTGAGATATTGAATCAGACGGTAAGTGAAATTCTCGAATCTGTTGATCATACATCACAAAAAGCGTTTTCGATCTCGGATGGTGTATCTCAGTCATACAAGATGTCCAGTGACATTACCACAGTTTCAAAGGAGTCGGCTACAATTGCAGAGGATATTAATAATGCTTCCAGGGATATGTCTTTAATGGCGGGCAAGCTTCTGGAGATTGTTAATCGGTTTAAACTATAGCGGGAGAAAACAGCATGATTGATATGACTACCGATAATGACACACAAATCATTACCCCACAAAATAATCTTGTGGGAGAAGTATCAAACGAATTGACAGGCAAACTGGATCAACTGATTGCCAATGGTCATACAAAACTAAAGATTGATTTTTCAAAGGTGTCTAAAATCGATTCAACAGCAGTCAGTGCCATTCTTCTCACAAAGAAAAAATTGCACCCTGATACTGAAATAGAAATGATCAATATGGAAAGAAAAATGAATGCTTTCTTTTCTTCAATTCGAATACAAACTTCTCCACAGGAGGATGCATGACACCCGATCACAACATTTTAAATGAATTTCTGGCTGAAGCAAAAGAGCATCTTGCAATGATTGAAGCTGGCTTTCTGGCACTGGAAGATAAGGGCAACCAGAAAGATCCATCACATATCGGAAGTATTTTTCGAGCAGTGCATTCAATCAAGGGAAGCTCCAGTTTTTTGAATCTCAAACCCATTACTGAACTGGCACATGAAATGGAAGCATTGATCCAGAAATTCCGAGATGCGTCACTGGAAATTAACGAAAATCATATTGATGCCCTGCTGGAAGGCGTGGATCTTCTTTCAAGATTACTGGATGACCCTTTAAATACACAAAATATTTCCATTATGAATGCATGTGATCATATCAGAAATATTGACAGTCAAACATCTTGCGATCAAGAAAATGACACAAATGAAAACAATATTGTTCAACATTCATCTCAAGTTAAAACGTCGGATAAGAATGAAATTCCAGAAATTTCAGAAAGCAGTCTCGAAGAAACGCTTGACCATTTGACATTCGACCAGTTAAACAACCTGAACTTTGTCCATCCCTTTACTGAATTACCTACAGCACGAAACCTGTTTATTCTAAAATTCAATATTTTTGATATTGAATCAGATCATAATATCCTTCCTGTTCAATTTATATTTGATTTTAGTGGGTTAGGAACGATTATTGATATTAAGACAGACATTCAAATATCATCATATCAAGAAATTACTGAAAAAAGACATCTGGTTTTTGAAATATTATATGAAACGAAAATCAATAAGTCAGAATTGTCCCTTCTGCTTAATCTTGGAGATCATTCCATTATCTGCATTGTTGACGAAAATGACAAAAAGTCAGATACGACAGTCATTCAAAAAACATCTCAGTCAAAAATAATAACAAAACCACAGGAATCTGCACATACTAAAAAGCCACAAGCATCTTCAAATTCAAAAAAGCAAGAACAGAAAAAATCAGCACGTATGCCTGAAACCGCTAAAACGAAAGAAACTGATGCAACCTCAAAGCCTTCTGCACATGTAAAACCTGTTTCGGTTGTAAAGCCGGAAACAATTCGCATTGGAATTGATATATTGGACAGAATTATGAACCTGGCTGGAGAACTGGTTCTGGTCCGAAATCAGCATATGCTGGTGATTGATAAACAAAACAGCAGGCAGTCGGATATTGCGCAAAGGCTTGATATGGTGACAACCGAGTTGCAGGAAGCCATTATGCGCACGCGAATGCAGCCCATAGGCAATCTATTCTCAAAACTTCCGAGAATTGTCAGAGATCTTGGAAAAAAATTGAGCAAATCAATTGTTGTCATTACAAAAGGTGATGATGTGGAACTGGACAGAAATATTCTGGAATCTCTGTCTGATCCATTAATTCATATTATTCGAAATGCCTGTGATCATGGCATTGAATTCCCGAATGATCGTATCCAGATTGGCAAATCAGAAACAGGATATATCAAGGTTCACGCATATCATGAAGCCGGTCAGATTAATATTACAATTGAGGATGATGGTAAAGGGCTTGATCCGGACAGGATTAAAGAAATTGCACTGGAAAGAGAGGTAAAAACAAAGCATGATATTCACTTAATGTCTGAAAATGAATTAATCAAATTGATTATGCTTCCCGGTTTTTCAACAGCGCATGAGGCAACAGAAGTTTCTGGAAGAGGGGTGGGAATGGATGTTGTAAAAAACGCGGTGGAAGATATGAATGGTTCCATTGATATGCATTCGGAAAAAAATCATGGCACAACAATTCATTTACGACTTCCGCTGACACTGGCCATTATTCCCTCCCTGATTGTTCTGGTCAATAATGAACGATTGGCCATACCTGAAGTAAATGTTGAAGAACTGGTTTCATTATATGACAAAGAAATATTAACCGAAATTGAAACCAATGGTGATCAGGAAGTTTTTCGATTAAGAAAGTATTTACTTCCATTGGTTCGTTTAAATGAAGTATTGGCCAGAAAAGAAGCTTTCAGCGAATCAGTACGTTTTGAAATTTCTGAAAAATACAGTCAGACAGCGCAAAAAAAATTACATGAAGAAACTGAGGATCTGGAAGAAATTTTAATATTTGCTGTTTTAAAATTTGGTAATCAACGTTTTGGTGTCATTGTTGACGAAGTACTCGGCACAGAAGAAATTGTGGTGAATCCAATTCACTCACTGGTCAAAAATATCAAAATCTTTTCAGGTACAACCATTATGGGTGATGGCACTGTTGCGCTGATTCTTGATGTCAATGGTATTGTCAATCATTGTGGCCTGATTTTTTCAAATTATTCAGAAAAAAGGTTATCAAAAGGTGCCTACAGCAACCAATCGGATACCCATCGCATACTTCTTTTTGAAAGTGGTCCCAACGAACAATTTGCTGTGCCGCTCCTTTTGCTGAAACGTGTTGAGATTATTAATGCAGATGAAGTACAAATGATTGGCGACAGAGAGTATATTTCTATTGACAATAAAACAATTCAAATTGTCAGATTGGATAAAATCCTGAATGTTTCAAGTATTACTGAAAATAAACGCCTGTACTTATTAATTCCCAAACAATCACCACAATCTTTTGGGTTGATCGCTTCCCGGTTAATTGATGTTATCAACATGCCCCTGGAACTGAACAAGGAAGACTTTGATGATGAAGGTTTCCTGGGAACCGCACTGATTGAGAAAAAAATTACTTTATTTATCGATATTTACAAAATTATTCAAATGGTTTTTCCCAACAATATACCTGAATCCAGACATGAAATAAAAGAAGTAAAACAAAATAATGCCAGCATATTACTCGTAGAAGATACTGTATTTTTCAGACGATTGATAGAAGGCCAGTTAAGTGGTGAAGGATTTCATGTCAAAACTGCTGAAAATGGTGTTAAGGCCCTTGAAATACTTGAAAAAGAAACCTTTGATATTATCGTTTCCGACATTGAAATGCCGGAAATGGATGGGTTGACCCTGATTAAAACGCTTCGAAAAAATGAAAAGTTTAAACATATTCCGGCCATTGCGGTTACCAGTCTGGATTCTCAGGAAGATAGAGAAAAGGGATTGAAAGCTGGATTCAATGCTTATGAAGTTAAAATTAATAAGGAGCGTTTACTTAATAATATTCAGAATTTGTTAAATTCAAAAGGAAATTGATATGGAACCATTAAAAAACAATAATCAGAGTGTCAGAAAACAGTTTTGTACGTTCAGAATTGACAGACATTTTTTTGGTATCAACATTCTGGATGTCAAAGAAATCGTGGATCATATCGAATTGACCAAAATTCATCATGCACCTGAAGAAATTCTCGGTTTTATCAATATCAGGGGCCATGTTCATCTGGTCATTGATTTACGGCTGCTACTCAAATTTGAGAAGAAAAACATTGATGAAAACACCAGGATAATACTTTTTACGCCGGATGTTGGGGAATCGTTTGGAATCCTTGTCGATCAGATTGGTCATATGGTTGAAGTGGAAGAAAAGTTCATTGAATATCGTCAACATGAAGAGAAACAGTCAGACCTTTCAGTAAAGAGAATGAATGCTCTGGAAATTGCCGCCTGCAAGCTGGATGATAAACTTTTGGTTATTCTGGAGGCCAGGCGGTTTTTACAGGTAATTAAAACTTAAAATTAAATAATGGATAAAACAGTGAAACATTTATTAAATATCAGTATTACAAAAAAGATCTGGTTAAGCCTGAGCATTATCATTGCCGGCTATGTTTCTTCCATGATATTGTGCATTACGCTGGGTGAAAAAACAACTTCCCGGCTTAATGATCTTTCAGAATTCCTGCTACCAGTAACCCTCAGCAGCCAAACTGCTTTAATCCAATACAACGAACAGATCAAACGCTATAACAATGCCATTATGACCGGAGAAATTGCGATAATGGCTTCAGCAAAAGAATGTTCAGATATCGTACACAATTCCCTTCAAACAATCCTTTCCAACAAAATGATCAGTCAAAAAAATTACGAAAAAAACAAGCAGATCATAGATACATATGAACAGTTTACCATTGATGCACAAACTGTTTACAGCTATTTGTGTAAGGATTCCAGTGATTCTGATGAGCAATTAAATGTATACTCAGAAAAAGCACGTGAGCTGGCCGAACAAAGTAAATTATTAGAAAACAGTATTAAATCGTTGTCATCAGTTTTAGCGGAAGATTTGAAACAGGAATTTTCTGAAATTGTCAGGCGAACAAAGTACAGTCAATGGATATCAATGGTGTTATTTCTTTTTGTTGTTATTCTTGCCCTGGGATTAAACTATTTTATCATTTCGCGATCTATCAAAAAACCATTACAGAAAACAATTGATATGCTGAAAGATATTGCCCAGGGCGAAGGTAATTTAACTGCCAGAATTGATATTGAGAATCAGGATGAAATTGGTGAGTTTGCTTCATGGTTTAATATTTTTATTGTTAAATTACAAGACATTATTAAACATCTCACTCAAAATGCCAAAAATCTGGGGGAATCATCAGGACACCTCACTGAATATGCCGGTGAAATGATAAAAAATATGGAGGAACTCTCCTCTTCAAGTAAAGAAGTTTCCACAGCAACAGAACAGATTACAGAAAATATTAACTCCATGGCAATATCTTCAGAAGAAATGAGCATGAATATCAGCAGTGTATCTGATGCGGCGGAAGATATTGTAAAAAATATGAATATTGTTACTGATTCAACCAGTGATATGAATGAATCAATCAAATCCATTGGTGCGCACATTCAGGATGGCCAGCAGGTTTCGGCTGAGGCAATGGATCTGTCGAAATCTGCCACAACAAACATGAATTTACTGGGTGCCGCAGCCCGGGAAATTGGTCAGGTCACTGGCGCAATTAAGCGTATTTCCGTGCAAACCAACCTGCTGGCATTAAATGCATCTATTGAGGCCTCAACTGCCGGTGAATCTGGACGAGGCTTTTCTGTTGTGGCAGAAAAAATTAAACAATTTGCCAGTCAAAGCACAAAATCTGCAGAAAATATTGCTGAAAAAATTAATGATGTTCAGCAGAAAACGCAAAATGCGGTGAGTGTAATTGAAAATGTAACCAAAATTATCGAAAAAATAAATCAATCCTATACAAGTATTTCCCTGACAATTGAAAAACAAATCCAGACCACCAGTGATTTATCGATTCAGATTAACGAAATCAATAATGGAACAAATACAATCGCATCATCCATTGCTGAATCTGCAATCGGTGTGAATGAAATGTCAAAACATTCTGGTGAGGCAGCAAATAAAATCAATAATTTTACCGAAATTATTGCCTCTGTCCGAAATGCCGCAGAAACATCAGATCAATGTGCAAACAAGGTTCAGGCGTCGGCATCAGAACTGGATTCAATTTCTGTAAAATTGAACGAAATTGTCAGTAAATTCATTGTATAATGGAGGTGAATTATGATTATTAAAAACCTGAAGTATTCTTTGATAATTGTGATGATCGCTTCCTTTCTTGTTTCCTGGCACAAAGAAGATTCTACGCCGATTCACATTGCCCTTGTTGCACCATTAACCGGAAACTCATCATCCAGTGGTAATGCTTATTTACAAGGCGTTCGGATGTATCTGGATGAAATCAATCATCGCGGCGGAATCAATGGAAAAAAGCTGGTTCTGGATATTTACGATGATCAGAATAACACCAAACTGGCCGTTCAAAAAGCAAATGAGATTGTCAGGAATAATCGGGCTCTGGGTGTAATTGGGCATCACTACAGTTCATGCTCTATCGCAGGCGGCAACATTTATAAGGAACATGGCATTCCGGCAATCTCTCCGACATCAACCAATATTGATGTAACACTGAACAATCCCTGGTATTTCAGGGTCACATTTAACGATAATTATCAGGCGCGATTTCTGGCAAACTATGCTGAAAAGATATTTCAGAAAAAACAATGCATACTGATTACCGAATCTCGCGCATATGGTGCATATTTATCTGATGTTATTGAACAATTCTTCAAAAGATCTGACGAAAATATGCTGGAAAAATACGTTTTTGATATCCAGAAATCGTCTATTGACGATCAACTAAAAGATATTGTTCGTAATATTCAAAACAAAAACTTTTCAAAACAATCAACATTTATATTTATTGCCGGGCATGTGCCGGAAGGAATTCAATTAATTCAATTAATTCGTAATGCCGGCATGGATCACATCATTTTACTGCCTGATGCTTTTGCAGGAACTGCTTTTGCCAGCAAAATAACATCATTAAAATCAGAAATATTAAACCCGGGCTATTATACAAATAACCTTTATGTGGCATCACCCTTTATTTATGATATTGCCAATGAATCCACACAAATATTCAAACAATCCTATGTTGACAAATTTTCGCAATATCCTGACTGGCGGGCAGCTTTTGCTTATGATGCTGCCAGACTGATGGTGCATGCCATTCAAGAAAAGGGAATAACTGGAAAGAAGCAATATCTATCGCAGGAAAGAAAATCTATCCGAGAGTCTCTTCAGTCCATTAATAATCCGCAAAAGGGAATTAAAGGGCTGACAGGCATCACCATTTTTGACAGCAATGGTGATGCGGCCAGACATCTTTATATTGCAAGGTTTTATCATCAGAAATTAGTCGCTGCATATACACAGCTAAAGAATGTCAATAGCGCGTATTCCAGCTCAGTTATTGAAAAAATGATGGCAAATAAATCAATTACTGTTGTAGATAATCAATATATGTATCAGACCAGCATTGTGTATACAGGCGTTAATCTTAATGCTGTTGATCAACTGAATATCACCGATCAGAGTACAGTGATTGATTTTAACATCTGGTTTAAATATCGTGGGGATATCAATGCCGCAAATATTAAAATATTAAATGCGCTGGAACCTGTAACTCTGGGAAAACCTGTTCAGAAATCATTTATTGATGGAGAACATTATGAAATGTACCATGTAAAGGGCAAATTCCAGTTAAATACCACTGATATGTATAATGAAGCTGGAAATCATATGGTGGGATTTTCCTTTCGTCATGCAGAACAACCCGGGAATATTATCGTGTATGTCAGTGATATCAGCGAGATGAATGATTCAAACAATAATTTTGTGCTGCAAGAAATAAATGCATCCAAATCCCTGTTCAATGGATCCAATTATTCCGCGAAAAATATTCTGTATTATTCAGACATCTCTCATAAAAAACCCCTTGGAAATCCCAAATATCTCTCTGACAGCACAAATGGCGGCGTTGAATTTTCATGCTACAATTTCTTTATCAGTATTGTAGAAAAGCAGCTTTCCTTAAGGCGAATTACCTGGAATTATTATTTGAATTTATTCATTTGTATCACTGCATTAATTATCATTACCGCAATGATATTTATTTTTAGGCCCCTGATAGATAAATATCCCAGATCAACATGGATACTTCAATTTATTCTGGGATATATGCTGTTAATATGTAGTGAGCCACTGATAATAAAAATTCAACAACATATTTTTACCTTTAACCGGATTGAAATAATCAAGCAGGCCTATGATGTATTCTGGTGGATTTTACCGTCAATATTGATTAACAATGCCATCAAACGATTTGTATGGATTCCTCTGGAGCAAAAAACCGAAAGAAGGATTCCAGAAATTGTAACCAATTCAGTTAAATTTCTAATCTACCTCCTGACCCTTTTTGGTATTATTGCCTATGTTTTTGATCAAAAACTGACCAGCTTGCTGGCAACATCCGGTGTTCTTGCAATGATTATTGGTCTTGCAATTCAGGTAAATATTGCCAATATTTTTTCAGGTATTGTGATCAATATTGAACAGCCATTTCGAATAGGCGACTGGATAAAAATTGATCATAAATACAAAGGTAAAGTAATCGATATTACCTGGCGGACCACAAGGATACTGACTCATGAAGGAAATATACTTAGCTTTCCAAACAGTTATACATCAGAAGCAGCAATCAATAACTATTGCTATCCCGATCAATATGTATGGATAAAGATCATTATACATGTCAATCCTACATATTCGCCTGATCTTATTAAGAAAGTATGCACTGATGCAATGTTGTCCATTGATGGACTGGTAAAAGATTTTGAACCAGTAATTCGATTTAAACTGACTGACTGGTGTGCAGATTATGTTTTGTTATTTTGTATTGATGATTATGGAAAAAAGCTTGAGTTTAAGAGTATCGTATATGAACGAATCTGGATTCATCTCAATAGAATTGGCATTGAGCCCGCAGTCACCAGGCAGGAAATTCATATGTTCAAGGGGATAAAGGATAGGGGAGAAGAAGCACTTAGTCCACTGTCAATATTGAATGAAATTGATATTTTTAAAGTTTTTTCTGAAGACATAAAATTGGATTTATCCCAAAAAATGCATCCGCAGCAATTTCAACCTGAAGAGCCAATTATCAAGCAGGGAGATGAAGGAGATTCATTGTTTATTATCGTTGAAGGTGCGGTGAGTGTTCGCATTCTTATTGATAAAAAGCAGGTTGAAGTTGATCGCATGGGTGCCAATACATTTTTTGGAGAAATGGCACTTTTAACTGGTGAGCCCAGAACTGCCAGTATTGTGGCAATTTCAAACTGCCTGCTTTATGAGATTACAAAATGTGATATTGCTCCCCTGTTTCAACAATATCAGGAAATGACAGAAATATTAAGCAAAGAATTGACCCGAAGAACAATTAATCGTCAGCAAAAAAAAGATCGTTATAATAAAGAACAAATTGATAAAGAGGCATTGAAAAATTCGTTTTTCTCTAAAATTTCCAACTATTTCGGGCTGAATAAAAAACATCATGAAATTGATTCTGCTTGTGTGGATACTGATATCGATTGATGCTTAGGAATTCTCGGAAAATAAGTTCCCCATTTAATATATTGAATTCCTATTTTTGAACCTGGATTACGCTGAAGAAAATGAATAAGATGAATTAAAAGTGTTTGATTTCATCTTATTCATCTTCTTCAGCGTAATCCAGGTTCAAAATGAATAGAATTGACACTTTCAGAAATGAGGAACTTATTATTTAAGTATTCCTTACTTAAAAACGAAAAACTATGCGAATAAAAAAATGTCAATAAAACTAACATTAAAAAGAAAACTCATATTCATCAGTATTTTCCTCGGAGTTTTACCAGTCATATTGATCAGCGGGCTGTTTATATCCAAATTTGATTCATTTAGTAAAAGAACAATATCAAGAAGTTATAAAGAACTAGAAGAACATGCATACAAAGACATACAATCCAATATTAATAACAAAGTAGATTATATTACGCCAATCTTAGTACGAGCTGAAAATCTGACAAGAACCTTTGCAAGTACATCAGTATTACCGCTTATATCCACTATTGAAGAAAGAAAATCCAAATCAGCATTTAATGAAGCCCGCGATATTGTAATTAGTTTAATCAAAAGCTGTAATATACAATATAAAATGGTTAAGGAGAAAGTCAAACTGGGCCTTTATGCTGCGGAATATATCTTTCAAAACAAGGGAAGGATTTATCAGTCAACAAACTTTAAAACAAGCTGGACATGCAAAAATCAATATACAGGAGAAGTATTTGACCAGGAATTCCCCAATTTTTATGTCGGACTTCAGCCCATAGAAAAAATTTACTCTTATGAAGAAAACTTTTCCTACATTGTTGATGATGTTCAAGAGATGACAGGGGTGAATTGTTCTATATTTCAAATTATGAACAAAAATGGCGATATGCTCAGAATTGCAACCAATGTCAGATTGGATGATGGTCAACGCGGCATTGAAACTTATATTCCGGCAGTAATGCCTGATGGTAATCCCAATAAGGTGATTCAAGCACTTATGAAAGAAGGTATATATGAAGGGGTTGCGATTGAGGTGAATACACAGGTTTTTTCTATCTATAAAGGTATTTATAATGATTCCGGAAAATTGATCGGTGCTTTTTATATCGGCGTACCAACATTTGATCCATATTTAAACCAGTCCATCATTGAGACAAAAAACCGCTTATATGGACATACGTTTGTATTTAATTCAAGTGGGGATTACACTGTTCACCAGGATATGAAGTATATTGGCGGAAGTTTTAAAAATGAAATTGGCTCAACATTTTTTCAGGAAATTACTCAGAAAAAAATTAGAGACAAAAATGTCATCCCTGTTTACCAGAACAAAAATAAATCAAATATTTATGCCTGTTCATATTTTAAACAAAGAGACTGGAATATTTGTGTCAGCGGTGACTTGTCTTTTATCTATAAAGACGAAAAAGATCGTGTACTGACATTATTGAAAGATGAAATGGTGAATGTCTATGCATTATCATCGATTACCATAGATGGAAAATCGAGAGCGTTTGTCAAGAAGCTACAGTATATTGATATAAAAGGTAATGTACTAGGATCTTTTAAGAATGGAACGTTTCAAAAAAATTGCGGCAATGTGTCACATAACAACTGGTTTACCAGTGGTCTTTCATTGAAGGATAGGCAATGCTTAAACAGTAGCGTTATCACACCGGAAAATTCAAAAAATGAGGAAATCAGAATTATCTGCCCGGCTTACCATCAAAAAAAAGTAATTGGTCTTGTGGTTATTTATTTTGACTGGGAAATGATTCGTTTAATGTTAAATAAAAAACACAATGATAAAAATGGGATTTCATTTGTTCTGGACAAAAGCGGGTTGATCGTATCTCATCCAGAATATCGCATTTCTGACAAAAAATATGCTTCTGATTCAGAGTTTGGAAAACTCGCTCAAATAGCCGAAGATAAAATCTTTCAGGGTGAAACAGGTAACAGCAGATTGCAATTAGACAATAAAGATTACTATATCCATTACGCGCCTGTTGAAGCAATGAATAACTCATTTTTTCTGGCAAGTGCAGTACTGGTGGATGACTTTTTAAAAATGGCAAACCGAATCAAATCTGATTCTGAAAATGAATATAACGATTTTATCAAAAGCATACTGACGTCCCTCTTTTTCTGGACGATTATGTCAATTGTTATTGGATATTTTTTCAGTCGTTCAATCAGCAAACCTGTTGAAAAACTGGTCAATTATTCAACGAATGTATCTCATGGCGATTTATCGAAAACATTAAAAAGTGAAAATAAAGATGAAATTGGTTTTTTACTGACAGCTATTAACAATATGGTTTTGACCTATAGAAAAATAGTCATTGAGATTATTTCCTATGCCCGACTATTGAGTAATTCTTCAGAAAAGCTTGTAGACACAGCCAGCGACCTGACAACCATTTTTGAACAAATGACCGGTAATTCCTCAGATGTGACTGCGACATCAATAAATATGAGCAATGCGATTAATGATATCTCTTTACAAATTGAAGATATGAACAACAATATTAAAAGGATACAAAAAACAACTGAATCCATGTCTGAAAACACTCAGATCGTTGCCAGTGCTATCGAAAAGATGTCTGTATCAATGAATGAAATTGGACAATATGCCAGTCAGGGAACAGATTTGACCATGAAAGCAGTAGAAAGGACTTATCGTACAGGGGACACAATGTCTCAACTATCAAAAGCGGCTGAAGATATTGGTGGGGTAACCAATCTCATCAAACGTCTGGCCTATAAAACAAATCTTATTGCCATTAATGCTTCGATTGAAGCTTCTGCTGCCGGTAAAGCGGGTATCGGGTTCTCTGTTATCGCAAAAACGATTCAATCCTTTGCAGAGCAGAGCAATGATGCGGCAGAAAATATTGCAAAGCATATTTCAAACGTTCAGGAGATTGTCTCCAGAACCATCGAAGATATTTCCGGCACATCGCAGATAATCAGGGATATTCATTCATCATCAACCAATATTACCTCACTGGTACAGGAACAAATTACTGTAGCGGATGAAATTGTTTCCAGCGCATCCTCTGCCAAAAATTCAGCCAATAATGTTGTGATGTCTATATCTTCATTATCCCAGGGCTCTGACACAATTTCTTTGAATGCGACAAATATTGCAAAAGGCTCTGCCGGGGTATCTGAAAATGTTAAAAACGTCAGTTCAGCATCATTATTCAGCCTTGAAAAGATTAAGCAGATTAGTCAATCTGCTGTCGAATTGGAACAATTTTCTAATGATCTTAAGGAGATTGTTATTAATTTAAAGACAGAGTGAAGCTCATAATTGTTCCTTAATATTAATTTTTTTGGAAGTTCAACATGTCATTTATTATCATTTTTACATTATCTCTCATACCAGTCCAGATTTATTCTGAAACTGTTCAATACACAAGTAAGGATTTAGGTATAGAAAATACACTTCTTACCCCCCTTGGTGCGCAACGTTCTGGAAATCAAGACAATAGTATACCACCCTGGACAGGCGGCATAACAAAATGTCCAAAAAACTATAAACAGGGTGATCACCATCCATTTCCATTTCCTGAAGATCAGAAACTGTTTACGATTACCAGCGACAATTTCCACAAATATAAAGATAAACTCACTGATGGTACTATCGCGCTTTTAAAAAAATACCCCAAAACGTTTTTCATGCAAGTATATCCCACACATCGGACAGCATCAATGCCAAAATGGGTATATGAGGCAGTGATGGATAATGCGAAGCAGGCCAGACTGGTAGAAAATGGCTCTGGCATAAAAAATGCCAGAATCAGTTGTCCTTTTCCAGTTCCCGGAAATGGCATGGAAGCAATATGGAATCATCTGGTATCTTTCAGGGGCATTTGCTGTAAAAAGATTGTGGTTCAGGCCGCACCAACTCAATTTGGAGATTACACCCTGATGAGAATGGAAGAAATTGGCTGGATGCATTATTCAATTAGAGATCAAAGCATTCAAGAAATTGATAATAATAATATTTATGCCTATTTTCTTCAAAAAATATCGTCGCCGCCGCGTCTGGCTGGCAGTGGATTATTGATACATGAATATCTCAATCAATTCAGGGATCAAAGAAAAGCCTGGACTTATCAACCTGGATTTCGTCGTGTGATCCGATCCCCCCTTGTCGGATATGAATACCCGGGAACAGCATCTGATGGACTCCGCACAGTTGATGACTGGAATATGTTCAATGGGGCAATAGATAAATATACATGGAAGTTGCTTGGCAAAAAAGAGATATTTGTCCCATATAATTGCTATACCTTACACAGTGATAAGATTAAATATCGTGACATTTTAACAAAATATCATATTAACCAGAAATTGGTCAGATATGAACGTCATCGGGTATGGGTTGTTGAAGCAACTCTAAAGGATTTTCAAAAGCATCTCTATTTGCGCAGACTTTTTTATCTGGATGAAGACAGCTGGTTTTGCCTGGCGGCTGAAATGTATGACAGGAATAATAAACTTTGGCGCGTTGCCCTGTCACATACGATTAACTATTATGATGTGCCGGTATTATGGTCTACAGTTGATGTTTTTCATGATCTGCCAGGGATGCGTTATCTGGCCGGCAATTTGAATAATGAAGAAAAAATGCTTGATTTTACAATTAAATTAAACAAGAAGAATTTTACAACCCAAATGTTGCGAAATTCAGGGGTTCGTTAATTTTCAGGAGGTTATTTATGAATAATAAGTTTTTCATTACCTTGTGTATGCTTATATTGTTTTTTTTACTGTCTTGTACACAATGTCTTTATGCTGATGACGTAATATTCATAATGCATAAACAGGTAAAAGACCCAATTAAGCCATCTATCATTAAAAAGATCTATCTCGGAAAAGTATCCAGGTGGAATGATAATCAAAGGGTTAGATTCTATACATTTGATTCAGATGATACGACTGAAACATTTACAAAGAAGTATTTAAGTAAAAGCAAACGTCAATTCAATAAATATTGGAAACGACAGGTTTTTACTGGAAAAGGAAATATTCCTAAATCAATCAAAAGTGTTGAAGAAGCGATAAAGATTGTTTCAAAGACCAAAGGTGCTATTGTCTATCTACCTGAGCAGAAAATTGATAATGAAACCATAAGAATTGTCTCAATAACCAATTAATCTTAATGAAAAGCATCAGGAGAAAAATAATGAATTTAAATAATTTTTTTACTGGAACAGGGAGTCTGATTCTTTTATTGATGATCACCACACCTGTTCTAAGCAATTCTCTGGAAATACATGGATTTGTTTCACAGGGATACCTTCAGACCGACAGAGATAATTACATGGTAAAAACCGAAGAAGGTTCCTTTAAATTTAATGAGATTGGTTTTAATGTTTCAAACGATATATCTGATGATCTGCGATTGGGAATTCAGTTTCTTTCAAGGAGTCTGGGAGATCAATGTGAAAACGCCACAACCATTGACTGGGCGTTTGCCGATTACAGATATCATGATTTGCTGGGGTTTCGATTTGGAAGAATTAAAATTCCTTTAGGGCTCTATAATGAAATCAGAGATATAGATATGCTTCGGACATCCATATTTTTACCATCCAGTATATATAGTGAACCTTGGCGAGATACCATGTCATCACTGGATGGAATTGGACTTTATGGATATCTGTCATTAAATGGAATGGGGGGTGTCTCATATCAGGCACTTGTCGGACAAATGGAAACACCTGAGGATGGAGGTGTTGCCAGATATATTGAACGAATTGGTACGAACGATGTTATACATATGGAACCAAGTAAATCGTATAATGCATCATTACTATGGGACTTGCCAATAGAGGGGTTAAGTCTTGGATCAAGTTACTTATCCAACAAAATGAAGGTTACTTCTCTCTTTGGAGATCATTTTACTTTTGGTGATTTACGCTTATTAACAGATATGAATGCTCAATTGCCTGAAATGCTAAATGAAGTTATTTACAACAAAACACAGAATCAGAACATGGCATCAATGATGTCTTCAGATTTTATCAATTGGTTGATCCCGCAAAATTATCAAAATCTAGACAATGAATGGCCAAAAGAAGTCATCAGTGATTTTCATACACTGGATTTCTGGGTGTTGTCTCTTAAATATCAATGGGGAGATTTTATTTTGTCAGCAGAGCAATTAGATATGAGAATGGATTTTGATTATAAGCTTGGTGATATTAATTTACGTGCCTCTCCACAACCATGGCATTCTCTTGGATACTATGTGAGCGGAAGCTATACTTTCAAGGATTGGCTGGAATTTGGTGTGTATTACTCGGAGTTTTACGATACTGACAATGACAAGCATGCTGAAAGCTATGTTAAAAAGAGAGAATTGGATACGTATAAATATCCCACTGCTGTGCTATATGCGGTTAGTTCAGAAGAGATTCGACAAAATTTCAAAACATATGCCAATAAAGTTTTTGCAGCATCTGGAAAGACTATTAAACTCTCTGATGATGATGTTGCCGCAATCAAGTTGATATCTGACTATGAGCTTAATCGAATCAAGTATAATGAATATGTTGGATGGTTTAAAGAACTTGTCGTGTCAACAAGCGCACATATTAATGAACAGTGGACTTTAAAACTTGAAGGGCATTTTATTGATGGGATTTCATTAATGGATTGGACAGTGAACAATGGAGATATTCCGCGTAAACGATTCCTGTTTGCATCAAAGGTAACATTTAGTTTTTGAATTGAATAATTATTGGTCTTTGAAAAAAATGGATTTACATGTAGCATCTGTTTTTCTTTTGCCAGATATTTTCTGCAGGCCTGATTGAATGCTCATTTATTACATTAACTAAAATATCAATATCAAAAAGCGTTCACTTTTTCGATACAATATATTGCGATTATATTATGTTTGACATTACTTTACTATTTTATTATGAATTGACTACAAATTAATCAATTAAAGCATGGATCATTACATGGCGCATTCTTGTGATAGGGTTTTGCTAAAAAACTGGCAAAACTCTTTTTTTAAGGTATTATAATGAAATCAACAACCATCCCAATTTTTCCTGTAAAACGATTGACAGATATTTTTATTTCAGGGCTATTTATTATTATTTGTCTACCAATTTTTTGCGTTATCATTATTACAATGTGTTTCAACATGTTGCTTTGCCCTGAAGATCGTGGAAAAATTTTTTTTCTTGAAAAACGCATATCACATGGAAAACCATTTTATATTTTAAAGTTTCGAATGGTCAAACAGTATCTTGCTGAACAAGCAATTCAAACCAATACTTGCATTCGAAACTTTGAAGATGATTTGGAGCAATTAACCTGGACTG
>Ga0272440_1000687_pt1 | contig 28506 bp, 19 predicted proteins | sample SSMMMBAug17_FD_192440 | JGI IMG/M metagenome (GOLD analysis project Ga0272440, IMG submission 192440) | Marine sediment archaeal communities from Little Sippewissett salt marsh, Falmouth, MA, United States - SSM-MMB-Aug17 | ecosystem: Environmental > Aquatic > Marine > Wetlands > Sediment ... | reverse complement strand
TAATTTTTATCAAAACATCCAATTGACCATCTGGTGTTACTGTGCAGCGATACACATTTGTATATGAATTATTTCCAGTTACTCCCGCCAGTTCACTAATTGCGCCATTGGTGATATCAATATCTGATGATGAAAATCCTTCAACAGGCCGGCTGAATGTAATGGTTAGAAGCATGGCTTCTGGCAAAATACTGTAAGATCGTTCACCTGTGAGGGTAACTGTTGGACGTTCAGTGGTATAAGTCAATTGAAAGGCATTGGATGCAGTGTTGTTATTTCCTGCAAGATCAGTTGCTTTGTTTGCATTAATTTGAACTGATACAGCAACCTGTGTCAGGCCATCTGGCATGACCGGGTATACATCCGCATGAAAGGTTTGCGTTAAACCCAAAAAATTATCAACAGTTGCATTTTGGATTCCGATATCATCCTTTGTAAACCCGGTTACAGTTTCGCTAAAAACAAAGGTAAAACCAATGGGTGAAATTTCGGTTAATGAATCATTTATAATGGATGCAGAAATTACAACTGATGGCTTTGTAGAATCATAATATCGGCTAAACGTTTGTGCTGCGGTGCTGGTATTGCCGGCTGCATCTGATGCACTGGATTCATTTATATTGACAGATATTTGACCATCGGCTAATGGTTGAACAGTCAGTGTATAATTTTTATTGTCTCCCAGATTGCTAAAGCCATCGACTGTTCCATTTGTAAGAACTATATCAGTTTGATCAAATCCAGTTACTGCTTCATCAAATGTAATTGTCACAGGTATAGGCGATTGATTGGTGCGTGATGATGTTGAAGATGTCAGCGTAATTTGAGGTCGAACAGTATCATATGTAAAAGAAAATATGTTTGATACTGAATTTCCATTGCCTGCCTGATCTTCAATTGCATTTTCAAGGACTTGAATCGAAACATCTCCCTGATTTTGGGGCGTTACAATCAAAGTATAGATGGCTGTGGCGCTGTTGCCTGAGCTGATACTGGTCAGGTTCGAAAGTGTTGCATTGGTTGCTGAAATGGATGTTGTTTCCAGGCTCAAGGTATCAAAGGCAGATATTTCATTTACGCCAGCTTGTGTGGGATCATTAAAAACAATGGTGATTGAAATGGCATCACTGTTGGTCACATTAGCAACATCGGATATTATATTCGATGTGGGAACAGTGGCATCATAAACAGTAAAAACAGAGTCGTCTGAGGTATTACCGGCATCATCCTTAAAACGAATGTAAATAGACGTTCTGCCTTCACCCCCTGCAATGGGCCAGGTTTTTGATGATACAATGGTTTCCCACTCACCGGATACTTCGTAATTGTCGTTGCTGATATACATTGATGTGGCATCACCAAAACTGCCAAAACCACCAATGGTTAGTGTTGCACTGGCTGTATTGATGTATTCATCTACTGAAACGCCTGCATTGTCTGGCGCGATAGTATCCACCCGAATGGGGCCGAATTTTGTTGTTTCACCATATCCTTCATCGAATGTTTCCTGATCATAAGCAACCGCGACAACATAAAAATACACTGAAACATCATTGGAACCTGTATAGTCTTTGGCAGCATATGCAGTGGTGATTCTTTCTAATTGTAGTGTATTAATTGTGGTTTCATCCAGTGTGTAATTGGAATCATCAGTAAAAAGATAGTAATAACCATCAACTTCAGTATAGCCCTCAGGAACATCCCATTCCATTTCGATCAATGATACCTGCGATGGCGTATTCCATTCATGGGCAGATTTTGGACTCAGACTTTGTACTGGCCCGATTTCAGCATATGCCTGAAAAGCAGTAAAAATAAAATAAACACAAAATAAATAACGAATATATTTCATTAAAACGTCCCTCTGAATTTAAAATCAATGACCGCACCGGTTGAAAATTCGAGTGCCGGGCCTTCTTTATCATCGCCAGTACCATTGTAGCGTAATACACCCTTATTATCCTGGCCTACCCACTGAAGTTTACTTTCCAGATTTCCCTGGATATTCGATTTCACCTGGATCACATATGATACGCCATCAGTCAGACCTTTGACACTAAACTGACCATCACTGTTTGGATTGGTCTTGATGGGTGGAATTTTTAAACCGCCGCTATCCAGTTTTTCAAAAATATTAATGGCTATTTTGTACTGTTGTGGGGGTGTATTGCCATTGAAATCTGTAATGGTTCCGGAAATCGTGCCGCCAGTACTCATTTTGAAATCAACCGCATCTCCCACCTGTATTTCCACTTTGGTTTGCGCCTGGTACCCCTGCGCCTCAACAGTGATTTGATAGCTAATTGGACTGCCAAATCTGTCAGTCTTTTGCAATCCATCAAGCTCGAATTTGCCATTACTGCCGGTGATCACCACAATAACGTCATTGACTTTTGTGGCGGTTGCTTTCACCCTGGCATCACTGAGCGGCTGACCGCTTGTATTTTTTACTGATCCTGAAATGCTGCCGCTCTCAACCAGTTGGAACTGAATATCTGCCCCACCTGGGGATTGATTCTCCAATTTTTGCGACAGAAATCCATCCGCCTGGACACGAATTACAAAGTCAGTGGCATCAGGCACATTGGTAATTTCAAATTTGCCCTCTTTGTCAGTGCGCTGGCCTTTCATGAAATTATCTGATGACTGTGAAAAGGCTGAGACCCAGGCATTTTTAACTGGTGATAAACCATCTGCTGTATACACATAGCCAGTAAATTCCATGGCTGGCAATAGAACGACGTCTTTCGTGATTGAGGTCTCAATGACAAGGCCAAATTCCGAGAATTCGACATAGCTGGAATTTTCTGGCGGTGTTGCAATGATTGCATAGTCGGATGCCTTTGGCAGGCCATTAATTTCAAAGGAACCATCAGACTTTGTTTTAACCCATTTGCCCAATGACTGGGATACTGATGATAAATACACCCTGACATTGCGAAGTGCTTCACCTGTGTTTGTTCGGACAACGCCTGAAATTTTACTGCCAGTGCTTAAATAAAAGTCCACATTACTTTGGCCGCTTTCAATATTGCTTTTTGTTGCCGGCAAATACGTTGAGGATGATGGGGGTTGTGCATCAACCTGATAATCCTGGCCTGATGGCAAACCGCTGATCTGATATGTACCATCCTTGCTGATATAATCGCCCACATCAACCTGTCTGGATTCAGAACTGATATTAATCCAGATTTTTTCGTTGAGAATAGGATTACGCAAGGCATCACGAACTGTTCCAGCAATGCTGAGCCCCTCGCTTAAAATAATTTCCAATTCAGGCGGATTTCCAGCAAGCGTACTGATACTTGTGGCAAGGCTGCGATCCCGCACAGTCTGATCTTCATTATAAAAGAAAGGTAAATCCACGCCGGGTTTCAAAGCTTTCAGTTTGTAATCGCCTGCTGCTTTCAGACCTTTTACAGAAAAATTGCCATCAAACGCACTCATTGCACCGCGAATGTAATTGGTACTGTCTGATGATGCTTCCACATAAATGTTGCCCAGGCCTTTTTTGTATTCATCAACAATCTTTCCAAAAATGGTTGCCCCTGGGTCTAATGTGAAGTTGATATCACCTGTTTCATAATTAGTCGTATTGATACGATCGGCGTCATCTTCATTATCAGCATTTTCATAATACTCTGTAAGATATTTATCTGACCATATATGAACAAGGAAATTCTCACCTCTGGCCAATCCGGTAATGGTATAGGCATCTGAAACTGGATCATTGGTGTCAACCAGTTTTTTTACCTCAGCCGCTCCCTGGGAATTTGAATCTTCAGACTGCACATCAACCCAGGCAGTATCCCCGAAAGATGCTGCTGATGGAAATTCTACCAAACCTTTAATTATTGAAACATCTGCATTCAAAGTAATATCAATGCCGGTGGCATTTGTTGTGGCGAGATTGATACTATCGGCATCATTAATACTGGTTTGATTATTGTAAACCTGATCAGGATAATCATTAGAATACAATTGCATTTTATAATCTGAGTAAGGTTTTAAAGCCTGGATTGTGTATGGCATGGGGGTACCATCACCCACCAGTTCAATAATTTTGGAATCATCACCATCAATGGAGAAAACAAGCAGTTTTACCGATTTTCCATCACCCAATTCATACACAGTACCTTGAATTTTTCGTTCTGGTAATGCGAGGACAAAATCGATATTTTCAACATTTCCACCATTGACTGAAACATTTTCGATTGTGGCATCAGCATAATCATCCGATGAAACAAAAACTGTATAAATACCATTGGGAAGGCCTGAAATGGCATAATTTTCAAGATCATTTTGATTGGTTATGGAACTGCCATGCCCACCGCTTTCTGAATAGGCAATGACCTGAAGTCCTTTAACCGGTTCGCCTTGAAATGTAACCAGACCTTTTATTGCAAAGCCTTTCACAATTAAAAGATTTCTGTTTGTATCTGTTGATGGTGCCACACCCACCGCCTGACTCCATAGATAGACTGTTGTATCGGGTTCTGTGGGATGATAATATGCTGGCTGATAGCCAGTCAGTTTTACCTGAATGATATAATCGGTAATACTGTCATCCAGACCGGTCATTTCGTAATAACCATCAGAATCTGTCCTGACCAGCCCGCCGCTGTCTGGTTGGGATTGAGAGTGAATATCCACCCAGATGTACTGGGCGTTTTGTGTCGTGCCACTATCGCTGATTTTTATAATTCCTTTGATAATTGCGCCTTCATCCAGAACAAAGTCAATTCCAGAAACATCGCCATAAGCCAGACTCACAGGTTCTGCCTGGTCCATGTCATCCTGCGATTTTTGATCATAATATTGCGGGGGAAAATAGTCTGAAAAAGCCGCAACAATATAATCAGTGGCAAAAGGCAGATTTGTGATTGTATACATACCATTGGCATTGGAGGTGGTCGTGCCTTGCCTGCTGGCAGGAGCGGCTTTGGAATAGGCAGTCAATTGAACATCAGGGACAGGATTGTTGTAAATATCAAGAACCCGACCAGATATGTTAGCGCTTTTTTTCAGAATAAAATCAATTTGTTGACTTTGATTGGCTGTCACGCGTTCAGCATCGGTAGACTGGCTTTTTTGGGAATACGCCTGATAGGGATAGTTCTCATCAAACACTTCAACCAGATATCCTTTTGTCAGCACTTCAGCATTTCCCACAATGGTCAGACCAGTAATCGTGTATTCCCCATTTTCATCTGACAATGCGCCATTTTCAACCATTAACAAATTTGAACTGGCATTGACCCAAATATTTTGCAAGCCCTGGTTATTGCTATCATAAACATGGCCATGAATCGTACCCAATTGACACAACACAAGATCAATATGCTCGGTAACTGGATCTGTCGGGGTAACTTCCCGGGCCAAAGACCATCGGGAAACAGTATCATCACATATAGGAATGTGAACGCCAATCGTTTGATCATCAGGAATGCTGTAAAAATATTCAGCATTATCATAAATAACGTATACAATATAATCTGATGCCCACTTGAGCCCGGTCAGTGTATAATTTCCCAGGGCATTGGAACTGGTTCGTGCGGAAAAACCAGCATCTGCTGAATAGACAGTCACTTCAACATTGGAAAGCCCATTTGTGCCATTATGAATTTTTCCTGAAATCCCATATTGAGGCACCTGTTTCAACACAAAGTCGATATTGTCTTTATCATTTTCTATCAAATTGATTGTATGTGCAGTTGCAAATGATAATTGGTTATTATAGTATTCCTCAAAATAGTTATTGGTGCCTGCTGGTGGAAATGCTGCCACAACAAAGCCTGTATCAGGGGGTAAACCGGTTATGGTGTAATAGCCATTTTCATCTGTTTGGGTATAAGCAATGGGACTGCTTCCAGTATGCCAGACCTCGACCCAATACGATGCCAAAGGCACACCGGTATCGCCGCCATTGGTATCTCCTGCTCTGATTTGACCTTTAATTGATCGCCCGCCCACTTTAATATAGTTTGTTTTGGATTTGTCATAGGTATTACCGGCAACTGTAATTGTCAGCAAAACAGTATACTTACCGGCACTATTATATGTATGGGCTGGATTTTTCAGTGTGCTGGTTGAACCATCACCAAAATTCCATGACCAGCTCACACCTGTATTGATATTGGATTGCGCTGTGAATTGGACTGTATCACCTTTGTTGATATCAGTTTTGTCTGCACTAAAGTTGTGATACACATCCGAAGGATGCACGACAATCATGTTTGATTGTGTTTTTGTGTCGGTCAGGCCGCCAGTGGCTGTTGTTGTAAGCATGACAGTGTACTGACCTTCAGTTGTATAATAATGAATCGGATTCTGACTGGTACTCTTTGCGGAACCATCACCAAAATCCCACAGCCAGTCTGTAATTTCATCACCATCATCGTTGTTTTCAATATAGCTTTTGTCAGCAAACTGGACTTTTAAAGGTAAAAAACCATCTTTAATATTGGCATCAAAATCGGCAGTAGGGGGTGATGCTTCCCTGAATTCCGCTTCAATAGTATGGTTTTCCTTAACATTTTGGAATTCATATAAAATGACAGTATCAATAGATTGACCATCAATCAAAACATCGGTTAAAACATATCCAAATTGCGTTTGGATTTGAAAAAGTTGATTCTTGTTTTGGGTGATTTTCACAGGGCCAACCGGTGAAATTGACCCACCTGTATTGAAACCTGTGTTAATTGTATATTCCTCAGGCGGGCCAAAGATGGCTGTCAATTGTGATGGTGGATTGGTGCCATAAGCAATGAATCTGGGCATTGGGCCTTTAGAGATACCATCAACAATAACATCCTTAATCATAAAGCCTTCATCGGGTTTCATGCGGATGACCACCTGATCATATTTTTTGAGTATTGGGTTGGTGGGTGTTATCTGGCCTGGTCCTGTAACTGCTGTTTGAACCAGGTATTTGGCTTCATTGATGTTTAGCGTAAAAACAGATTGTGCAATTTTATGAAAATCATCTTTGGCAAAAACAGTAATGGAAACAGCACCATGTGCGGCATTGGCAGGTATGACAGTGAGTGAAATATCATAAATATCTCCAGGTGATATTTGAACCTGACCATTAGGATTGATATCATGGAAATGGATACTGTCAACAAGTGAAGCATCTGAAATTTGATACCAGAGCGTCAGGCTTTGGCTGTCAATATCTGCAATGGTAAAGGGGATTGGCGCTGTGGCCATATCCTGAATTGTGTTTTGATCGGAAATGGCGGAAATAACAGGGCCATCATTGACAGGTAAAACGTGAAGTGAAAATTTCTGGAATGACATTTTTCCGCTGTCATTTTCAGCAATGATTGTTATGGACAGTGCGCCAAATTCATCGGCAGTGGGTGTAATAACAAGAAAGCGATTCTTTCCAGATCCTTCTACAGCAATATTTTCATTGGGAACAATTGTATGGTTGTCTGATTCGAACAACAGACTGATGTCTTTTTCATTGTGATATGGATCTGTCAGCGTAAATGGAATGGGTTGTGATATTTTATCTTCAAGAATGGTCTGAGGCAAAATGGGAGAAATCTCAGCCGTGAAATTCCCCACATGTGCATCAATTATAAAAGCATTTTGATAATTACAAAAAGCGGCTACTGGCCATAAAATACACAGCAGAGCCAGTATGGTCCAAACGAATGAATAAAATGATCGTTTCATAATTTACTCGCTTAAAAAATTTTATAATTGAAATACAGTATTTTATGCAAGAATTGCGCCATGCCTCCTACATAATTTGTATGATAATCAATATGTTTGTAAAAAGTTTTCAGGACGCTTTTGCCATTCCAATACCATGTAATTTACATATGAACCTGTAATCAACATGGGTGCTATTTTGGATTCCGATAAATGGTGATAACTACCCGGTAAGGTCTTTTTGGGAATATTATTTTCCTGATCAATGGTAATATATTTTGATAAAAACTGAAATTCATCAATGATGACTAAAAATCGGGTATCAAGAACTGATGCATATCGTTTAGGGGCAGAACAGGCGGTGTGCCACATTAAATCATATCTTTTGTTTGACTCATTTTCTTTTAGCGAATTAACATCTCTTTCAAATAGATCCAAATTGTGGTTTTTGCCATATTCCAAAATTTCATCAAGGGTTAGCAGGTTTACTGCATATTTTTCAATTCTTTCTAAAAAAGAGATATATTGTGATGCAAATGTCTGATAATATTTAATTGCAAAGTCCGAAAGCCAGATCTCAGTATCTTCGATACTGATAAAAAATGGCACTACAGGGCCATTCTCGCTCCACAGGCGATTAAATAACCGCTGAACCAATGAAGTTTTGCCCCCTTTTTTTCGTGAAAAAAGGGCCTTTGATTTTCCAAGCCTTTTTGGAATGAGCTTGACCCATTCGTCAAGCATGGCAAATTCTTTCTTACGCCCAACAAATAACTCGGGTGCGCCGATATCTTCAGTTAATGGATACTGCATCGTTTTCCTCTAAGTTAATTTTTTCTTTGATTCAGGTTTTTATAGACCTTACCACCAAAATGAACATAAATCAAACACTGAATCAGTTTTATCATCTGAACAATTTTTTTTAATTATGGATTGTATAATCCATATAAATATGGTATGCATAACCTACTATATTTAAAAGATGATTTTTTATTAAAATAATAAAATTTAAACAAGAAAGGAATGTACACTTATGATGTCATCACTAAAAATTAGTCAAAAAATTGCAATGGGCTTTGGATTTATTTTACTATTATTAACTGGGGTCGGTGTATTCAGCTACATAAGAATTGTTTCTATTGATGCTGATCTAAATGGCGTAATCGATAAAAACAAGCTGATATCTAAGCTGACACTGGAACAGGCCAATCATTTGAGATGGGCAAATGTTTTAAGTGAAATGTTAAATAATGAAAACATTGACCAAATTAATATTGAGACGGATCCAACGCATTGCCATTTCGGAAAATGGTATTACAGTGACAAACGAAAACAAGCTGAAAAGTTAGTGCCGGAACTGAAACAACTTTTTGACCAAATGGAGGACAGCCATTCGAAATTACATCAATCTGCTATTAAAATCATAAAAAATTTCAAGCAAGCAGATCCTTTACTGCCTGGTGTGATTGTTGAAAAAATCAATGATCATCTAAAATGGGCAGATACCATTAGGATGACAATCATTGAAAAAAATGATGCATTGAATGTTGAGGTTGATGCCTTAAAATGTGCGTTGGGTATTTGGATGCAAAGTGACCAGGCCCAAAAAGCCTATAAACGTGGAGATCAGGATTTTAAGCGCGTCTGGGAAGAGTTGACAACATATCATGAAAAACTCCATCATTCTGCCATTGAAATAAAACAATACCTTGCATTTGAAAAGTTAGCTGTTGCACAAAAAGAAAAACGAGAATCGTCAGAAACCTGGATTCTCATTTCAAATCAATTTTTTCAAACCCTTGAAGAGGTCATGGAAAGCGTCATTGATCCAGCAAAAGCAAATGCAGAAGCGGCAAATAATATTACGATGCTGTCAAAAATGGCAGCCGTTGATATGCACATGAATGAAGCCATTATCCAGCCTTTCCTTAAATTAAGAATTTTAATTACTAAAAATGATATTTCTTTAGTGGAATTCAAGAAACATTATTCAGTTTTACAGGACAATCTTTTACAATGGAATAAGCTCATTAAAGGTAATAATTTGTTAGAAACTGCGGCAAAAACGATCTATGATGAGCTTGTAGAAATTAATGATGTTGCATCTAAATATATCCATGCCAATCAACATGAAAATCAGGCAAGGCAATCAACCACAAAAGCAAAACAAATACTGACTCAAAACATACTCCCCCTCCTGGAAAAAACAATAGATTTGCTTGAAGAACTTCGGCAAGAAGCAGAACACGAACTGCACGGCTTGAAAATAGCCCAGAAAATTTTTACAACTGAAACATCGCATCATGTAAAAATAGTTGAAGACAAGTTTAATCAGGCCAGGGATATTGTCAGCGAGGCTGTTGTCAAAGGAAATAAAAGCATATTGAATAAAACAAAAAAACTAAAATCCACAGTTTTAATGGTCAGTATGATTGCTGTTATTGTAGGCATATTTCTGGCTTTTATCATTGCGATGGGTATTGTTCGTCCAATTAATGATGCCAATCTTATGTTAAAAGATATTGCGCAGGGTGAAGGAGATCTTTCACAGCGAATGGAAGTTCTTACAAAGGATGAAATTAGTGAACTGGCAAGATGGTTCAACGTTTTTATCAAAAAAATTCAAAGCATTATTATTGAAGTGAATAAAGTGACATCTTCGCTGGTGACATCGTCCGATGAAATATCATCTGTTGCAGGCCTGTTAAAAGACAATACACAAGATTCAGTGAACAGATCGACCAGCGTGGCGAGTGATTCAGAAAAAATGAGCGCCAGCATTAATTCTGTTGCAACAGCATCTGAGGAGTCAAACAGCAATATCAGTATCATGGCAGCATCAACTGAGGAAATGTCAGCATCAATCAGTGAAATTTCAAACAATGCATCAAATGCGCAACGAATTACGAAAACCGCAGTATCAAACATGCAAAACGCATCGCAGCGCATTAATGAATTGGGCGGTGCAGCCAATGAAATTGGCACTGTGACAGAAACAATTACTGATATTTCCGAACAAACAAATCTTTTGGCTTTAAATGCAACAATTGAAGCTGCAAGAGCTGGTGAAGCAGGTAAGGGGTTTGCTGTTGTCGCAAATGAAATCAAGGAACTGGCAAAACAGACCGCTGTTGCTACTAATGAAATTAAAATGAAAATAGATATGATCCAAACAACAACAAAAACATCGGTGACAGAAATTGAACTTGTTTCAAAAGTCATCCATGAAGTGGATGACTTTATCACAACCATTGCAGTTGCAATTGAACAGCAAACATCTGTAACCAAAGAAATCGCAAACAATGTTGCACATGCATCAAGTGGTTTTCAGGAAATATCTCACAATGCCAGCGAAATTTCGGTTGGGTCAGAACGAATCACGAAGAACATTATTGAAGTCAAAAACATCTCTCTTGACTGTTCCAATGAAAGCCAGAAATTAAGTATCAATGCGTCAACATTAAACAAGTTATCTGATCAGTTAAAAAAGATTGTTGGGCAATTTAAAGTTTGATTTCATTGCTTGCCGACATAAAGTGATAATGGGGTCAAATTTTGAAAAATGAGTTCCCCATTTTATTCCGAACATCTGGAGTCCAAATTTTTATAGACTTTAAGATAAAGATTTTGGCAAGGCGGCGCAAGGAGATAGTACTATAGTACATCGACGAAGCGCCAACGCAGTCCAAAATCTTTATCTTAAAGTCTATAGATTTGGACTCCAAGCCCCTTGAATGGCCATCCAGATAAGAAATATAAATTAATAATTTTTTTATATTTTTTTCTTGACATCTTGATAATTATGTATCTATATACATACACAAATAGTATGAAAATATCCTACCGGTTTTGACTGATCTAATATGGTATGATATTTTCATACCATATAAGTCCTTATCAACCATATAAGAATCTTAATCAAAAAAGGGCGTAAGCATGAATTTTAAAAAAAATTTTCAACAGTTATTCTGGGTAATCGTTTTTTTTCTGATTGTATCAGTGCTTTATACAGGCGCACTGGAAACAACCGGCAAATCAGACAATGGCAGGGCAGATGTCATCAGTATTCAAATGGCTGGTGGAAAAAGTCAGATGCTGGCTGTCATGTTTTTACATGATTTGCATACTGCATCGCTTGAAAACCAGGATTGCAGCACCTGTCATTTGAAGGATGATGACAAGCAATACAGTTTCAAATTTATGCGCACTGTCGATTTTGACTATGAGGTCAATATGACTGTGTATCATGAAAACTGTATTGGCTGTCACAATCGTATGAAATCAGAGGGCAAATTTGCAGGGCCAGATACTGGAAAATGTCGTGCATGTCATAATCAGGAAGCAAATGTGGCAACATCGTGGGCTGACCTTGATTTTGACCGATCCCTCCATTATCGCCATGAATCTGCCCAGGCAATCAAGCCAGTATCTGAAAAGCACAAAAACAATTGCGGTGCCTGTCATCATGAATATGACAAAAAATCTCGCAAAACTGTTTATGTGCCAGGAAAGGAGGGGGCCTGTCAGTATTGCCATCAGGATGTCACGACCGGAGACATTCGCGCCATGCAAACAGTGGCTCATGAGTCCTGTGTTAATTGTCATCTGAAATTAAAATCCAAACGTGTGATAAAAACAGGCCCCACTGAGTGCAAAGGATGTCACGATTTGGAGCTGCAAAAGGAGATCAAGCAGGTCGAATCAGTGCCGCGCATGAAACGCAATCAACCCGATGTTATTTTGATGGCATCAACCCTGATGAAATCAATGGCATCCAAAACAAAGACCAAAGCAACAATCTCACCTGTCGCATTCAATCACAAACAACATGAAACCGCGTCACAATCATGCCAGACATGCCATCATGCGTCGCTGGAAAAATGTTCCTCATGTCACACGCTGTCAGGGGATAAAAAAGGCCAATTCATTCCATTAGAAAAGGCCATGCATGATACAAAAAGTACACAAAGCTGTGTGGGGTGTCATGCAGACGCTCAAACGAAAAAGGATTGTGCGGGATGCCATTCTCAGATGGCAATGACTGACAAACGCTCAAATCAATGCAATCGCTGTCACCACATGGATATTAAAGATAGCGAGCAATTGCCATCAGAAACAGATGCACGAATCAGGATGGCAAAAGCTTCTGTGGACAACAGGAATACAAAACCTTTGATTTATGAAAGCAAAATCGTGCCGGAAAAGGTGTCCATTGGTGTGATGGCGAAAGAATACCAACCCGCTGATTTTCCCCATGAAAAAGTGGTCAAAACCTTGCTGGCGCGCCTGAACAAAAACACGATGGGAACATATTTTCATCAAGATAAACTGGTCATGTGTCAGGGATGTCATCACAACAGCCCGCAATCGGCAACGCCGCCCAAATGTGCGTCCTGTCATGGGATGACTCCCAAAATGGCAGCAGACAACCGACCCGGGCTTAAAGGCGCATATCATGGGCAATGCATTGGATGTCATGAAGAAATGGGCATTGAAAAACCGGCTGCCACAGCCTGTATAGAATGTCATAAAAAGAAACAATAAACCTGGATAAAAGAGGTGTTATTATGACAATTTCACGACGAAAATTTTTAGGATGGTTTGGTGGCGGCTTGAGTGCGACCGCTGTCAGCGCGGCTGGCACTGCGATGGCTGGTGGAAATCATCATTTTGAAGGGCATCCCGATACAATGGGTGTCCTTCATGATATCAGCCGCTGCATTGGATGTCGAAAATGTGAGGAAGCCTGCAATCGTGTCAATGAACTTCCCAAACCTGAAAAACCATTTGATGATTTATCTGTTCTCGACAAAAAACGCCGCACCCATGCAAGTTATTATACAGTAGTGAACCGGTTTGAGGTGGATTCAAAGCCTGTTTTTGTGAAAAAACAATGCAACCACTGTATGGAACCTGCGTGTGCATCAGCCTGTTTTGTGAGGGCTTTTCAAAAAACGCCCAATGGCCCGGTGGTTTATGATGAATCAGTTTGTGTGGGATGTCGATATTGTATGATTGCCTGTCCTTTTAATATTCCTGCTTATGAATATGACGATGCATTATCGCCCGCAGTGACTAAATGCACTCTTTGCGCACCCAGAATTCAAAAAGGACAATTGCCTGGTTGCGTTGAATCCTGCCCAAAAGAAGCATTGATTTTTGGAAATCGAAAACAATTAATCAAAATTGCAAGGGAGCGTATCAACAAATATCCAGAGCGATACATTGATCATATCTATGGTGAGCATGAAATGGGCGGCACATCCTGGTTGTATATCTCTAATGTTGCGTTTTCAAAAATTGGTATGCGAGAAGATCTGGGCACGACATCCGCACCTCAGTTGACATCTGGCCCTCTGGCAGCAGTACCCATTGTGGTTGGCCTGTGGCCAGTACTTTTAACAGGCATCTATGCAATCTCCCAGCGAAAAGACAAGGTCGCGGCTGAAGAGCAGGCTGAAGCTGTGGCATCTGCCAAAGCGGCTGCTGATGAAGAAATGAAACAACAAATTGCAGGTGTCAAAAAGCAGGCAGCGAAAGAAAAGGAAGCGGCCATAAAGAAGGAAGTCAAAAAAGCGCTTGAAGCTGCGGCAAAAGAAGCTGAAGAAAAAAACGCTGAAGCGCCGGAAAAAAAGGAGGAATAAACAATGGAACAGACATCCAGAATATCCCTTCGCCCATTGATAACGCCCTTTAATATGATTCTTGGGATAATCATCGCGATGGGATGTATAATAACCATACTTCGATTTACCGGCGGTCTGGCCGCAGTCACCCATTTGGATGACAACAATCCCTGGGGCATTTGGATTGGTTTTGATCTGCTCTGTGGTGTTGCTCTGGCAGCCGGTGGTTACACAACCTCAGCGGCCTGTTATATCTTTGGCTTGAAACGATTCCACGCTGCTGTCCGACCGGCAATTCTTACAGCCTTTTTAGGCTATGCCCTGGTTGTTTTGGCGCTGCACTACGATGTTGGCCGCCCCTGGCGATTGCCATTTCCCATTTTCTGGCAGCAGGGGACAACTTCATTACTCTTTGAGGTGGGTTTGTGCGTTTTTTTATATCTCAGCGTTTTGTTTGTCGAGTTTACGCCCGCTGCATTTGAATGGCTGGGTTTTTCTAAAATACGTGCGTTTATTGTGAAACTTACGCTGGTTTTGACAATTCTGGGCGTTGTATTGTCTACCTTACATCAAAGTTCACTAGGGGCCTTGTATACAATTGTGCCATCAAAACTGCATCCGCTGTGGTATTCGGGATATCTGCCAGTTTACTTCTTTGTGTCCAGTATTTTTGCAGGCCTTTCAATGGTCATATTTGAAGGCAGTCTGGCGCATAAATATCTACATCACAAAATGGATGAAACACATATCAAAGAAGCACATGGCGTTATACTGGGATTTGGAAAATCAGCTTCATTTATAATGGCCGGATATTTAGCGATTAAAATCATTGGATTATCGGTAGACAACAACTGGCACTATCTCTTTACTGATTATGGCGCATGGTTTCTAATTGAATTGATTGGTTTTGTGGCATTGCCATCGTTTGTGTATGCCATAGGCGTCAGAGAAAAAAATATTCGCCTGATTCAATGGACATCATTATGGACTGTTTTTGGAATTGTTCTCAACCGGTTTAATGTGTCGTTAATTGCTTTCAACTGGCAGCTTTCATCAGCCGAAAGATATTTTCCTGGATGGATGGAAATTGCAATTTCCCTGTTTATTGTGGCCATTGGCATTGTGGCCTATCGTCTGGCAACACATTTTCTGCCCATTTTACATGAACATCCTGAATATCAGGCGCATTAATAAAAAAGGAGACACCAATGGAAACCATTTTTTATACCTTACAGGATTTTTTGACCCATTCAAAAGGAATTACCTATTTGATAATGGGCGGCATTCTTGTCTTTATGCCATTATATTGGCTGTTTTTAACAGATAGAGATGAGAAAAAAGAAACATATTGAACAACAGGAGGAATTCCATGCAAGATATACTTACCGGGCCAATGCTTTGGCTGTCATTGAGCGTATTTGTTTTCGGAATGCTAGCCCGAATGATTTTATACATTCACGGGCTTGACTGGAAACTGGATCGTGTGGCCTACAGAGCCCATCCAAAAGCCGGAATGAAAGGAGCTGCCCGATCCATTATCTATTGGCTGCTTCCTTTTGCCACAACAAGCTGGCGAAAACAGCCAGTGATGACAGTTGTCTTTTTTGTTTTTCATCTGGGAGCAATTCTGGTTCCTTTGTTTTTACTTGCGCACAACATGATTTTAAAAGAAATGTTTTTTCTGGCTTCTCCCATCACGTTAAATATGTGCGTTGCTGATTTCCTCAGTTGGGGCGTTATCTTGAGCGGCATCGTCTTGATTCTTCGGAGAATTTCTTTGCCTGAAGTTCGCATTCTTACAACAACCAACGATTATTTTATATTGTTTTTAGCATTGGCACCCTTTGTGACAGGTTTGTTCGCGCGCTATCAGGTTGGAGATTATCAGTTCTGGTACACAATGCACATCCTTTTTGGAGAACTGTTCCTGCTTCTTGCACCATTTACCAAACTATCGCATATTGCACTGTTTTTTATGTCTCGCGCACAGTTGGGAATGGATTTTGGTATTAAGCGGGGGGGAATGAAACAAGGTGGCAGTATGGCTTGGTAACAATAAGATTTTGGGAAAAAGTTCCCAGGATCATGTTTAACTTAAAAAAACAGGGAGAATTTGATCATGTCAGAAGAAACCCTTTGCAACAGGCAACCGATTCAAACAGAAGAATCTCTCAAAAGACTTTTGAAAGATTCTGGAGGTGCCCAATATTATAAAGAAATGAAATCCCTTGATGTGGATCAGGAATTGTTATGGTCTACCATTCAAAAAACCTGTAAATCCCGAATCCGAACATGGCTTGAAATCTGTGCCCATTGCGGGATGTGCGCGGAAAGCTGTTTTTTGTATTTGATTAATGATCGAGATCCCACACAGGTGCCGGCATATAAAATCCAATCGACACTGGGTGAAATTATCAAGCGCAAAGGTAAAGTAGATAATGAATTCATGCACATGGCCATGCGTACAGCCTGGGCCAAATGCACGTGTTGTAATCGTTGTGGCTTGTACTGTCCCAATGGTATCGACATGGGGGTCATGATGAGTTATCTGCGCGGCCTTTTATACGCCCAGGGATTTGTCCCCTGGGAATTGAAAATTGGCGCGGGAATGCATCGTGTCTATAATGCACAGATGGATGTCACCAATGAAGATTTTGTTGAAACCTGTGAATGGATGGCTGAAGAATACGAAGAAGACTATGTGGGTTTACATTTTCCAGTGGATAAAGAAAATGCAGATATTTTATATACGATCAATGCGCGTGAAGTGAAGCATTATCCCGAAGATCTGGCTGAAGCGGCCATATTGTTTCATATTGCGGGTGAAGACTGGACTATTACATCCAAAGGATGGGAACAAACCAGCCTTGCAATGTTTGCTGGTGACTGGGAGGCGTGCAAAATACAGGTTGAAAGTGTTTACGATGCCATGGAACGTCTCAATCCGAAACGCATGATTGGTACTGAATGCGGCCATGCGCACCGGGCAACTGTTGTTGAAGGCCCATACTGGGCGGGTCGTGAAAATGGATTGGCTCCGGTTAAATGTATGCATTATGTCGAATGGGTGGCTGAAGCATTACGAGAAGGTAAACTGGTTATCGACCCTGAAAAACGTATTAAAGAACCAGTGACACTTCAGGATTCATGCAATTATGTTCGCAATCATGGTCTCAAACAAATTACGCGCGAAATCATGAGCTACATGGTTGAGCCAGAATATTTTATCGACATGAGTCCTAATGAAGAACATAACTATTGCTGCGGTGGCGGCGGTGGTTTCAATGGCATTGGTTTGTACCGAAAAGAGCGAAATCAGGCATTGATCACCAAGCGGGATCAAATCCTTAAAACAGGAGCAAAACTTGTAATTGCGCCATGTCATAATTGCTGGGATGCCATCAGGGATTTGGAAGAAGAGTACAAAATTGGTATTCGATGGTCATTTTTAAAGCCATTGCTGATAAAAATGGTCAAAATACCCGAACATATGCAGCCCAAAGATTAAACAATCGTGCAGGTCACGTGTGGATCTGCGCGAAACAAAGAATTGAGGTGAATGATGTTTAAAAAAATCTTGTTTGCAACATCTGCAACACCCGCTGGAGATTATGCCGCAAGAGTTGCATTTGAACTGGCAAGCCGGTTTAATGCCCATGTCAGTATTTTTCATGTGCTGGGTGTGCCAAGCCGGGGGTTCAGTCAGACTGTTGTCGATGTGCGCACGGGTGAAAACGTGGTTTTAGACGATGACTATAAATCCTGGGTCAAGGAAGAAATTCAAACCTATTATGAAAATCAGTTAAAAGATCATCAGGCCAGTGATATTTTGATAGAAGTTGGATTTCCGCATCGTGAAATACTTCGGTACGCACGCGAAAAAAAACCAGATTTGATTGTTTTGGGCGGCTCCACTGATGAAAACGATGATTCTGTATACAAAAGGCATATTGCAGGAACGACACTTCAGCGCGTAACCAAATCAGCGCCCTGTCCTGTGCTTATAGTCAATCGCCCGGCAGCATCCTTCTGGGGTGGGATTTCAAGCATTGTTTTTGGAACAGATTTTTCAGCAGCATCTGATGTTTCATTTCAGTATGCCAATAAGATTGCCAGCAGCATTGAAGATGGTGAATTGCATATGTTTCATGCTGTTGATATCAGTAATATTCATTCAAGTCTTGCAATGTCGCAGGATAAAATTGAAGAAACCCTTCGTCAGGCCAGAAATAAAATTCGTAGTAAATATGTATCCCAACTTGAAGGATTTAAAAATTATTCAATCGATGTTTGGGAAGGTTTACCCTATGTTGAAATTGTAAAATATGCGCGAGAAAAGCAGGCGGATTTGATCATTATGTCTCATCAGGCAAAAGATGTTGATGATGATAACGCAAGGCTGGGAAGTAATATGGAACAAGTAATTATGCGTGCGACATGTCCGGTTATTAGTATTAACCGGCATACTTCAGGGATTGTGGAATAAATTAACCAAACAATTTATTTAATGTATAAAAAAAAGGAGGTGTCCTATGTCAAAAAAAATATTAGTAATAGATGATGATCCCAACATCATAGATTACTTAACCACACTTTTTGAGGATAATGGCTATGAAGTCAATTCTGCCAGCGATGCACAAAAAGGCCTGGAACTTGTAAAAGCCAATCCACCAGACTTAATTACCCTTGATCTGGAAATGCCGGGTGACTGGGGGCCGCGATTTTATCGCAAAATGACACAAATTGATGCTTTGAAAAACATCCCGGTCATTGTGATCAGCGGATTGACAAGCAATCAGTATGCTATCCAAAAGGCTGTTGCAACCATTTCCAAGCCTTTTGATAAAGATCAACTCATTAAAATTGTTAAAGATACACTGATGGAATAGCGTTGAATGGCATAAGTAATTGATTTACCTCAATTACTTATGCAAACACAAATAACAGGTATATGGGGATAACCATGAGTCATACATTATTACTTGTTGATAAAGATCGCGATTATTTGCAGGCAATGTCTGCATATATTGAACGTTTACTGTTTGATGTTTACCTTGCAGCGACAACATCGGAAACAACGCACATGGTTGACTTTCATACGCCTGATTATATTGTTGCAGACCCTGATTTACCCGATGCTGATGGTATCCATTTTTTATTGAAAATCAAATCCCAGTTTCCCCAAACGCTTTTAATTATTCTATCAGATGAAGATCGACTTGATGATATTATGCGCAGAATGCAATTAAATGCGTTCAGCTATGTAAGAAAACCTGTCAATTCAAAAGAGCTTGAACTGACCCTGCTGCGTGCCAAAGAATGGCACAAACAGAAGGAAAAAATCAACCGATATGCGGATCGACTGGGTGCATTGCATAAAGCGACATCATTATATCATCAATTGTTTGATGAAGTCCCCTGTTACATTTCAGTTCAAAACAAGCAATACAGAATTACAGCCACAAACAATCTTTTCAAGAAGCATTTTGGCGATGCCATTGGAGAATATTGTTATAAAGCCTATAAACACAGAAGTTCTCCCTGCCCTGAATGTCCTGTTTTCAAGACATTTCAAGATGGTAAATATCATACGACAGAAGAAGTTGTTACATCAAAGGATGGCAGGCAATACAATGTCATTACATGGACTGCACCAATCAAGGATGATGAAACAAAAATTACTCAGGTAATTGAAATGTCGGCCAATATCACGCAGATAAGGCAGCTTCAAAATCATTTGGAATCATTGGGCATGATGATTGGTTCCATGTCTCATGGTGTAAAAGGCATGCTCACTGCACTGGATGGCGGGATTTATCAGCTTGAGTCTGGTATTCGACGAAAAAATGAAGCACGCATAAATAAAGCCTTTACTGTTGTTCAGGAGATGAGTGAACGCATCAAAAAGATGGTTCTGGAAATTCTTTACTATGCCAAATCCAGAGAAGTAAATGCTGAAAAGATATCGATCAAAAAATTTGCCGACAATATTATTGAGACAGTTCAACCCATTGCAGATAAAAAAGATGTGAAATTTATTGCAAATATTCCGGACAATTTAAATGAATTCGAGGTTGACCTTCACTGGTTTCAAGCGGCCCTGGTGAATATTCTTGAAAATTCCATTGATGCCTGCGAAGGTGATGACTGTCAATCAGAATACACTGTCAAATTTTCAGTTTCTGAAAACAAAAACAATATGATTGCGTTTCATATTGAAGACAATGGCATGGGCATGGATCAGGAAACGCAAGATAAAATGTTCACACTGTTTTTTTCATCAAAAGGCTCAAAAGGGACGGGTTTGGGCTTATTCATATCTAATCATGTTGTAACAGAACATGGCGGGCGAATTGATGTTCAATCTGAACTGGGGAAGGGCACTACTTTTACAGTGTTTGTGCCGCGTATGCAGGTGGTTCCTAAAAAGGAAAAAGGGTTTTATCTGTTGAATGTGAATACATGATATTGTCTCTTGCCAAAATCTTTATGTAATTAAAAAAGGGAATCGTATTTGTTACGTTTCCCTTTTTTTTTGTCAAATGAAAGAATATGATATGTGTTTTAGAACTTGTATTTTAGATCAATATGATACATTTGCATGTTCTTATCGTTATTGGAGTCATCCTTTGTTACATTTTCCAATGGCTCATACAAATAAGCAGTGATCTCAGCACCAAAATGCTTGGTAAATTTATATCCTGCAGCAATTATTGCGCCTGTAACATTCGTTCCACCCCAAAACTTTGAACCAAAGTCAGCATTTTTTAAACCGGGTACACATGAATCAGCGCCAACTGAAGCATACGATAATTTAAAAGATGCATCATTTAGTTTTGTATCCACGCCAAGTGCCCAGCCTGTGTTTTCACTATCAGGTTCAAGATCGCCGCCGAGTACGCCCTGACCTTTTTTACCATCAGCACCAATATTTTGGAATACTTGAAGATAAGGTGATACCTTAATTTTATCATCAAGTTTGACATCCACTTTGCCATACAAATCAATTATTTGATATTCATAATCCTTTTGTTCATCATATGGTCTTTCAAAAAGGTGTTCTTTATCATTGTCTGTACTGTACAGATAACCGGTCAGCGCCCCAGTAATAGCAATATTTCCATTTTTAATTTTTGCACCACCTTGAAGGGCGTACATCATATCAACATCATTACCACTTTGTTGAACATCATAAGCACCCAGAGTTGCAAAAGCAATTCCTGTATCAACATGTCCTGTAAAACCAGCGGGTCGAACATCACTATCCCAAAGCAGCCAGCTTGTTTTAAATGGAATTTTCTGCTGACCAACAATAATATTGACTTTTTTCATGCCAGGTATATCAAGGCTGTGTTTTGCAAAGGCATAATCCAGTCGAATATCGCCAGTTTCAAAATAATCATCTTCAGACCAGGTATCATTGGTACTTGTACTGCCACCGCCACCGGTAGCAAGGCCTGCGCCCACTTCCCATTTTTCATCAGAAGCTTTCCAGGTCGCTCCTAATCTGAATCGCGTTCTTAATCGATCTTTAGGATTATTTGTGTCGGTGTCTTTACCCGCGTCTTTATCCTGATCATGTCGTTCAAAACGAACGCGTAAGTCACCTTTTAATTTCAATGATTTAATATGATCACCCAGTTTAATTTCTGCCAATGCGAATCCTGGAGTAATGAAACAGGTTGCCACCAGCATGACTAAAAGATTTTTTATAATGTGAAACATCTTAGACCTCCTTATTAAATTAACACGTTTAATCATTTCTCATACTAAAAGGCAGGAATATTAGTACAATGGTACATATCCCGCTTGACTGACCAATTTTTGTCCTTTATCAGGATGCAACAGATAATTCAAAAATTTGATGGTTTCACCTGTGGGCCAGCTTTCTGTGAACATAAACAAAGGCCGGCTAATGGGAAACGTTCCATTTAATGTCGTTGCGATTGTTCCTTCAATACCATTCACTGTAATGGGTTTGACAGATTGATCCAGATAGCCAATCCCAATATAACCGATGGCATTTTTATTTTTGTTTACCACTTGAACAACTGCACCATTGGATGCCTGAAGTAAAGCGCCTGGAAAGACACGTTCCTTTTTCATCACCTTTTTCTCCCAAACTTCATACGTTCCAGATGAAGTATCTCGGGAAATTACAGAAATGCGGCGATCCGGTCCGCCAACATCTTTCCAGTTCTTTATTTTTCCCTGATAGATTTTTTTAAGCTGGTCCAGGGATAAATTTTTAACTGAATTGGATGGATGGATGACTGGAATTATACAATCATATGCAACTCGGAAAGGTACTGGATATACCCCTTTTTTCATTGCGCGTTTAATCTCTTTTTTCTTAATAAAACGAGAACTATCGGCAATATCTGTACTTCCATCAATAATCGCTTTGATACCATTGCCTGATCCACCTCCAGATATGGATATCTTTGTTTCTGGATGCTCTTTCATGTAGGCTTCAGCTACTTTTTGAGCAATAGGAAGGACAGTTGTCGAGCCCTTAATAACAAGTTTTCCTGCCCATACAATAGTCGATGAGAAAACAAACGATACAATCGTTAACATCAATAGAAATTTTTTCATAAAACGATTCCTCCTGATAAATTCATTAATTTTTTGATTGCGATTCTGACAACCAGAATCAAGCTCAAATCGAATACAAAATATATAGCAAATGTTATATGTGTGTTAAGGAATAATGATTCTTTTGTTAATGATGACTCAATGACCTTACCTCCAAAATGAACTTAGGAATGCAAAAAAAATAAGTTCCTCATTTACTTATGTGTCAGCCCGATGTAGGGGCGAACCTTGTGTTCGCCCTCGAACTAATAACGCTTTCGTTCCTATGTACGATGGGCGAACAGAAGGTTCGCCTCTACACGTTTTTGGCACATAAGTAAATGAGGAACTTATTTTCAGAGATTTCCTTAAAAAGGAACTTGTTTTTTTGCTGATAGTTGTATATACTAATTTTTATTTGATCGTACATTATATATAACAAATTAATAATAAAACATACATAGGAAAACTCGAAAAATAAGTTCCCCATTTACTTATGTGCCAGCCCGATGTAGGGGCGAACCTTGTGTTCGCCCTCGAACTAATAACGCTTTCGTTCCTATGTACGATGGGCGAACACAAGGTTCGCCCCTACACGTTCTTGGCACATACGTAAATGAGGAATTTATTTTTCGAGCATTCCATAGTAAAACAAATGCGACTAACAACAAAAAGCCGATATGGCACCCGAATGGTTTTAGACATTGCCATTCATGGAAATGAGATGCCTGTTTCAGTTTCGGAAATATCCAAACGTCAAAATATTTCACAAAAATATCTTGAAAAACTAATCAGGAAATTAAAACAAGGCAATATAATTCAAAGCCATCGTGGCCCTTTTGGAGGCCACATGCTTGCCAAGCCTGCCAGCGAGATTACAATTGGTGATTTAGTGCGTCTTTTAGAAGACACTACCGCGCTTACAGATTGCGCTGAAACAGATAACAAAATTTGTGGAGAATGTAATCAAGCAGGCGAATGTATTACGCAATGGGTCTGGATTGAGGCCAGCAAAGCAATGTTTGAGCGATTGGATGACATTACCATTGAATCATTGCTGAATAAATTTGATAATGGCCATATTTTTTAATTCGAGTTTTGGTATTTTTCAATAATCGAGAATATACATACATCCGAAAACGTATGTATAGCCATGCTTTGCAAAGACATGATTATTGATTTCAATCGGATCAAACCTGTAATGATTCTCCAGATAACAGACGTGTCAATTGCCATGTCAAAAAATTCTGACATGGAATGCGCCGGCTTTAGCCCATAGCCGTCAGGCTAAGAGCAAACGTAGTTGTATTAACTGCCAGTGTAGGGGCGAACCTTGTGTTCGCCCTTCTTCAATAACCGCAATCAAACCTATGTCCAAGAACGAATGTATCGTATAGCCTTTTGTCATCGAACATAGGTTTGCCTTCGGTTCAAAACAAAGGAGGTAACATCATGGATAATAAAATAAAATCAACCTCAATATCATACGTAAAAATGATTCTTTTGTCAGTGGTGATCACCGGAGCGACAGGTGTTTTGTTTTATTTCTTAACCAGCCGCTACGTGATCAGTCAGGCAGAAAAAAATATTCAAAACCTTCTGTTGTCTCATCGTGGTATTCACATGTATATCCAACGTATTATGCATCCTGCCCTTTATCGATACAAAGGTGAGGGAGAAATTAATGAGGATTTTTATTCTCCCGAGCTTTTTTCATCATCTTTTGCAGTTAGAAATCAGCATAATTTTTATAACGAAGCGCGGTCTAAAGCAGGTTTAGAACAGATGTATTATAAAATGGCAGCAAAAAATCCACGTAATCCAGTGAATAAATCTGACGCCCTTGAAGATAAACTTATTGACATGTTTAATGAGAATCCCAACTGCAAAAAATATCGGGAGGTTGTTACTATTGATGGGCAAAAATATCTTTACCTGGCCATGCCCTTTCTTAAAACCGGTAAGGCATGTTTAAAATGTCATGGCAGTCGGGAAATCGCGCCCATTCAGTTGCAGGACAGGTATCCAGGTCAGGGAGGATTTAATGATCTGGTGGGAAATATCCGTGCCATTGAATCCATTCGCGCACCATTGGCCCACGAGTATTATACAGTTTATGTTATTTCAGGGGCTCTTTTGTGTGGCGTTTTATTTATTATGATGCTCTTTTTCTTCAATAGGCGGCTTAAGGACACAGTCATGGTGAGAACCAAAGAACTTGAAGAAGAAAACAAAGAGAGAAAACATGCTGAAGCTGAAGTACGCAAACTGAATGAAGACCTGGAGCATCGGGTTGAGGACCGCACCGCACAACTGAATGCCGCAAACAAAGAATTGGATGCTTTCGCATATTCTGTATCTCATGATCTACGTGCCCCTTTAAGAGGCATTGATGGTTTCAGCCTGGCCTTGTTGGAGGATTTTGGGGACAGTCTTGATGATACAGGTAAGGATTATTTAAATCGGGTGAGAAATGGATGTGTTAGAATGGGATTGCTCATTGACGACATGCTAAAAATGTCGCGCCTCACACGCAGCGAAATTAACAAGGAAGAACTGGATATGAGTCAAATGGCCCGGAAACTCCTCGAAGGATTCATTTTTTCGGAACCAGATCGAAAGGTTGAAATTGATATTCAAGATGATGTTCGCGGGTTTGGCGATTCTATATTGATACAAAACGTCTTGGAAAATCTTTTGGGAAATGCCTGGAAATTCACAGGGAAAAAGGATGCAGCAAAGATTTCCTTTGGGATTGTTCCTGAAAGTGAGCCTGTTACCTATTTTGTCGCTGATAATGGTGCCGGGTTTAACATGGAATATGCCCAGAAACTGTTTAGCGCGTTTCAAAGACTTCATTCCCCGGGGGAATTTCAGGGATCAGGTATTGGCCTGGCATCAGTGCAGCGGATCATCCACAGGCATGGCGGTAAAATTTGGGCGCAGAGCGAAGAACAAAAAGGAGCAACTTTTTATTTTACTTTAGCATAAAGGACAACACAATGAACAAAAAAAAAATAATTTTATTGGTTGAAGACAATCCTGACGATGAGGCGCTTACCATCCGAGCACTCAAAAAGAACAATATCTTAAATGAAGTCATTGTGGCCAGAGATGGTGCCGAAGCCATTGAACTGCTATTCGGCGAAACGAAGGAAGGAACATCACCCTTTCTTCCTGAACTTATTCTGCTGGATCTCAATCTCCCAAAAATCAGCGGCCTTGAAGTTCTGAAAAGAATTCGGTCCAATGACAAAACCCGGATGTTACCTGTTGTTATTTTGACAACATCCAATGAGGACAGAGATCGGATGGAAAGCTATGAATTAGGCGTCAACAGCTATATCCGAAAACCTGTTGATTTCGGGCAGTTCAGTGAATCTATTTTACAGGTGGGCGTATACTGGTTGATATTGAATGAAGGGCCGCCCCATTAAAGATAAAATTATGGAAAATGAATTACACGTATTACATGTTGAAGACAACGATGATGACTACCTTTTGATCATGCGCGCTTTGAAAAAATCAGGCTTTACAACTGTTCCGCAGCGTGTTGATACAAAGGAAGCATTTGTCGCCGCGCTTGATAAGCAACATTGGGATGTCGTGCTTTCAGATTATGCCATGCCGCATTTTAATGGAATGGATGCATTAAAAACCATCCTGGATCATGAGTGCGATCCGCCATTTATTATTGTTTCTGGGGCAGTTGGAGAAGAACGTGCAGTGGCTCTTCTAAAAGCCGGGGCTTATGATTATATCCGAAAAGACAATTTGGCTCGTCTGGGACAGTCTGTAAGGCGGGCATTGGATCAAAAAGAAACGTACAAAAAACAGACATTGGCTGAAAAGGCCCTTAAAGAAAGTGAAGAACGTTACCGGCTCGTATTTGAACATTCGCCGCTGGGAATTGCACAATTTGATGAAATGGGAGGTATTGTTGACTGTAATGAAAATTTTGCCCAAATTTTTGGTTCACCAAAAGCCAAACTGGTTGGTGTCAACATGCTTCAATCAATCCCAGATGGCCCAATCCATGATGCGCTCAGTGATGCACTCACAAAGGGATATGGTCAATTTGAAGGAAATTACAAGACCATTACCGATGACAAAGATATCCGAGCAATCCATAGTGCCATCACTGATAAGGATGGCACGATTATAGGGGCAGTTGGCATTTTTGAGGATATCAGCAAACAGGTTCGGCTTGAATCTCATATCAAACAAATCCAAAAAATGGAATCTATTGGAAACCTTGCCGGCGGTATTGCGCATGATTTCAACAACTTACTTTTTCCAATTATGGGTTTGTCTGAAATGCTTTTAGAGGATTTGCCAAAAGAAAGCAATGCGCATATGTTTGTCACTGAGATTTTGAAAGCGGGAAAAAGAGGAAGTGAGCTTGTGAAACAAGTCCTGGCTTTCAGCCGCAAGTCGGATTCGAAAAAAATTCCGGTTCAATTTCAGAAAATAATAAAAGAAGCCCTTAAATTAAGTCGTTCGGCCATTCCAACCAGTGTTGAAATTTCAAGCGATATTTTTCAGGACTGTGGTATGGTGGAAGCCAATCCCACGCAACTTCATCAGATTGTCATGAACCTGGTCACCAATGCGTACCACGCACTTGAAGAAGCCAGTGGCACCATTGATGTTCAACTTCAAGAAGTTGCTATGAATCAAGATGATATTGAAATAAAGACAATCACACCGGGCGCATATGCCAGACTTACAATCTCAGATACAGGAACCGGAATCAAGCCAGAAATCAGAGAAAAAATTTTCGAACCTTATTTTACGACAAAGGAAAAAGGCAAAGGCACGGGCCTGGGGTTGTCTATGGTATATGGAATCATTAAAGATCATAAGGGAGATATCCAGGTTTATAGCGAACTGGGAAAAGGCAGTGTTTTTTCAGTATATATTCCATTGCTGAAAGAAATCATTGCCAAACAACCAACGCAAGAAAACGAAACAATTTCAACTGGAAATGAGAAAATTTTATTGGTTGATGATGAACAATCCATTGTACAGATGGAAAAAAAAATGCTTGAGCGGATGGGATACAGCGTAACTGCGATGACAGACAGTGTACAGGCAGTTGAAATGTTCAAAAAAAATCCACAACAGTTCGATCTGATCATCACAGACATGACCATGCCAAAAATGACCGGTGATCAGCTTGCCAGGGAATTGATCGCTATCAGGCCTGAAATACCTGTTATTATATCTACCGGATATAGTGATCGATTAAATGAGAAACAAGCGGGGCAATTAGGGATAAAGGCTTTCTTAATGAAACCAGTTTCAAAGTTTGATATGGCCAGAACAGTCAGAGAAGTACTGGATTCTATTCACCTTAATAAAAATGGAGGTTTCAATGAAAAAGATTAAAATTCTTGTGACATTATCAATTATTGTATTGTGCGCCATTCCTTCCTTAGGACAATGCGAACAATTTAAATTTGGTATTATGCAAGATAAAAAAGGCGCGGCAGTAAAATATAGACCCCTGCTGACCTATTTGAAAATACATGGAATACAGGCAACGTTTATTTCGGCAAAAAGCTATCCAAAAGCAGCCCAAATGTTTGCATCAAACAAAATTGATGGTATGTTTAGTGGGTCTGGAATTGCG
>Ga0272440_1000686_pt1 | contig 28508 bp, 16 predicted proteins | sample SSMMMBAug17_FD_192440 | JGI IMG/M metagenome (GOLD analysis project Ga0272440, IMG submission 192440) | Marine sediment archaeal communities from Little Sippewissett salt marsh, Falmouth, MA, United States - SSM-MMB-Aug17 | ecosystem: Environmental > Aquatic > Marine > Wetlands > Sediment ... | reverse complement strand
CATTTATGTAGCGCCCTTACAGGGCTTAAAAATCTTTTTTAAATTTCCCCAGGGCGTTGCCCTGGGCTGGTATGTTACGCCCTTTCAGGGCTAAGAAAATAGTGCAACTTTTTTGTGTTGCACCCGGATTGAAGAATATGAAACATTTTACTATTTGAACAATCTCTAATGAAAAACAGGGTTTTGTCAATAAAAATTTTTATTTGTCATTCAAGGAGACTTTCATTTTTTTCACAATTAAAAATGATCCTTAAAAAATAAATCCTGAGTGATATTGTCTGCTTTATCCGATTCTATTGGATTTGGTCCTGTACCATCTTTGAAGCACTCATAAACTGTATGTTTGGTTTTTGGCGTTGGCAATGTGCCGGTATCTGCATCAATTTTGGAAAAATTAACCCCTGATGGAATTGCAAATTTTCGAATCTTTTGTCCACCCAATACTTCTTTCATAAAGTGCATCCATATGGGAAGTGCTGCTCTTGCACCGGTTTCCTTTTCTCCGATGGATTGGGGTTGATCAAGTCCAACCCAAACTCCGGTGATATATCTTGGTGTATATCCGATAAACCAGGCATCATGCAGATTGTTGGTTGAACCAGTCTTGCCTGCTATTGGTCGTTTCATTGATTTTAAACGTTTCGCAGTACCCTGCTGGACAACTGCCTGAAGCATATGTGTCATGCAGTATGCTGTTGCTGAATCAATGACTTGATTTTTTTCCTTTATTTGCAGCGGCTTGAGCTTTTCTTTGGATTTATTCTCAACACTGATCACACAAACGGGTTCGATCAAATATCCTCCACTGGCAAATACTGTATATGCACTTACCAAATCTATCAACGTAACACCCGATGACCCAAGCGCAATGGATAAATCCTTTTGAATGGGGGTTGAAATCCCCAATTGTTTTGCATAATCAATGATCGTTTCAATACCCAATTTGTGCAAGAGTTTAATTGTAACCAAATTACGTGATAAGGCCAACGCCCTTCTCAGGGTAGTGGGGCCATAAAATTTTTTTTCGTAATTATGCGGTTTCCATACAAAATCATTTTCTTGATCTTCCACAACGATTGGTGAATCAATGATAATTGATGCAGCGGTAAACCCGGATTCCAGGGCCGCACAATAAATTATGGGTTTAAATGCGGAACCTGGCTGACGTACCGCTTGAATGGCCCGGTTAAATCTGGATTTTGAAAAATTTCGTCCGCCGACCATTGCTTTGATATGCCCATTTTTAATCTCCATACAAATCAATGCCCCTTGCAATGGCGGATGTTTTTTTGAATATTTTTGCCGCTTTTCAATGACGTTTAACCCTTTTTTCAGGGCCTTTTGTGCGATTCGCTGCATTTGCATGTCAAGAGTGGTATATATGGTTAATCCATCATTATATATGGTTTCATCCCCCAATTGTTTTTCAAGTTCAATACGAATATGCTCACTGAAATATGGTGCATTTTCAGCAAAACGATTGCGTCGCGGCAGAATGCTCAATTGTTGATCATAGGCCTTTCGTGCATCATCATCTGTGATATAGCCTTCATTGTACATACGTTTTAAAACATATTTTTGGCGTGCTTTGAATGCCTGAAAATTGGTATCTGGTGCATAACGTGCAGGTGCCTGTGGAAGTCCTGCAAGCGCAGCACATTCGGCAATGCTGAGTTGATTGATGGATTTTCCAAAATAATTTTGTGCAGCTGCTTCAACACCATATGCCCCATACCCCAGGTATATCTGATTGAGATACAGGTACAGAATATGGTCTTTTGAAAATTTTTGCTCTAATTGTGCGGCCAGAATCAATTCCTGAATTTTTCTTAAATACGTTTTATGACGAGAGGTTAAAAAAGTTCTTGCAGTTTGTTGGGTAATCGTGCTTGCGCCTTGAACAATGCGTCCGGCAATAATATTTTTAATAAATGCTCGAATGATACTTTTGATATCATAGCCTTTATGTGTATAAAAGCGAGCATCTTCAGCGGAAAGAAATGCATGAATAAGGCGTTTGGGTATTAATCGCAATGGTTTGACAAATCGACGTTGCGTAAAAAATTCGGCAATCACGTTTTTGCGCACATCCAATACTTGCGTTGTTACCTGTGGATCATAATTATTCATTGATGAAAAATTCGGCGCTTTACGTTGTAATATGTATATAAAACCGGCCAGTAACAGAGAAGCAGTAAAAAATACAATTATTATCCACATTATGACCCATAGAAAAAACCTTCGTAATATGCCTTTTCTTTTAGGCGCCGGGCTTTGAGTTGGCGGCTCTTCTTTATGAGGTGCTGATGCGGGCTGAGGTTCTTCAGGTGTGTCGGGTATATCAGTCTCTCGGCTGGCATCCGCAGCAATAATATCATCCGGCATATCAAATTCACCTGGAGACTCTGGAATCATAAAGGTTGGTTTATTATTCGATTTTTTATTGTTATTTGTATCACTGTCAAATTGTTGCGGCACAGTCTGCTCAGATGCCAGCGGTGTGTCTGAAATAAATAATAGATTGGGTTTTTTACTGATTATTTCATCATCATTATTCATAAGATCACAATACCAGATGTTCAATAAAACTCATGAGTTGATTTAAATTAATGCATGGTCGTACTTCATGGCAATGTTGACTATAGTTATGCATTTCGCTGTCACCGGTTGACCAAAACTGTTCAGGTTCTGGATTCAGCCAGATTACTCGGCAACAATGATTGCGCATTTCCTCCAGAATATGCGCCTGTGGATTAAGATAGTTGGAACGACCATCCCCTACAATAATCAAAGTTGTTTTGAGATTTAAACACGCCATATGGTCTTTATAAAATTGCCGAAAAGTTTCTCCATAATCCGTATAGTCCTGATAATTGATGTCCGGATCGTTCATAATTGATTCTATGGCGGTATTGATATCGTAACGATCAAAAATATTTGTAACATCATTAAGTCCGGCAACAAAAACATAGCTTTTAACCTGAGAGAAATATTCCTGAAGTGAGTATATCAAGTTCAGCATGAATCGGGCAGCAGACCACACTGAACCAGACACATCGCATAAAGTGACAATCTTTCCTTTTCGTGGTGGTCGATTGCGATAGACCAGCTGCATGGGAACACCCTGAAATTTGTCTGCCCGACGCAAGGTTTTTTTGATATCAATTTTTCCTTTTCTCATGGCTGCATATCGACGCCCCACAACATCTTTCAATTTTCGAACCAATCGATTGACAACATCACGCATCTCAAGTATTTCATCAGGACTCAAGGCAGAAAATGGCACATCACCCAGATTTTTTCGATAACGATCATTTGAACGAACCACCTGCACGTGGTTATCATCAAAGGTCATGTCTTCTCTAAGCAGTGAATTGGCATGATCCAGACGTTTTTCAAGCCCTTTGATCATTTGATGAATATCCTGTTTTGAATGATTGTCACCGGAAAATGCTGCCACACGTGCACGAACCTGATTGATTGTCAACATCATGGACAGACGCATATTCAGCGCGCCCATATTTGATTTCACCCCCTGTTGTTGTTCTTCAGAAAGCGTCTGAATTTTATACATTTGCTGAAGATATGCATTGGGATCATCAAATAAAAAATCCACAATGGATACATCCAGTTGATCAGCAGATGTTTCCGCAAGATAGTTGTGCATGTCAGACATCATTGTGAGATGCGCATCGGTTTTTGAGGGGATCTCACTTTTTAGCTGATGAAAAAACAGATGATAAAGTTTATCAAAATGGGGAATCAGGCGGTATGATTTGACAAAATTGGATTGAAGCACTGCTTTGAACTGGCTTTCGTCCAACATGTCGATATGTTTCAGTTGTGCCATGCAATCCAATACTTCAGCAGTTGCAATGGCCAATCCGGATGACCGGCAACAATTGACAAAAAGGGCAATGGTATCAAGCATATTTATCCTGTTGAATTGATGACCACCTGCGTTTTTTCCAGGACAGGCCCAACAGCACCGAGTCGATAACCTGTTGAGAGTATCTCAAGCACAACCTGATTCGGCAAATCAGGACGATGTCCCATTTTATTGCTTTGATGTAATTCTGAATCATATAAATCCATCTCAGGTTCCACGACAATTGCTTGAATATTGGAAATGGACATCAAATCCTTTCGGATATCATTAAATAAAGGCGCAACAGGTTTATCGGTACTTGCCATGTTTGCATATTTGTCTTCAATGTCAGGCAATTTATTTTGAATAAACGCAAACAGATCCTTAACAACAAAGTTATTTAAAGCATCAGTCAATGGCTTTTCATCTTGGAACATATCAGGCAAGGCCGCATCTTTTTCCTTATGATATTGTTGGCGTAAATGCTCTAAATGAAAATCCACACGTTCTTGATAGAACTGCAAGGGGTCTATAGATTTCCAGGGGCCTTCCTTTAAATTTTTTTCTTCCTGCAAGCGCGTTTCTTTCTCAATATCCTGATAGCTAATGTTTTTGATTTTTTGGATAAAACCATCAGCGGCGTCAGACAAAACAGATGGATAAAAAGCGAAACGATTTCGAATGTCAAAAAATTTATTCTTGATCGTTTGAATCTCCCCTAAAATAATGTCTGAATTCTGTTCTGTCATATCAGGCGGCAGAAGACGATCAATGATTTCTTCAAATTTCAGCATGAGCGTCATCCGGTCCTGCAAATCTTTTGGAAATTTTTGCTTGATTGATTGTGACGTCACATTTTTATCTTGATTAAGAATCGTATACAGACGTTCAGCGGCTCGGCATGCACGTTCGAAGGGGTCAATCATTTTGATCTGGTCTGTTTGTGTTTTGAGATTGTCAATCATTTGAATGGCTTCAGCATACCGATTTTGAAAATCAAGAAAACGATCTAATTCCCCTTGAACCTCCTGACGTTTCTCATCCGTCCAGTCTAAAAAATCTTGAAGTAAGTGATCCAGCGCTTCGTTTTTTTCATTCATGACGTCAGATAATTCATCAATCTCATTGACAAATTTTCGTTCAAGCTGTTCACATCGCAGTTTGGCCCAATCATAACGTTTTTCTACATATTTATAATCTTTTTCCAGACCCGGTATATTCATTTTATCGATTGTGGTTCTTATATAATTAATTTCCCCTTTAAATTTTTCAATCGTTGATCTGAGTCGTTGAATATCCATCGAGTATTGCTGTGTATTAAAACTTAGAATATTGAGAATATCATCAGATATTCCCAAATTTTCACGCACCATATTCACTGCTGTATCAATAAAGTTTTGAATCAGTTCATCTGTGAGCCCCAATCTCATACGAAGGGCATCATCAGTGAGCCCCAGACGCTGCATTAATAAATCGTCTGAGAGCCCCATTTGTCTTTTGATTTTTTCTATTTTTGCTGGGGACATGTTTTCATCCATTCCAAATGATTGTTGGCGTTTTGGACCAATGTTGATTTCTTCAATTGCCGGTGATTTTAAGCCAAAGGGGGAGGTGCGCGGTGACGTGGTTCGATATTTATTGATATCGATACGTGAGGTATCTACTTTGGAATCAACAAACTTGAATTTCTCGTTTTTCGCATGTGGATAGACCTTGACCGAACCAAATTTTTCATATTCGGAAAAAGTATTGGTTTGAATTTCAAAAATCAGAGATAAATCCATTACAGCATCTATGGAGGAAACGTAATACAAAGGAAAATTTTCTCCCTTTCGAAGGCGGATTCGGCTGCTGGTAATATCGCGCGTTTTTTTTGTTTCAGAGCTTGTCACCCGGACAAAAATCAATGCAGATTCAAATTTATCATAAAATCGTTTGATCTCAAATTTTACCATCACGGCATTGCCATTTCGATTATCATAAAATTGTTTTAACATAATAGTTTCATCATCAAGCTCGGCAATTGCAAATTTATTCAGTTTTATTATCATTTGGTATGTCCTGTTGTTTATTTAGAAAAACCCTGAAAAAATTCTCATTTTGAATGATGTTCGTTTTGAAAAATGAACGTTCTTAAATTTATATGTGGGCGTCACTCCCACATCAATAATGGACGCCAATCGGTCAAAATAAGTCATTTATTTCAGTGCATTCCTTCGTTTAAGAATGAAAAAAAAGCCTGTTTAAAGAATCCAATTATTTGGGTCAATCATGAATCACGTTAACAGTTTGTAATATGTTTTGTTTGATATCGAAGCTGGCATATCATGTCAAGAAAAAAGAGATTTAATAAGTATTTGATTATGATCATTTTGTTTCTGATATTGAAAATTAGATTGGGTGGTTAAACAATAGGATCGCTTGTAGTAAATAGATTCTTTTTATCCAATTCAATCCAATCTAATGAAGTCGCATAGGTAATTGTAATCTTATTCTGTTGGAACGTTCCTTAATGATCCCGCCGAACAATATAGTTGGCAATTGCGCGCAATGGCTCAGCCTGATTATCAAAATATCGTACGCTTTCAACAGCCTGTTGAACGAGTTTTCGGGCTCTTTCTTCAGCCTGATCAAGACCAATTAATCCGGGATAGGTGTTTTTTTGTAAGTCGGTGTCAGTTCCAACCGCCTTTCCCAATCGTTTGGGGTCACCTTTTACGTTCAAGACATCATCAATAACCTGAAAGGCCAGACCAATGCTTTGCGCGTAGGCATTTAATTGCTCTTGTTGGTCTTCAGTTGCTTTTGCCAGAATGGCACCCGCATTCACTGATGCGGTTATCAGTGCGCCAGTTTTTAAATTGTGCAACTGTTCCAGTTCATTTTCTTTCAATTGTCTGGTTTCAGATGCAATATCCCGCATCTGTCCTTCGATCATCCCATACGGCCCGGCCGCATGGGCAAGGATACGAATGATTTCTAATTGAAGGTGTGGCAGATAAGACAAGGCTTTGTCAGAAAGAATTTCAAACGCCAATGTCAATAAGGCATCACCAGCCAATATAGCAGTGGCTTCATCAAATGCTTTGTGGCATGTCGGATTACCCCGACGAAGATCATCATTATCCATCGCGGGCAGATCATCGTGAATCAATGAATACGTATGAATACACTCAATTGCACATGCAACCGGAAGTACATCTACATGATTGATATTCACTGCCGATGCCGCACTGATACACAAAATGGGACGAATACGTTTCCCACCTGCCATCAGGCTGTAATGCATGGCAGATAATAATCGACTATTTTGTCGGTTTTTGGAAAGCAGGGTGGTCAGCTTTTCGTTGATCCGCCTTTGCTGGTTTTTCATGTATTGCTTAAAATCAAACATGAGATTACTCAAAAGGAATGTTTGTGAATTGGCCATCTGCTGATTTAATCAGCAAGCTCATTTTCTCCTCTGTTTCATCCAATCGTTTTGCACATAATTGTGAAAGCTTGATTCCCTCTTCAAATGATTTAATTGCTTTTTCCAATGGAATATCGTCTGATTCCAGTTCCTTGACAATTGAATCCAGTTGTTCAATTGCCGCCTCAAAAGATTTTTTTGCCATAGTCATCTTTACCTTCAGGGCCGGTTCAATGGCGCCTTAATTTTTTCAATCAATACCTCTACATGCCCGGATGCGAACATGATATTCAATCGTTGTCCAGGCTGAAGCCTGTCTGTACTTTTTACAATTGTATTGTCTGATAACAATCGGGTGACACTGTAACCGCGTGCCAATATGGCGTAAGGATCTAAGGCATGCAATCTTCCTTGAAGATTTTTTAGACGTGCCCGATGTTGATCATGATTTTTTTGAATTGCCTTGATCAATGCTGTGGTCTGCCAATGTAATTCATTTTTTATGGCAGAAATTTTCTTTTGTGGATTGGCCGTAATCATTCTATTTTGAAGTTGATATAATTGCGCTTTTGAATTTGTGATTTTCGTATTCATTCGATCAACAATGTTTTGCGTTTTGATATCCAATTTCTGGCGTATATCTTCAAATATTCGTTTTGGTGTTTTGAGACGAGATGAAAGATTTTTTAATACCAATCGCTTATACTGAATTTGTTTTGCCAGTGACTGAATGAGTGTATTATTGGTTGAATATAATTTCAGAATGAGTTCTCGTCGCTCCGGAACAATACGTGATGCTGCTGCGGATGGTGTCGGCGCTCTATAATCTGCAACAAAGTCAACAATGGTGAAATCGGTTTCATGACCAATGGCAGACACCACTGGAATTTCTGATTCAAAAACGGCTCTGGCAACCTTTTCATTGTTAAATGCCTGCAAATCTTCCAAAGAACCGCCACCGCGTGCAATAATAATAACATCTGATCGTTTTTGGGAATTGATCATTTGAAGGGCATTAATAATTTCATTTGATGCACGTTGTCCTTGAACATTGACTGGCACAAGCTGAACCGGCCTGATAAATCGTGCTGTCAGTACATTTTTAATATCATGAATTACCGCCCCATGCGGTGAGGTTATAACACTGATATGTTCTGGAATAAATGGTAAGGCTTTTTTATATTTCTGATGAAATAAGCCTTCTTTTGCCAGACGTGTCTTTAACTGTTCAAAGGCCAGTTGAAGCGCACCGAGACCTTCAGGTTCGGCATATTCGAGAATGATTTGATAATTGCCATATGGTGGATATACTGTCAGCCGGCCCAGTGCATTTATTTGAAGGCCATTTTCCAGATTAAATCTTAGTTGCTGATTCTGCCCACGAAACATGACAGCACTTATTTGTGCAGATTTATCTTTTAAGGTGAAATAGTAATGACCCGATGATGGTCTTTTGAAATTGGATATTTCGCCGCAGATCCAAACAAATGGAAACTTGCTTTCTAAAAAGGACCGAATGGAATGTGTGAACTCGGAAACCGAGTAAATTTTACGTTCTTGTTGCAATGCTATTTCTTTCAAGTGCATTATTCATATTGGCTTAAAAATGTGAACGCTTATTAAGCCAATATGAATGACGCCACAATGTTTCAGTCACTTTCTTTAATACCCAAAATTTCATCAACATATGCAATCATTTTTCTCATTTCAGGCTTGGTGATATGACCATTAGCGCCAACACGTTTACATTTTAGAATCATTTGTTCGTTGATCAACGAGGAAAACATGATTACCGGAATATTTGTTAGCACAGCATCTTCTTTTATGCGTTTACATAGATTTAGGCCATCCATTTGCGGCATTTCAATATCTGAAACAACAATACCGACCAGATCATTTATGGGGCATTGTTGTGATTCAGCCTTTTGCTTTGCATCCAAAAGATAATTGAATGTTGTCAAGCCATTGTCAAAGTCGCGCACATGTTGATATCCCTCAGACATCAATGCATTAAATATCAGCTTTCGAATCATACCGGAATCATCCGCAATGACAACAGGATATTTGTTACGTTTCTCCTGTAAAGAGAGACCGCTCAAATTACGTTCAATATTTTCATATTCGTTAAGCGATGCCATTTTATCAGGAAATAACTCACCAATGATATGTTCCAAATCCAGCAGAAGAATTTCTCTTTTATTTACATGCACAGTACCGGTAACCCGATTGGCATGTTGTGACAATATTGGGCTTAAAGGTTTAATATCACTCCAGGACAATCGGTGAATTCGACTGATAGAGTCAATTAAAAACCCATTGACGACAGAATTAAATTCTGTAACAAGTACAACCGGACGTTCTGATATTGAAAGATCCGACAACTCAAGATTTTTTTTCAGATTGATCAGTGGGATATTTTTTCCTCGTAATAATATCATACCTATCATGCTATCAGGTGAGTTGGGTACTTTTGTTAACGTACTTTTGTCATAAGGAACAAATTCTCTTATTTTTGCAACATTCACCCCATAACTTCTATCACACAGGAAAAATTCAGCCAGTTCGACTTCATTGGTACCCGTTTCCAATAAAATTTCTTTTTTAGATGGATCTTGTGACATAACAAAACTTTCCTCTCAAGTAAGAAGTAATATTATTCATTGATAATTGGTTAGTGAGCAAAAAGGTAACACAAATGTGTTTTATTTATTTGAATAATAAAGATTAGTTTTATGACATTATTTTGGTTTTCCTTTTTCTCCAAAGATCAGGTTATCCATAAGGTCAACCAATTCTGCTATTTGTGGTTTGGTCACATGGGCATTGGCACCAACATTACGACACTTAATCGCCATTTGTTCATTAATCAAAGAAGAAAAGATGATCACTGGAAAAAGTTTTTCGTTTAATTCTTCTCGAACATTTCGGCAAAATGTTAATCCATCCATTCTTGGCATTTCAATATCAGTAACAACAATTGAAATGATATCTGATAAATGATTTCCTTGCTGTTCTGCTTCATTTTTGGTCGATTTGACATATTCATATGCGCTCTCGCCATTGTCAAAGCTTTTGATATTTGAATAACCAGCGGAACTGATGGTTTTAATAATCATATTGCGAATCATGCCAGAATCTTCAGCAATGACCACCTGACCGGCAGGTCTTCGTTGCTCTTTTTCTTCAGCAGATAGTGTTTGCGTGTCCAGATGCGTCAGACCTCTCATTTTTTCAGGAAAAATTTCACTAACAATGTATTCCAAATCCATGATAAGAACTTCTTTATCCTTGACATTGACAGTCCCTGTAAATCGAGTGGTATGTTGCTTGAGGACAGGGTTGAGAGATTTAACTTCACTCCAGGACAACCGATGAATTTGATTGATTGCATCAATGATAAAACCATTTACAAGTGTGTTGAATTCGGTAACCAATACGACCGGTTTTTCTGATTCAACATCATCAATTCTTCCCAAATGTGATTTTAAGTTAATGAGCGGAATGGTTCGTCCCCGAAGTAAAAAGACACCGACCATTGAATCTGGTGAATTGGGAACTTTTGTTACCGCTTCAGGATCATAGGGAACAAACTCTCGAATTTTGGCAACGTTTATGCCAAAACTTTGTGTTCCCAATATAAATTCTGCAATTTCTAGCTCATTTGTTCCGCTTTCCAATAAAATTTCTTTTCTTTCTGCCATATAGTGACCCCTTTTTTTGTTACCCTATATGATTTGGTACTGTTATAAACAGTGCCTATTTATAAATATTTTAAATTTTTGGAACGAAAAGGTATATTTCACATCTTTTTATCGTTCTTGTCAATATATAATTTTTCAGATTGTTTTTTGTTTATTTGGGGGATATGCATTGACATAATTTATTATCCATGCCCTTCCTGAAATATCTTACTTGCATTATTTTAATTTTATAATATTATTGGTATGATTTCAACCTTATTTTACTCTAGAGACGAAGCATACGACATTTCTGCACGACCTTTTTTTTTACGCTCAAGTCAATAAGGATTTTATTTTTCGCGCATTCCTTACTGAAAAAACGATGAAAATAACGATTAATGCAGGTTGAGCTTACATAACTCCTGTCAAAAAACCTGCATCAAGAAAGGAGTCCAAGCATATGACCAAAACTCGAACCAATAGTATAGGCATGATCCTTGTATATATTCCGGCAGGATCCTTTGTCATGGGCGGTGACGAAATAACTGAACAGGCTGATGAAATGGAGCGTCCACGCCATCGTGTATCAATTGACCGCCCTTTTTATCTTGGCCGATATCCGGTGACTCAGGCGGAATGGTCAGCTGTGATGAACACCAATCCATCCCATTTTTCAGGAGACAAAAATCCAGTGGAACAGGTTTCATACAATGATGTCCATCAGTTTATTGATCGTTTGAATAAACTCGAAAATACAAATGCTTACCGATTGCCATTTGAAGCCCAATGGGAGTATGCCTCGCGTGCCAATACGCAAACAACCTATTGCTTTGGCAATGATGTTAAAAATTTGGAAAAATACGCCTGGTTCAGAAAGAATGCCGGAAAAAAAACGCATCCTGTGGGCGAACTGGCACCAAATCCATGGGGACTATATGATATTCATGGCAATGTCCATGAATGGTGTGAAGACTGGTTTGATAAAAAATACTATGGCGTCAGCCCAAAAAAAAATCCCACAGGCCCCAAAAAAGGGCTTGCCAGGGCATTAAGAGGGGGAGATTGGGGAAGTGATGACTGGCATTGTCGTTGTGCATCCCGAAGTTTGGGCTCGCCTGATCGACGCGGTAATCGTCTCGGTTTTCGCCTGCTTTATGCTGAATAATTATACTTTATTGTTCAAACTAAGGATAAAGAACAATGAAAAACAAATGGCTTTTCCTGATATCATGTTTAATTATCTCCATCATATTTTTAGGCAAAGAATGGTTGATCCACAAAGATGTTAAAAAACAACCCATTCGTATTGCTGTAGTGGGACCAATGAGCGGTCAAGGACACTTAATTGGTCAATCGTTGAAACAGGGAATTCATCTGGCCATTAATGTTTTCAATAAAAATGGGGGCGTTAATGGGTATCCAATAAGCCCAATATATTATGATGATAATAACAATCCTGAAAAAGCCAATCGTATTGCAAAGGAAATATCAAAAACTTCTGCCATTGGTGTCATTGGTCATTGGTATAGCAACTGCGCGATCTCTGCAGGAGAGGTTTATCAAAAAACACACATTCCAGTCATTACGCCTGGTGCAACAAATGTTTTGGTTACGCGATTTAATCCCTGGTCCTTTCGAACGGTTTTTAATGATAGCATTCAAGGCCAGTTTATTGCCAATTATGCAAAGAAAGTACTTCATTTTGATAAAGCCGCTATTATTTTTGAAAACGACACCTATGGGGGATACCTTGCGACTGTATTCGAAGCCAAGGCCAAATTATTGAACATTGATATTTTGTATAATCATTCTTTTAAAACTGATACTGACTCAGATCAATTAATGAATCAATTTGATACAATGGTTAATGATCTCAAAAAACTAAAACCTTCCTGCATGATCTTTTTGGCCACTCATGCCACTGAAGGCGTTCAATTGGTTCGAAGAATCAAGGATGCGGAACTTCCGAACATCATCATAGGCCCGGATGCTTTTGGCTCTCAAATATTTCAAAGCGGTTTTGACACCTTTTCCAAAGAAAAAAACACACCCGGTTATTACACCAATGGTATTTATACAACAGCGCATCTTATTTTTGACACAGCTGAAAAAAACGCTCAGGAATTTCGAGATCAATTTTTGGATGTTCATCACAAGGAACCTGATTGGATTGCAGCCAGTGCATTTGATACAGCCAACGTCATGCTTCAGGCAATAAAATCCGCCAATATTGTTGCCAATACAATGGATATTCGTGCAGATCGATTTCTTGTGCGTCAGAGACTTTCCAATATGAACCATTCGGATTGTGCAGTTGCTGGTCTTACCGGCCCCATTTTTTTTAATATTTATGGCGACGCTGTTGATCGACCGGTTGCCATTGGCGTTTATAATGGACGTCATCTCGTATCTGCAATGACACAATTGCAACCTGTGCAAAAAGGCATTGATCCCCATATGCTTTCATCTGCCATTGAAGAGAAGCGTGTGATCAGACTGGACAATCGATATTTGTATCAGACGCAAGTGGTGTATACCGGAATAGAACTGATTGAAATTCAGGACTTTGATGACAAAAAATCATACTGCAATTTAGATTTCTACTTATGGTTTAGATGTCGTAATGATATTGATATTCAGATGGATAATATTGTTTTTACTAACCGCATTTTATCTGTTGATAAAGAAAAATCCACATGGACCAGCAATATTGAATTATTAGAATCGCATACCTATCAAGATCGAACCCAATACCTGTTGTTTCGTGTAACCGATCGTTTTCAAACGGCTCGCGTTCGAAATGCCAGTGACTTAGATCGCCATTTTCTCAATGTCTGTTTTCGACATAAAGATCTGACCCGCAATAATCTGATCTATGTCATTGATGTTATGGGAATGGGGCTGACACAACAGCTTTCCAATGATACCTCCCAAATCATGCTGACAGGAGACTTATCCAGATGGCGAATTATGGAACAAAAAGTTTTTCAGGATATCTGGGAAAATAAACAGCCCAAAAAATTTATGTCCCACGATATGGCTGATTATTCAAATGATTATTCCCGCTTTCATTATGGGGTTGTTCTGCAAAAAAATAAATTTAGCCTTCGGGGGTTAATTCCAAAAAAATATGTCAACCCTTTGTTAATCATTACGCTTCTGGTCAATATCCTGTTTGCCATTTTCAATCGGCAATTTCATTTTCAAACATTGAAACGCAGCATGTGGTTTGTGGAAACATTATCGGCCTTTGTTTTCATGTTGAGTGTTGAAATTCTCATGATAGATCGTTTATCTGGTTATTTAAATACGTACCACTTAACCCTTATCAAGATGGGATTTGATATTATGTGGTGGTTTTTACCTGCATTTTTTATCAACCTCGCAGTAAAGCGCTTTATTTGGGCTCCATTTAGAGAAAAAAATAAACATAGCGCACCGCGCATTATTCGAAATTTTGCTACATTCATTATATATATGATCGCATTTATTGGTATTGTGGCATTTGTGTTCGAGCAGGAAATCACAAAAATACTGGCTACAGGGGGCTTGTTTGCCATGATCATTGGTTTTGCTGTTCAGATGAATATATCCAACTTAATCTCTGGCATTGCGATCAACCTTGAAGACCCATTTCGAATTGGCGATTGGGTAAAAATTGGCGACGCTGAAGGCAAAGTAATTGATATTACCTGGCGCTCAACCCGAATCAAAACAGCAGAAAACTGTATTTTCAGCATCCCAAACAGCATGGCCACTGAATCGTTTATTGCCAATTTTAATTACCCTGATGATATCAACTGGTTAACAGTAACGCCCCATATAGATCCGCTGACTGATCCCCAAAAGGTGAAAAAAATATTGATTGATGCGGTTTTATCAGCAACAAATATTTTGCAAACACCAGAACCTTATGTCATTTATCAGGGGCTGACAGAATGGGCCTCAGATTATCAGGTCTTTTTCAGTATCAAAGATTTTGCAAACAAACATCAAGAATTGGAAGATGTTTGGAAACGTATCTGGAAGCATCTGGAATATGCTGGTATACAAACAGTTATTCAGGAACAGGAATTTCCGCTTCAAGCCAAAGAGCCGGTTTATTTTTGGAATGAAATGCCGCTATTTCAATTAATTGAACCGGATGACAGGGAAAAGATTCTGGATCAAATGACCTGTCATATTGTTTTGCCGCAAAAAACCATTATCAATGAAGGGGATTTTGGTCATTCGTTGTTCTTTATTCAGGAAGGGGTGGTGAGTGTCCAGTTACGTTTTGAGGATGATTCATTGGTTGAAATCAACCGACTGGGAGTCGGTTCTTTTTTTGGTGAAATGGCATTTTTTTCAGATCACCATCGTTCAGCCAGTATTGTCACCTTGCAAAAGTGCGAAATATATGAAGTCAATGAAAATGATTTCATGCCATTCATTACGAAATATCCCAAAATTGCAGAATTGCTTACACAAACTCAGATGAAACGACAGGAACAACAATCACAGGAAAAAGAATTACATTACCAGGCGGAGCGTGCGGATGAAGATTTGTCAACGCGCTTGTGGGCAAAAATTCTTGATTTAATAAAAATAGTATCTAAATCATCAAAAAAGAATAATGCTTAGATGTGGGCGTCACCCAAGTCTATAAATTGGGGACGCCAATAAATGGGAATTTATTTTTCATGATTTCCTGAAATATCTGGTTTGACAAGTCATACATTTTCAACTGATCCCCGATGCTTTCAAAGCTTTATCAAATATGGATTTAGCCCCCTCGAAATCATAGTTATTCAGTTGTGTTTCCAGCTCTAAGCACCAATTGTTCATATGCTTCGTTCCCATCAATGACCGAATCTTTGCGATAACTGATAAGGCCTCTGAATCACTTTCATCAATCAGAATTGACAGTTCATTGAAATGTTGTTTGAGGAGGTTCTTATCCAGTTCTACGTCATCATTGTTTGGCATCCCTTCATTTTCATTTGATTGCGCTTGATCGTTCACAAACGCGGCAATGGCTGGCATCACTTTTTTGTTCTCAATAGAAAGTTTCTTGAGCGTTATTTGGATCTGTTTGCTATCCCTGGCTTTAATGGCTGTTTCTGCTTCTTTCGCAATGCGATTCAATTCTATTGCCCCGATTGTGCCGGACACACCTTTAAATGTGTGTATCCGTCTTTGTGCGGTTTCAAAAGCATTCCGATTCATTTCTTTTTGAATTTGATCATCAATATCTTGAAAACGTTCATGCGCTTTTTTCAATATTGTGATGTAAAGATCTTTATTATTCGCATTTTTTAAACCAATTTGCGTATCTAAACCATCAATTTGCGGAAAATCCGAATTTACATCATGTGGCGAATCCATTATCTTTATATGAGAGTGCCCCAATGGTGAATCAGGTTTTAACCATCGCAATAAGGTTTCATAAAGAGATTCCGGTTTAATGGGCTTGGAGATATAATCATTCATTCCAACTGCAAGACATCGATCCCGATCTCCAATCATTGCATCAGCAGTCATGGCGATAATTGGCCGATTGTTATTCGTCGCACCTTGTTTTGCTTCCCTTTTACGAATAATTTCAGTGGCTGAATAACCATCCATTACCGGCATTTGTATATCCATCAAGATACAATCAAAATCATCCCCTTGCGACAAGTCCACTGCCTGATGTCCATTATACGCTTCAGTAACTTTAATACCGACATGCCCCAGCAGTTCTCTTGCAACTTGCTGATTTATTTCATTGTCTTCAACCAATAAAACATGCTTATCTTTCAGCATGTACAAAATTTCCTGGATAGAAACCGATTCAAAACGCTTTGAGGATTCCTGTCGAGAAATTCCAAAACATGCAGTAAATATGAATCGACTACCCTCTCCAATCTTGCTTTCAACGCTTACTTTTCCATCCATCATTTCAATTAATCGTTTACTGATTGCCAGTCCCAATCCCGTTCCACCATATTTTCTGGTAATAGACGTATCGGCCTGATGAAATGATTGAAATAAACGCTCCACTTGTTCCTGGCTCATACCAATGCCCGAGTCCTGTACAACAAAACGTAAAGTTACTGTTGTTTCCAATAATTCGATTAATTGGACATCTATGGATATTTCACCTTGATGCGTAAATTTTATCGCATTTGTCACAAGGTTCGTAAGAATCTGATTTAATCTTAAGGAATCCCCTATCAGCCAGGGCGGTATTGATTCATCAAGTGTAAGTGAATATTTCAGCCCTTTTTCTGAAAGCTTCACCTTGATAAGGGATTCCAGATTTGAAAAAACATCGATAAAGGAAAAATCGTTACATTCCATTTCCAATTTATTTGCTTCGATTTTTGAAAAGTCTAAAATGTCGTTGATCAGGCGTAGTAATGAATTTGCTGATATGTCAATTTTTTGCAAATAATCTAACTGTTGAGGAGAAAGAGATGTTTTCAAAGCGAGGTGTGTCAAACCGAGAATGGCGTTCATCGGCGTTCGGATCTCATGACTCATATTGGCAAGAAAAGAACTTTTCGCACGATTGGCTGTTTCAGCTTCCTCCTTGGCGATTTTTAATTCCTTTGTACGCAATTTGACCGCCTGTGCGAGTTTTACATTGTAATTTTTCAACAAATCTTCCGATTTTTTACGTAAGGAAATATCTGTTGATATACCACACACAGCATAAATTTTGCCATGCGCATCATGGAGGGGAACCTTTATGGAAATATATGTATGTATCATGCCATCCTGCATGGCATATTCTTCCATTTCCTTTGGTGCATTTGCTTTTATCACCCGTTGGTCGTTTGCTCTTAATGCATCGGCCATTTCTTTCGGGTAAAGTTCATGGTCTGTTTTTCCAACAATTTTAGTTTTGGTGATATGAAATAATTTTTCATATCGTTGATTTATCAAGATGTATTTGCCATTAATATCTTTTAAATATATTAAAGCAGTAGAGTTATCCAGAATCGCTTGAAACTGGGCATTCTTAACATAAAGCTCGGTCGCCCTTTTTTCTAAATCAACGATCAAACCGCGCAATTGCGCAGTCATACTATTAAACGCATTGGCCAGTATTCCAATTTCATCTCTCGACTTTTGAGGTATGGTATAATCCAGTTGGCCTGCTGTCAGATGACTGACACCCACCATCAAAGCATGCAAGGGTTTTAACGCAATATGGGAGATCGCAATGATCAGGCCGATAATGACGAGAAAAACTAAAACAGATAAACTGAATATGGTATTCCTCATGCGGGATAGATTACGTTCAATATAAAAATTTGTGAACATAATTTCTAATTCCGCAATTTTTTTTCCATCCTTAATAAAATCAGTTTTTTTCAGGATATCATGCGATCCAATAACTGGTCTCGAAAGATGAATATATTCCTCACCATTTATTGTATCTGTAATTACAATTCGGGTGATTTCTTCATCCTCAAAAAATGACCAACACTGCGCATCCAAAGTAATCAAATCCACATCCCATATATTTGAAAGATTGGCAGATACTAATAGAAATGTTGTTCTTTGCGCCTTTTCCAGCAACTGAATTTCAAGATTTTTTCTTTGATCGTGAATAAAATATATTGAAAAAATCATGAAAAACAAAAAAATGACGACAGTAATCGGTATGATAAATTTGTATTTTAACGTCAGGTTAACATATTTTTTTGCGATGATGCGAAATAAAAACGTCATGAGGCAATCTTAAAAATATTTTATTGATTTATATTTAATAATATTGATTTGTTAACTTTGAGGATACATATCATATTCATCTCAATATGTACAATTTAAAAAACATTTCACTGACCCGTTGCAGTCCCAAATGTTCATCGGGGTTTATGTACTGTAGAGACGTAGCATGCTACGTCTCTACGTGCCAAACAATTATACGTTTAAGAGAAATGGGGAATTTATTTTTCAAGTATTCCTAAGTGACCCTGTTTCCCTCATCTTCCTATTTCCTGAATAATCGAACTGATTCTTAATTGAAAATAATTGCGCATCTTTTCTTCTATGTGCATTTCTTCTCCTTCATCGATATCATTATTCAAATAAGGGGTATAAAGCGATTGAAGTGTGTTAAATTTTGACTCAAACGTTTCCAATGAGAACAAAGGGTTTTCCGATAACACAAATTGTTTAATGTAATTTTCATACATGTCTCTGTATGCCTGAATTTGAAATATTTTTTCTATCAGAGGAGAAGAATATTTCTTTATGCCATTTAAGTATGATATGTGGATTCCTGTCAATACCGATATAAGTTCATTTACATGATTGGCCCAATCATAAATGCCTGTTGAAGGATAATAAAAAAGTTCGGCTCCTGCTAACGCACTGTCAAAATCACATGGGATAAAATCAATTGTGCCATTAGGATTAAAATACAAATAGTAATTATTGCCAGTTGTCCAGTAGCCATCCCATTTTCCCAGCAGCATATTCATCGCCATGTATTTTATGAAAGAATCTATGCCAAAATGGGAATCTAAATAGCTTTTCAACCCTTTGTCACTTAAATCCTTGACATCCAGGGTGTTTAGTTGATGAATAAAATCAAGAAGTCTCGTATGATCTGGGGTGTTTTCATTGGTTTTCAGATCATAGGTGGGTCTGTACTGTGATTGCCAATCTTTTATACCAATAACTCTTTTTTCATTGAATATCACAGTTGCATTTAAGGGGCCATCAATTCCATCAACAACTTCCAGTGAAGCCGGACCGGAATCCCCTAACAGACATTTATAAAGATTTCCATCATTTTCTTTTTTACCATACCTTCTGGTAAGAAACGTCTTATTGATGGGTTCAATCAACGTATAAATGCCAAAATAGTGCTGATTCTCGCCAATGGTGATTGTTAACCTGGATGAACCTGTTCGTGACGTATTGATATTGATTTGATTCAATATGTCATAACAAAATAATTCTTTGATTTGCGAGATGTCCCATCGACCGGGAACAGAAATATTCAGCCTGAAAATTAAAGCGGGTAAGGAGCAAAAACGTCGATTTTTCCGGCATTCATATTTTGCGGTGCCTTCTTGAAGATCAAAGGTTTCATTAAATTTAACTTTAAAATGAGCGCGATGCAGCTGCTTGTTTTTATCCTGGGGGATTATTCTTGAGATATTTCCTTTAACTCTGAATCCCACATTTTCAATTATGTCGTTGCCCATTGGCCCCTTGTATATAAAAGTTGCTTTTCGGTAATTTCCAGTTTTAATATATTCATGCATATCAGAAAGAATGCCATCCCATTCCTGTTGTGAAATAACGATCTCAATGTCATGGAGCAGACCATGTGTAAAAAGCGCTTCATATTGATAATCAGTTTGTGACAGACCAAAGTCGGCAAGTTTTTTCAAGATAAATATTGCTTCTTCAAGGCCGACCTGACTGTCGAAATTAATATCTATGTTATTTAAACCTATTTGAGTGTTATCTTTTCCAGTACTGATCTGCAAGGCCAATAATGCATCCGCAAGATCAATTTTTCCACTTCTATTGATGTCACCCGGAAGATATTTTATGTGGTTGATTTGATAAGGGGTTGGAATTTGAAAAAACATCCATGTCTCGGGATCATTAGCTTTACGCCCATAAGAGATATCAGTCGATTGAAAACCAAAACTTATGGCGTCCAATTGTGCCCCTGACTCATCAAATAAACCAATATCCTCTCCATCTTTATCGAGTTTAAAATTGGTATGAGATTCTCGATCCTTTCCGCTGGCCCAAAAAAGAACGACGCCTTTTGAAGGAATGATGGTCGGCTTTGGTATTTGCCATTTTGTTGGCTCGTTCAGGTTATCTGTTAAATAGAATCCGCCAATATCAATTTCCTGATCCGCCAAATTCAAAAGTTCAATCCAGTCTGAATCGTCATTATCTTCATCCGCTACAATGTTTTTATTTCTTGCAAGGAATTCATTAATGACAATTTTCTTGGGTACCTGTGCGACATCAATTTCCATTTTTGAAATTTTTTCAGCAAGAACCGGTAAGGCATATCCAGTAATTAGAAAGAATAATAACGTGCGTTGCAAGTTTAAATATTGCATTGGATTCTCCCATAATTTAAGTATGTTTATTCTCTTTCAAAATAAGCTGCTTGTGTATCAGAGGAAAACATATCTGGATAAAAAGAATTGCCAAATACATACAAGATTGGCCTTAAAGGATCAACATTCCCTTGAAATTTATCAATCGCGTCTATACCATTCGTATTAATCGTAATAACAGATTCCCATGAACCATCAGGTTCAACATCAATTACACTCTCAATTGTTATGGTCTTATTTCCAAATGGAAAATTGGGGAGTGTTGCATCAACTTTACCTGCGCCCGCGTATCGTCCTAAAATATCAGGCAGTTGATCTAAACTTTTTCCAGGAGGCGCCAAAACTAATTTTGATGCATCCGGGTTTGTAAATGCGGCTTTGTAGTATTCATCAATATTAATCTCATTAACTACAGCATAATAATGAATTTCTCCACTTGTATTGATATAAAGGCTCTCCTCATTTTCATAATGCCAGGTACCTTCAGTTGTCATGATTCCACCCAAACTATCCGGCCCGACTCTGAGGCAGGTGCCATTTTCATTAAATGTATATGTCGTTTTTTCAGCATTTTTTATCTGAGAATACGTCCCTTTGATCAGAGGAAGCCCTTGAATTTTTTTTACAGCGCTTTCATTTGTATCGCTGGCAATTGTGTTTAAAATCTGCAAACAGTCTTTAAGGTTCAAGATGTTATTTCCATCAATATCTCCCGGCATCATTGCATATGATACAGGATGGATAAAAGAAATGATAAAACAGATTATCATCATGACATTTTGAGCGGTTTTGAATACTTTCATTATACGACTCCTTTAATTATTTGGGTTAATAAAACATGATGTTCACGTTTTTTAGGCTTGACTTCCAGCAAGCTACCACAGCGCGTTTTCAGGCTCTGCCATTTCCTTCCATGTCGGTGAAAGGGCGCATTCAAAAAAAAGGGGGCATTTTTAGAATGCGTCCTAGGTGAACTAATCGCCATCAGCATCATCAGAAAGGTCATCACCTGTATAATTGTGTTGTTTTTTTACACCAAAGAAATTAATGATCCGGTTCAAAAACTGATTGTTTAAGTCATCTTTATTTAATTGTGAATTCCGATATTCATCCTCCAGACATTCCCGATTGATACTGCGCTGTGTCAATTCCAGACTCAATTTTTGAACGGTTTGCGGGGACATTTCAATAATTGGAGCAAAATCTTGTTTCGTTATTTCGTACAAATACGATTCTGTTTTTGTAATAATACTGGCAGTTCGCGGCTCACCAGTGAGTAGCGCCATTTCTCCAAAAAATGAACCCGCACCCAATCGAGCAACTTCAATGGCATCACCATCATCCATTTTTATCCATACCCCAACAACCCCCTCTCGAATGACAAATAACGAATCTCCTTTATCCCCTTGCTTAAACACGATATCACTGGCCTGAAAGTGATGCAATTTCATACGTTCACTCAGTTCTTTTTTCATCTCATCGCTCAAGTACATAAATAAGTCGATTTCATTAAGCAGGGTAATCGGACGTCGGGCATCTTCCTCACTTCGATCCTCAGGGCCATCATATAAATATAATTCCTGACGTTGTACTGCGGGACGAACACCAGATCGTCCCAGGTGAATCCATGCTTGTTCAAACACCTGACTTCTATAGAAAAACTTTAAATCATAATCATCCAGACAATAAAAAATAATAAATACAGCGGCCCACTCGTTAATTTCAAATCGGATGGTTGGATCGGCTGACTTGACAATGCCATTAACTGATAAAACAGCATTCATAAGTATGCCTTTAATTTTTTCCGGATTGTGCTTTGGATCAACAAAAATCTCTATCCGGTTCCAGAAAAAACGATTGGGATGATTATAATTATGGATGGGCGATTCTGAAGCGATACTGTTGGGAAGGCTGAGAAGGCTGCCATCACGTTCTTTTATCTTTATTGTTCGCCACGTAATATCTACCACTTTTCCGCTGAATTCATCACCAATTTTAACCCAATCATTGATGCGAAAGGGATGTTCCAGATTAATTGCGATACCAGAAAAAATATTGGCAATATTCACCTGGATGGCCAGACCAATAATCATGGCAACCATACCTGAAGTTGCCAATAAACTGGTCAGTTTTTGATCAAACACATAGGCGACAATGCCAAAAAAAGCCAGTAAGTAAACCAGAAATGCCAAAAAATTTTGGAGGATTTTAGGCACAGAACGATTGCTTTTTATTTCCAAGGGAATCCAAATAAATCTTGTGATTGCTAGATTAACCAGATAGGCAGGCACCAACCACCATAGGGCATCAAAAAAAAGCTTGATCAATTCCATGTATCTTGGATTTTTTTGGCTGGCAAACCATTCCAATAAGACGGATTCACTGGTCAATAAATAGAAACTCAAACAAAAACTATGCGCCATCCAGGACAGTCTGGAAAAATATTCAATTAAATAGACACGAAAAAGATGCATAATCAATAGGGTTAAAAAGGTGAGGATGGCAATGATTAAATTCCAGTAATAGTTTTCGATCAGCCCCCGCAAAGATAATGAATTTTTCATAATCCATATTTCAAGATTAAAGCATGAATAATTGATCATTCCGGTTTTATCATTTAGATATTGAAGGCTTCCCAATGAATTTTTTTGAATGACATTTCGATGATACATGGCTTTTGTTACCTGACAATCCATAGAATTCGATAAAATGTGTGGTTGTTGAATACGCGATGCAATGGATTCGTTTTCATTCAGTCGCATACCGATAATGTCGGTAACAAAGATTAAATTATTTTCATTCAAGGATTTATGATGAAATTCAATCCCAATAAGATGTTCACCAGGAGTGTATGCGTGAGATAAATAATCCATTTTAAACTGTCCCTCAACATGAAACGCTTTGTATCGAATTTGTCCATCATGACCAATTTTTATGGGGGTCTCCAATTTGATTGATTCAATGGCATTTGGAAACACAATGTCTGAAAAATCAATTTCTCCCTGATAACGAAACCACAAATAAAAATCTAAATGGCAAATATGTTCTTTAAAATTGATTTTCTTAATTTCAGCCAATTCAATGCCTGTATACACCACATTGGTTTTGTACATTAATTTGCCATCAACACGCATCAGCCGCTCCTGAGACAGGGCTTGATCAATATCAGCAATTTCATTGATATTGTAAACAGATCGCAATTGCGTTAATGCAGAAATTAATTTGTTATTTTTATAGACCCCAATGGAAATAGGTTTTGGGGTGTCGCCATTATTATCAAAATAGTTAAATCCAGTAATTCCTTCGAGGCCATATTGAATTTGATTCATCTGTGTCAAATATTTCTGAACGCGTTTTCGATCTGAGACAATACTGCCAGTTGTCCCCTTGATGTTCGCTTTATCAAACGCATGAATTGTCAGTTTGGCCGCATCATATGCAAAAGCGGCACGCCAGTCAGGTTCTTTTCCAAATCGATTTTTATATTTTTCTTTGAATTGTTGTGCGGCGTCATTGGCTGTATCATAAATAAAAGGGGTGGCCACATATATCCCATTTGTGTAATATCCCGGCGATGTTTGCTCTTTTTTCAATTTCGAAAACCCATCAACAAAAGATTGGGATGCCAGGGCATCAGGTGTCATTATTGCATTTTTTATATTATTTTCACGAATATATCGTATGAGAAGTACGCCTTCAGGCGAATGAACCGACAAATAAATAACAATGTCTTCACTTGACCTGCGATTCAAAATACTTTTCATATTTTCTACAATGCATTTCAGGCGTTTCTCTAAATTATTTTTTTTCCTGGGATTGAATGTATCATGAAGCAATATCCGGGTATCCATTTCTTGTAGCGTCTTTTCGAATATATCCGCAAGGTTGGCCCCATAATCCAGAGATTCTGAAATAATACAGGCGCCTTTACAACGCAGAACTTTTTTGGCATAATTGGCAAGAAATCGTCCTTGAAGGTTATCATTGAACGTAATTCGAAAATAGTATGGATTATTGATTGTCACAGATGGATTTGTTGATGTCGGTGTAATGGCGGGGATTTGATTTTTTAAATAAATTTTCCCCCCTGCGCTTGAACAGGAACTGTAATTGTGTCCAATAACAAGTAGGGCGCGATTGAAAGCTGCAATTTCTTTTGCTTTTTGTTGCGCGACCTCTTGCTTATTAATGTCATCATAAACATCAATATATATCTTATTGTCTCTAATACCGCCACTCTTGTTGGTTTCAAGAACCGCCATATTGACACCTTCAAGATACGCCTTTCCATTGATGGCTGTTTTTCCTGACATAGGGCCAATTAAGGCAATATGAATGCCCGTATCAGATTTAAAAATTATGACTGCGATAATAATCAACACAATGATACCCAATGATATCAATGCATTGGTTTTATTGAATTTAAACATTTTTTCTTATTATGTGTTTGCATTAAAAAAAAACAGGCAGGTTGCAGATTCCCGAACTTAGGTTCGAGAATCTGCAAGTGGTTGTTAACAGAAGCGACCAAAAAATGAGGAAAACGTGTTATCAGATGATAAACAGAAAACCACCGGTGCTATTCAATTTTATTGCCCAGTTGTCTGAGTGGCAGTAATAATAGCAACCGCTCTGCGATTACGCTTTCTTCCAGCCTTCGTTTGGTTATCTGCAATGGGTCGGCTTTCTCCATAACCCACAGCACGAAGACGTGAAGCATCTATGCCAAAAAAGTTTGTTAGATAATGTACAACCATATTGGCACGTTCTTGAGACAGTTTCAGATTATAATCTGAGCCGCCAGAGCTATCAGTATGGGCTTCAATCACCGTCGTACTATCTGGATATTCCTGCATTGCCTCAGCCACCCTTTTGACCTGATCCAGCGATGATGTTGAAATCTCGGATTTTCCGGAGGCAAATTCGATTTTTAAATTCAGCCGAATTTTTTTCGTTTGCTTAATTTCACATCCCGTCGCATCCACGCGTACACCCACAGGTGTGTTGGGACATTTATCCATCAAATCACTGATACCATCCTTGTCAGCATCCAGTGGACAGCCATTGACATCAACTGTAACATTGGCTCGTGTACCAGGACATCGGTCCCTGTCATCAGCAACGCCATCACTATCAGAATCTTTTGTACACCCAAACATATCCACCTGAGCACCTGGCTGTGAATCAGGACATCTATCCTGATGATCATACACGCCATCCTTATCTGAGTCATATGGACATCCTTTTCCATTGACAGAAACATTGGGCACTGTGTTCGGGCATTGATCAATGCTATCGGGTACACCATCTTGATCCTGATCCTCTCGATTCATCCCGCTGACAGATGGCTGTGAGTGTCCAAAAGCGAATGTAATCCCAACAGTGGCCATCATATTGTTAAACAGATCAAAGTCTTGATTTTCAGATTGGGCCACATCAAAAGCCAGGGCATGACGCACATCCGCACGAAGATCAAGTTGTGGTGTCAATTCATAACGAATCCCTGCTCCATAGTGAATAACAGATTCGTGTTTTTTACTGATGATCAAATTTGGATCACGTTCTTCCTCTTCGTAATCAAATGCGATTGCCCCCATGCCAGCTGTTAAAAATGGAACAATTTTACATCCGGGTAAAAAATCGTAATAGATATCCATGTAAGCAGCATAGGCATCATGACGAACATCCGCACAGTCGGGTAATTCACAGGCATTCATCTTAAAATCACCATATGACAAAGAAAGCTCGGTGGACCAGTGTTCACTCAAACGATAGCCCAGTCCAAGACCATAAAGCGGCCTGTCATTGAAGTTTTCGTTGCCTTCAAAAATGTACCATCCTGCAAATGGGGTAACAGAAAATCCATTGGGACGAACTTCGGCTGCACCATTTGAAAATGAAAGCAACACAAATAAACACATAACAAAAAAACAACACATCAATCGATCTTTCATATGACCTCCTTTAAATCGATTAATTGATTAATAATTGCGGGAAAGCTTTCGCTTATCCCAACACACAAACGCTTTTTGGGACCAGACAGAAAACTCGTACACTGTCTTTTTTATATTTGTAACATGATTTTATCAATAAAAGAATCATTTATTTGCATAAAATATGCCTTGTTAAAAAAATATTATAATTATTTTAACCAATTGCATATGAATATGAATATGAATATTAATTAATTCACAATCCATACAGTTCTGTTTTTGGCAAGATTGACAATTTTTCTGCCAACAGTACCGATATCAATATCCATTAATCGGTGTCCCCGCCGGCCAACGACAATGCTGTCAAATCCATCCTTATGGCTTTTGTCCAAAACTGCCTTTGCACGACTTTTCACACCTGTTTCAATAGCCCTGGATAATTGTCCTTTTCCAATGCCTTTTGTGACCAATCGATCAGTGACTTTATCCAGTTTGACTTGAATTTCACCACGCAATTTCTCATTATATTGTTTTTCAATTTTTTGCGAAGGCATAATTTGGATAATACCAATCAACGAATATTTAAATGCCTTGATAACATGGTACAAAAGCACATTATAGGTTGTTTCGGTCAATAAATCAGCAACACATTCTACCGCACGATCAGCACTTTCGGAACCATCATAAGCAATCAACACATTATTGGTTGTTGGCACAGAATCAACCACAATCAGTGGAATATGATGAACCTTACTGGCCAGACTCGCAGCCGTATTTCCCATATATTCATTTAATTGACTGATACCGGTTCTTCCAACTGCAATGGCATGGTAACTGTTTTTTGATTCATTTAAAATTTCCAGTGCGATCCCCGGCAAGCTTTGCAATTTAATTTTTACAGTAATATCAGATTCTGAGAATCCAGCATCCTGTAAAACAGAACGTGCTTTCTCCATAAACGTGTCAATTAAAGTTTGATGGCTTTTTAGCAAATCTGTCATTTCATATTTATCCGGATCGGGAGATATATCCAGACTGCTAAAAAAATCCTCAAGCTGGGAATACACATGGTATAAAACAATTTCTGTTCGGTCGGGTGAAAAAAGACTGGCAACATATTGGACTGATTTCAATGAATGATCAGATGTGTCAACAGGAATTAATATTCTTTTTTTCATTATGAGAATCTCCTTTCTTGAATTTCTTTTCAATTGGCAGGGTATATTTATTGCTATTTGCTAATTGAAAAGGCCTATTTCTTATATAGACTAATTCTTAAAATTCTATTATACTTTAACCAATTATTGACATTGAGTATCATTTCGGTCATTTTATTGCTTTTGCGCTTAATCCTTATCAGTTATTGAAACATCAAGCACAATTAGGCCTTGATCATCGTTTCGGCCAAATGAGAACGTTACGGTGAACCCAATGTAGGGGCGAACCTTATGTTCGCCCTCGAACTAAAAACGTTTGCGAACAATTGTTCGAGGGCGAACATAAGGTTCGCCCCTACATTGTGGCCGAAATGATGATCAA
>Ga0272440_1000685_pt1 | contig 28510 bp, 22 predicted proteins | sample SSMMMBAug17_FD_192440 | JGI IMG/M metagenome (GOLD analysis project Ga0272440, IMG submission 192440) | Marine sediment archaeal communities from Little Sippewissett salt marsh, Falmouth, MA, United States - SSM-MMB-Aug17 | ecosystem: Environmental > Aquatic > Marine > Wetlands > Sediment ... | reverse complement strand
CTCAAGACTATTCTGATAAACCGGGCATACACTCATGCATAAACCACAACGAATGCATTTCCCCGCATAATTCATTTCCTGGTTCGAAGATATCATGAGAGATCACCTGGAAATATTTTAGCTGGATTGAGTATGCCTTTGGGATCAAATGCTTTTTTTATTTGACGCATCAATGCCAGGGTTTGGGAATCGATTTCTTTCTCCAGATAAGCCGCTTTGCTGATACCGATTCCATGTTCTCCAGACAACGTCCCACCCAATGACAATGTAAAATCAAATATAGATTCAATGACAAGATCTGCCTTTTTTTTAGCATTGGCATCGTTTTTATCCAGCATGACTGTAAAATGAATATTACCATCACCTGCATGACCAAATGTAATCATGGTGAGCCCTGTTGCATGACGTAATTCATCAACCTTATCGACAAATTCAGGGATTAAACTTCGCGGCACAACAATGTCTTCATTAACTTTATCTGGCGCATACTTATACAACGCCGGTGATATTGCTTTGCGGGCCTGCCATATCGCATTTGACTCAGTCACATTTTCAGCCTTTCTTATAGAAATGGCCTGAAACTGATCTGCCAAGTTCATGATTTGCTGACATTCTGTATTAATCTGTTCAGGAATGCCATCAATTTCGATAATCAACATGGCTTTGGCTTCAGATGGTATCCCACCTGGCAAATCCGCTGGCATACATGCAATTGCGGCGTGGTCCAGATATTCAATTGTTTTGGGAATCAGGCCCTGGCGAATGATTTCTGAAACATTTTCAGCCGCGCAATGCATTGATGGATAAAATACAGTCAACGTTTGAGAACATCTGGGTTTGGGAAGTAATCTTAATGTGATTTGCGTAATGATACCCAGAGTGCCTTCAGAGCCTGTTATTAGTCGGGTGAGATCATAGCCAACAACACCTTTGGCTGTCCGAACCCCTGTTTGTATGATTGTGCCTCCAGGAATCACAACATTGAGTCCAAGAACGTAATCTCTTGTCACGCCATATTTTACGGCTGATGGCCCCCCTGCACATTCTGCCACATTGCCACCCAATGTAGAATAAGCAGAACTGGATGGGTCTGGCGGATAAAACAAGCCCAAATGCTGAACACGCTGATGAAAAATACCGGTTACAACACCGGGTTGAACATCAGCCACCAAATTATCCATATCAATGTTTAAAATCTGGTTCATGCGTGTCATCACAACAACAAGACCACCCTTGACTGCAAGAGAACCTCCAGTCAATCCAGACCCGGCACCTCGTGGAATGACAGGAAATTCATCATCATTTGCCAGCTTAAGAATTTGGGAGACCTGTGCTTCATTTTCTGGAAAAACAACGGCATCCGGCATGTATTGCATATTGGTTGCATCATATGCATAGCATTGACGGTCTGCTTCAGCAGTCATGATTTTTCCGGTGATGGATTTTAATTGATTGATGGTTGATTTATTTATTAAAGCAGGTTTTTTCATAATATTTTAATTCATTCTATTATATTTTATTATGATAGTCCAGTCTTGGTTATTACCTGGCATATTTATTGCCATCTCGCCCTTCTCGTTCCCACGCTTTGCGTGGGAACGAGAAGGTAACAACTATGCCAGGAAAATCGTAAAGTTGGATGATCATAGAATGGAATTAAAACATATCAAAAGAAAAATATCAATTGTATATTTACAGATTAATTGTCATGATGATCTAAATGATTCTTTCTTTTAAGTAATCTCTCATCTTTTCATTTGATAAAGCGATAAGAAGCGGGACATGCGCTTTATTGACAAAAACACCTGCTGCACTTTTTAGTTCAAATCCTTTGGCCTCAGGTGCATCATTTAAATAAATGTTTAAATCAATTTTCCCTGCAAACTCATTGTTCATGTTTTCGGCCACACCTATGACCTTTTGACAATTTATTCAAGCGGGTTTTCCGCTATGAATAACTATTATTTTTATCATTACTTGACTCCATAATGATCTTGCAGGGGATAAATCTGGTCAATAAATGTACATAATGGCACGTTTAATAAACTCTTATTGAACATGCCATTCTTATTCTTAAACGATTTGGCTCAGTTCTTTCGCACTGAGAACTGCATCAATATCCAACAATATTTTGACACTGCCTTCAATTTTGGCCATGCCCAGTATAAACTCAGTGCTGACACGTGTTCCAAAGGTGGGGGTATCTTCAACATCATCCTCACGCACGTTGATTACTTCAGACACTGTATCCACGACAATACCAATTTGTATCCGCTCTTCCTTGCCTTCAATTTCAACAACAATAATACAGGTCCGATCTGTATAATCAATTGATTCCATGTCGAATTTGCTTCGTAAATCAACAACAGGAATAACTTTTCCTCTCAGATTGATAACCCCTTTTACATATGATGGTGTTTGGGGCACAGGGGTGATTGCCATCATACCAATAATTTCTTTAACTTTTAAAATGCCGATACCATATTCTTCATCTGCCAAAGCAAAGGTCAAATATTTTCCCTCTCTTTTGACTGAGGATGAAACCTGGTCATGTTGCATATTTTCATCGCTCATGTTGGTTCTCCTTTATCATCGGTTCGTTAAAACTAAATCATTGATATGTTAGAAATCTTTGAAATCGTCATCATCAAAAGGAATCATCTGTTCTGGTCGAACCTCACTGGTTGATTGCAGGGCTTCTCTTTTTGGTGCTTTGGGAGCTGCACTTCCGGCTGTTAATGATTTGGGTCTTCTTTTCGCTGGTTGTGATTTTTTTTGTCCTTGACGGGTACCACCAGAACCAGACTTTGATACGTGACGGCCTGTTCCTGTTGATGCCGCCCCAAACGCACGCATCAATTCTGCAAAGCTGCCTTTGATTTTCTTACCATAACTGTTTAATTCTTTTGAAGAATTCACAGATTCCTGAGCACGTGAGGCATTTTGCTGAACCACTTCATCCATATCAGAAACAGCACGGTTGATTTGGTCAATCCCCATGGCCTGCTCATTGGATGCACTGGAGATTTCACCAATCAATTCGCCAAGTTTTCGACTGTTTTCATCTACCTGACCAAAAGCTTCAGTGGTACTGGTCACCTGACCGGAACCTTCCTGAACTTTTTTAACAGTTTGTTCGATAATATTAGAAGTATTTCTCGCAGCTTCAGCCGCACGCATGGCAAGATTACGAACTTCATCCGCAACAACAGCAAAACCGGCTCCGGCTTCACCCGCACGGGCAGCTTCAACCGCAGCATTCAATGCGAGCAAATTGGTTTGAAACGCAATTTCGTCAATTGTTTTAACAATTTTTTGCGTGTCTTCACTGGCCTTTGAAATTTCTTGCATGGAGTTGGTTAATTGATCCATTGATTCATTGGCCTGTTTAAAAATTTGTCCTGCTTCTTTCACCAGAGAATTGGCTGTATTGGCATTATCTGCATTTTGTTTGGTCATTGACGCAATTTCTTCTAAGGATGATGATGTCTGCTCTAAAGCCGATGCCTGACCAGAGGTGCCATCTGACAATGATTGAGTTGTGTTCAGGACGCTTGATGACATTTTCTCGATTTCGTTGGAAATCATTGTCATCTCACCGGACATTTCCCCAAAGATCTTGTAAACATTATATACTGTTTTCTTTAAAATGATCAGAGATAAAGCAAAAATGACCACCAGGACGACAAAACCGCCCACATAAAAGTTTCCGCCATTTTCAATTATGCATTTGACAATCAAAATTGTTGCCACAACAAATTGAATAATAAAAGCAAGATAAATTTTTAAATACGTATTCACTGTCTGACTCCTTTCTCTGGTTTAGCAACAGCAATTGGGTTATTTTTTTTGGTATTGCAGTTGCCCGGATATATAGATCATCTCAAATCTATATATTGTAAATGTTTATATACCCCAACAGCAACGATTGTAACCATATTTATTGGTTGGGAAAAATTTTTGTTTGCTTAATTTATAAATATTTTTCATTCGTTATCGTATTTAATAAAAGTTGTACCTGATTTAATATTGATAAAATTTATAACTTATTTTTAGCAAGTTATCAATGATATTTTTGATTAATTCGCAATTATTAAAAAAAATCAGTTATTATACAATTCGTTTGAATTTTTTTTCAATTTCTGTTCTATCCCATTGAATACATGTGGGGCGACCATGGGGACATTGAGATGGATGTTCGCATTTATCCATGGATTTTAATAAGTTGCTAATTTCAATTGTTTTCAATGTCTGGCCGGAACGAATTGCTGAATGACAGGCCATCATTATCAGACAGTCATCAATGGCCTGTTCTACAGGTGCAGTACTTTTGATATCTGGAAGACTTTCTACAATTTCATGAATTAAAGCACGGATATTTTTACCTGTCAAGATATCGGGAACCGATTTTATGACAAATGTATTCTGACCAAAGTGTTCGATTTCAAAACCAATTTTTTGCATATCCTGAATCAGCTTTTCAAACACCAATGCCTTTTGATACGTGAATTCAATGGTTTCGGGAACAAGCAAGCGTTGAACAGGCAGTTTTTGTGATGACAGGGCCTGTTTTAATCTTTCATACACAACCCGCTCATGTGCGGCATGTTGATCTATTAAGAACATGGACTGATCATTTTCGCAAACAATATATGTTTTTTGCAATTGTCCGATTATTTGCAAGCTGTCATATTCGATGCGATTGTCCGGACAAGCCTGTTTTTCTTTTGCATCTGAAATCAGTGAAGATTGTGCAGTGTATGCGACTGGAAAAAATTCTTCATTCACCCTATTTGGACTACTCTGTGCTTGTTCTGGAAACTCATAAAAAAGATTTTCAGGTATGGTCTTTTCGTTTTGTTTATTGATATTCAGTGATGGTTCTGGTGTGAGTTGTTTTTCAGGCTTTGATTGCCAGGGACCGCGATTGGTTTTGACCAACTCTTTTTGGATTGCCTGAACTATTGCCTGATAAATACTTCCCTGATGAACAAACCGGACAGTCTGTTTGGCCGGATGCACGTTGACATCGACATCCTCAAAGGGTACGTTTAAAAATAATACCACAACCGGATAATGACCTTTAACGAGTTTACCGCGATACCCTTCCATGATAGCGTGATGAATAAATCGGTCCGTCACAACACGGCCATTGACAAAAATAACATGACTTGATGTTTTCCGACTGGTTTCCGGTGATGTCACATAGCCTTCAATTGAAACATGATCATTTGAATATTCAATGGGAAAAAGCTTTTTGTATAAATCGTCTCCCATGACATTTGCAATACGATCAGGGATATTTTTTGATTGCGGCCAGTTTTTTACAGCCTTTGCATTATGATAGAGCTTGAAATGAATTGATGGAAATCCCACAGCCACATTGGACAGATAATCGATAATGTGGGCTGTTTCCGTACGATTGCTTTTCATATATTTTTTTCGCGCCGGTGTATTGAAAAAAAGATCTTTGACCGAAATAAAAGTTCCTGACGGTGCGCCGGCATCACTGACCTGCTTGACTTTTCCCCCCTCAATCTGAATTTCCGTCCCAAGGTTGCAATCATGCGGACGTGTAACCATCACCATTTTAGAAATTGCCGCAATACTGGGGAGTGCTTCACCTCTAAACCCCAGCGTTTTGATTGTAAATAAATCCGAATCTGTGCTAATTTTGCTTGTGGCATGACGTTCCAAAGAAAGCAAGGCATTGTCACGATGCATTCCGATGCCATTATCTGATATACGTATGAGCTGAGTACCGCCTTTTTCAATGTCAATCCTGATACGCGAACTGTTTGCATCAATGGCATTTTCCAAAAGCTCTTTGACCACTGAAACAGGACGTTCAACGACTTCACCAGCGGCAATTTTATTGGCAATTATTTCTGGGAGTCTTTTGATTATGTTCATGATTCTTGATCTAATTTTCGGGTTAAAAAATCAAGATCTTTGGGGGACAAGTCGTATTTAAGCCCTGCCTGATCAATCAGCGTTGATATGACACTTTCAGGCTGCTTCTGTTTTTGGTCGGATATCCATTGGACTGCCCGCTTGAGCTGTTCGCCGGGTCTTGTCAGTACATTTACTGGCATAAATTTTTCCTCCGCTGATTAAGACGCGTATTAATATATTTCAAAAAATTAAGGATTTTTGTATTTATATTTTTAACGATTCTGAACCAATTGTTTAATAAGTGTTGGAAATATATTCATATCTTCAACCGGTTTTACGAGGATATTCTCTTGTGAAATGTTCATTTTTCTCATTTTTAATGACCCCCTGTAATCACTAGCCCCTGTATGGATAATGATTTGAATGCCCGGACAAATTATTTTGGCTTTTTCAAGAAATATCTCGCCCGACATTTGGGGAATATTCATATCCACGATAGCAACATCACAGGCAACTTTTTCGAGTATTTTCAAAGCGTTTACAGGACAAGCAGATTCCTGAACATCAAATCCAGACTCAAGCAAATAATCCTTAACTATGAGACGCACCATTTCATCATCTTCAAGAACAAGCACACAAATTTTTTTTGCGCTTTTCATGATTATAGCATTCCTTACGTGAACATTGGTCAAGAATGAAATACGCTTATAAATTATGAATTAATGCACTGCGAATCAATCCATAAAAAGAGTGATGACGAGATTGATAGAACCATCCCATATGCAAATGACATTTCGCACACAAGGCAAATCGCCAGGCGTAATTATTAAACCATGTATGCTCAAATGTTGGTGTCCCTGTTTGGACACATCCCGGTGCCACAGTAAAACAGGCAATCTCAAAAGAGTTGCCTTCAGGATTTGTAAACTGATGTTCCACTTTGCCATTCATTTGAATAGAATGGTTGGTTGATGTTATTCGATTTCGGCAGAACCGACAGTAAAGGTTTTCATCGGTTCTTTCTTTTTGTTTTGATAACTCGGCCAACCGTGCTTTGATTGCATTAAGATTCTTTTCCTGAAACTGCTGAAATGCCCTAAACAGGGAGTTCCATTTGAAATAACAATTTTGATCCAGGGCCGTTACCATTGTCTCTATTCTTCGAAAGCCGTCCATATTTGAATAAACTTAACTAACATTATTATCCAAATATTTACGAACAGTACTATGAACTATTGTATAATAAAATCAGTAATATAAATTGCTTTTATTGTTCCGGATTTTAAAATACGGTTAATATGGGCGATTAATTCATGTTTCAGTGCGATTTTTCCTTCGTTGGAGAACAAATCATTATAGGATTTACTGGTTAAGACAAACAGTATGGTATCCCTGAGTTTCGGTGTGAGCATTTCCAGTTCTTGTTTGACTTCTCTTTCTTCAACCTCAATTGCAATGGTTGTTTTCAGGTATCGTTTCATGCCATTACCTTTAAGATTGACAATAAATGGTTCCAGCTTTAAGAAAACATCAAGAACTGTTTCCTGTGGTGCTCCTCCTTCACCTTCAGGAGGTGTTTCTCCCTCAGCAGGAGCTTCTTCCTCAGCCCAGACAGTTGGATGCTGTGATAAAAAAAGATGATCCATTGTCCACATGATACTGATGGACATGATTAATAGAACACAAAACCGGATCACACCCAAACAATAATGATTCCGATTACAAATTGCCTGTGAACACACTCGTGTTGCCATGCTGATCTCCTTTAACGAATCTTTATCCCTTTTAAAGGATGCCCAATGAGTACTGTATTATTTTTCTTTACAATATTTTAACAATTCCTGATACAGGAATTTAAATTTTATGAATTAAATCAAATTATCATAAAATATTTGGAGAGGCAAGAATAATGTTTTATTTCAATAAATAAAATTCAATCATCAGTTTGATTACTTTAGAAACGTACAACCGTCGCTGTAAGAAAAAATCTAAAAAGAATTTTTATTATCTTCATCAGACAGATAAAACATGTTTTGTTTGCCCTTTTGGAGAACGATTTTCAAACGTTAACTAATTTCAAACACGCTACGGGCCTTCATGATACAGATCAACTGTTCAATACAGGCATCAATGGGCTGACTACCGGTTTGAAGTACGATATCAGGAGATTGGGGTGGCTCGTAGGGTGATGAAATTCCAGTAAAATCTTTTATCAGCCCCTGTCGTGCCTTTTTATAAATACCCTTGAAATCACGTTCTTCACATATATATAAAGGGCAATCACAATAAACTTCAATATAATTGTCACTGCCCAGGTGAGACTTAATAATGTCTCGATCCTTTTGAAAAGGAGCAATGAACGCAGTCAGTGCAATCAGTCCAGCATCAAGAAACAATTTGACCATTTCGGTTATGCGTCTGATATTTTCCCGCCGATCTTTGATTGAAAATCCCAAATCATTGCATAATCCATGACGTACATTGTCGCCATCAAAAACAAATGTGCGACAGTTCATATCATATAGGCGTTTTTCAAGCGCGTGCGCAAGGGTTGATTTTCCAGATCCTGAATAACCGGTGAACCAGATATTAACACTTTTATGACCATTCATGATATTCCGATCGTATGGTTTGACCAGTGCCCGATGCCACACAACATGATTATTATTTGTGTTTGTTTTCATTTTGATGTCTCGTTCTAATTCAAAAAATTACAGCGTAATATTTTTATGGATAAATCTTTTTCTGTTTTGCGATAAAAATGCGTGCTTCATTTAAATCATTTGCTGATGCCCGATTGATAATTTCACGCACATAAAAATCTGACAAAGGTGTCTTGACGCCCGAACTGATATCCTCAATTAAACATCGGATACCATCCCGCTGCATACAAAAAGTGTCCTGATTCAGGCTTTCAATTGCAAGATATGCCAACTCTTTTGCTTTATCATCCGGAGAAATGTCAGGATCAACAATTGTGTCAATATTGGGTGTAAAAGCCGTATAAAAAACTTTCTCTACATTTTCCAGATTTTCTATATACTGGATATCAAGATCGCTGTTTTCATGCAGATCTTTATCCGCATAAACAATGGCAGGTTCATCAACAAAATTGATTGCGCGTCGATACAATAAATCACATGCCTTATGCATTGAAATACCGGGTTTCATTACCAGAATTTGGGCTTTGACCCTTGAACCATCTGTTTTGACCGGAACCAGAACCGGCGCATGATATCTGTTTTTGCTTTTACGTGCGTATTCAACAGGAAAAGGAGTGATCACAGGTATTGTTGTTTGAATATTGCGCTTGATCTCTTTGCCACAATCGCCCATCATGGAGCCATAAACTAGAATTCCCAAATGATATCGTTGATTTTCCCCGGGTAATATCCAGTTCAACAATACGCCCAATATTCCCGCAAGGCCGATACCTTCCATGCAAAAGTCATTGACTGAAATACGTAAGCCGCTGATTCCAATAGTCATAATGATTGCAACAATTGCAAGGTTTCGGGGCATTATCAGGTCTTCACCTACTTTTATCAGTTGTTTCATTCCCACAACCATAATTGCCCCAAACAGCAGGAGCATAATTCCACCCATGACAGGAACCGGAATTGTTTGAAGTAGTGTACCGACTTTGCCCACAAAGGATAGCATGATTGCCGTAATTGCCGCCCATGTCATAATTGCCGGATTATAAATACGTGTCAGAGCGACAGCACCAGTCACCTCAGAATAAGTTGTATTTGGTGGCCCGCCTAGCATGGATGCTAGTCCTGTTGCGATGCCATCGCCCATGAGTGTTCGATGAATCCCCGGAGACTTTAAATAGTTTTTTCCAGTAATGGAACCAATGGCGAGGACATCACCAAAATGTTCAATTGCCGGTGCAATCGCAACAGGTACGATATAGATAATTGCTTCAGGATGCCACTGAGGCAAAACAAAGTTGGGTATTGCAAACCATTTTGCTGCTGCAATACTTGAAAAATTAATTATTCCAAAAGCAAGACTTACGACATACCCCGCAATAATTCCACTCAAAATAGGAATCAGACGAAAAATTCCTTTGCCGCGAATAGACACAATTACAGTCACACCCAGGGAAATTGCCGCAATAATCAATGCAATATTCATTGGAATAATTTGTGCAGCACCATCACCTGTTTTTCCCATAGCCATGTTGCCTGCCACAGGTGCCAGAATTAAACCAATAATCATGATCATTGGACCGGTTACCACTGGCGGAAATAATTTTTGGATTACATGAACGCCGCGCATCTGAATGATCAGGCTAAAAATGACATACAGGCAGCCTGCAGCGACCAGTCCACAAAGTGTGCCCGGGATACCCCATGTTTTGACACCATAGATTATAGGTGCAATAAAGGCAAAGGATGATGCCAAAAAGACCGGTACCTGTCCACCTGTAATGACTTGAAAAATCAATGTGCCCACGCCAGCAGTAAATAATGCAACATTTGGGTCCAGACCGGTTAATAAAGGAACCAGTACAAGTGCACCAAAAGCAACAAAGAGCATTTGCGCGCCTAAAATGACATCATTGAATCGAAATGAATAATCTGTAGATTGATAATTGTACATCAGACAACCTATCTCGTGCCAAATATTTTATCACCTGCATCACCCAGTCCGGGTAGAATATAACCAATATCATTCAGTTGTTTATCAATAGATGCCAAGTAAATATCAATATCTGGATGATCCTTTTCAATTCGTTTGATTCCCTCAGGTGCGGCCACAATAAATAAGCCTTTGATATGTTTACATCCTGATGCTTTCAACAAATCTATTGTTGTGACCAGAGTGCCTCCGGTAGCAAGCATGGGATCGACAATTAAAGCGATCCGCTCTTCCATGTGACCTGCAAGTTTAACATAGTACTGAACAGGCTCAAGGGTTTCTTCATTACGATACAGTCCCACCACGCTTACACGCGCTGATGGAATCAATTGTAAGACACCATCCATCATGCCAAGTCCTGCGCGAAGAACAGGAACTACAGTAATTTTTTTTCCTTTAATACATTCTACCTGAACCGGCCCGGACCAACATTGAATGGTTTTAATTTCTGTTTCTAATGTTTTTGTGGCTTCATAGGTAAGAAGACTGGTAATTTCCTGTGCCAGTTCTCTAAAATTTTTTGTTGATATATCATGCCTCCGCAGAAGGCCAACTTTATGTTTGATCAATGGGTGAGATACGAGATGAATTGGCAATGGATTTCCTCCTGGATTAATTTTGTCTAGAATTATTTCGCCGGGCAGGTTGGGCGTCTGTAAATAACGATTTCTGCCAAACTATTAAATATTTCCAATCTTTTGAATTTTAGTCAGGTTTTCTTTGAGGCGATCCTGTTTTTCCATGAGTGCTGTATGTTTTTCGGTTACTTTTTCCACAACCGTTTTTGGTGCTTTATTCAAAAAATCTTCATTGGCCAGTTTTTTACTAACCCCAACCAATTCTTTTTCAATTTTTTGAATTTCTTTATCCAGACGACCGGCTTCCTTTTCAAAATCAATAACACCTTCGAGCGCAACATAAACGGTATGATCGCCAATAACCACAGTCGCTGCCGATTTGGGGCGTATTGATGGTTTCTGAACTGTCATATTTTTGAGTCGGGCCAGATTGATTACCAGACTTTTGTGTGTTTCGATCTCCTGACGAATATCTGCATTGGGTGAATGAACAGTAACATCCAACAAAAATGATGGGCTGATATTCATTTCCCCCCGAATATTCCGGATACCTGTGACAATGTCCATCATTAGATTCATCAGGTTTTCAGCATCTGGATTCAATGCATTCACCTTTGATGGATATTCAGTATACATCAAAGATGTGTTTGGAGGGACCGGAAGTTTGCTTCGGATCTCTTCTGTAATGAATGGTATAAATGGATGTAACAATCCGAGGCTCGCACACAGTACGTTGTTTAAACAGGCCAGCGTTGACTGCTTGTGGCCTTCACGATCAAATAATATGGGTTTAATTGCTTCCAGATACCAATCACAAAATTCATGCCAAATAAATTGATACAATGCATTGGCAGCATCATTAAATCTGTAGTGATCCAAATGAGATTCCACATCCATTGCCACACGTGTCAGTCGAGATAGAATCCATTTGTCTGGAAGTGATTGTTGATCTGCATTATCATCAGGAGAATAGGATTCCAGATGTGTCAGGGAAAATCTGGCAGCATTCCAGAGTTTATTGATAAAATTACGATAACCCTCAATACGTTTTTCAGACATTCTGATATCCCGCCCTTGTGCAGCAAAGGCTGCCAATGTAAAGCGGAAAGCATCTGTGCCATAGCGTTGAATAATATCCAAAGGATCAATCACATTGCCTTTGGATTTACTCATCTTTTTACCATGTTCATCACGAACCAGCGCGTGAATGTAAACATCAGCAAAAGGAACATCATCCATAAACCAGAGCCCCATCATCATCATGCGGGCGATCCAGAAAAAAAGGATATCAAAGCCAGAGACCAGCAAAGATGTCGGATAAAAGGTGTTTAGCAATTGTGTTTGCTCCGGCCATCCCATTGTTGAAAATGGCCATAATGCAGAACTAAACCAGGTATCCAAAACATCAGATTCCTGAACAATATGCTGACTGTTACATTTCGTACATTGCATGATATCATCCAGACTGACCATCGTATGATGGCAATCCTTGCAGTACCATGCGGGTATGCGATGTCCCCACCAGATCTGACGAGATACACACCAGTCTTTGATATGATGCATCCATTCATAATAGGTCTTTGTCCAGTTTTCAGGAATAATTTTTGTCTGGCCATTTTCAACTGCCTTGATTGCCTTTTCTGCCAGCGGGGCCGCCTTGACAAACCATTGTCTGGAAAGATTTGGTTCAACCACAGTTTTACATCGATAACAATGACCGACACCGTGTTTCAAGGGATCAATTTTAACCATCAGCCCCAGATCATGCAAATCCGAGATGACACGTTTACGACAGGCAAAACGGTCCAGACCCTCATATGATGTTCCGGCCAGTGATGTCATTTTGGCATCATCACCGATCACGCGAATGGATTGAAGCTCATGACGTTGTCCAATTTCAAAATCGTTCGGATCATGGGCCGGTGTGACCTTTAAGGCCCCGGTTCCAAAGTTTCGATCCACATAAGCATCTTTTATAACTGGTATTTTTCGATCTGTTAAGGGCAATTGAACCGTATCTGGAATTTTATCATAACGTTCGTCCTCAGGATGCACAGCCACCGCAGTATCCCCAAGCATGGTTTCCGGTCGGGTGGTTGCGACAATTAAGCCATCATCTGAATTTTCATCAAATGGATATCGAATATGGTATAAATGACCATCCAGTTCTTCATGCTCGACTTCCAGATCAGCCAGTGCTGTCCGGCATCGCGGACACCAGTTGGTAATATAATCCCCCTGATAAATCAGGCCATCATTGTATAATTCAACAAAGACCTTTCGCACAGCTTTAGATAGGCCCTCATCCATAGTGAAACGTTCACGATCCCAATCACATGAAGCACCCAGACGTTTTAACTGATTAATAATTGCGCCGCCATATTCTTTTCGCCATTCCCATACACGTTCAATAAATTTTTCTCGGCCCAACTGATGTCGATCCTGTCCTTCTTTGGCCAGTTGTTTTTCAACAACATTTTGTGTTGCAATGCCCGCATGATCAGTTCCAGGCATCCACAAAACATTATCACCTTTCATTCTGCGATAGCGACACATAATATCCTGTAAGGTAACATTCAGGGCATGTCCCATATGTAAGACACCGGTAACATTTGGTGGTGGAATTACGATGGAATATGAGGGTTGACTGGATGTGTCTTTCGCGGCAAACTGTTTATTATCTTTCCAATAATCAGACCATTTTTTTTCGACCGCATGGGGTTCATAACTTTTATCTAACATATACGCACTCTTATATATTTCTATTATGATGAAATCAAAAAAACTTATGCCATCAGTTCCTTTTGAAGCTCCTCAATTTTTTGTGATACGACAGACTCAACAACCTCGCTGAGCAGTTGATCCAGACGTTCACCCATCATTTCTTCAAGCACTTCACGAACAGTCTCTTTTAGATTCTCCTGCGAGATCGCTGGCGTTGATTGAACCGGTGCGGGTGTTGTCAGTTCGATAATTTCATCATCATCATCATCATCATCGTCAATTACATTTACAGCAGGAGAGTCCGTCATCGCTTCTGAATCAGGCATTTCAATTTGTGAGTCCTGTGCTTCAGGTAATTGATTGTTTTCAACTGTATCTTCAGCAACGTCACCTGAATCTTCAACCAGATCATCCGTCTCTTCAACCAGTTCATCAGCACTTTCGACCATATCGTCAGCCTCTTCAACCATATCATCAGCACTTTCAATCATGTCATCAGCCTCTTCAACCATATCATCAGCACTTTCAACCAGATCATCAGCTTCTTCAACCAGATCATTAGCACTTTCGATCATGTCATCAGCCTCTTCAACCAGTTCATCAGCACTTTCGACCATTTCGTCAATATCTTCAACAATATCATCATGATCTTCAACAATATCATCGGAATCATCTATCAGGTCATCAACATCTTCAACCAGATCGACATCTTGCTCGCTATCTGTTTCCTTTTCAGTCTCTAATTCAGAAGCATCTACAGATTCGCCATCTGTGACTTCATCTTCAATGGATTCATCCAATTCAACCAGTGTTTCAGTATCCTGATCGATTTCATCTAAACTGTCATCTGAAATTTCGTCATCCAGATCAATCATTTCTGGTTCGTCCGAATTCAGATCATCATCTGAATCTTCATCAAGGTCGACAAGTTCCAGATCATCCAGATCATCCAGGTCGTCTTCCTCGTCTTCAGTTATTTCGATGAGATCAATGATTTCATCGTCTTGATTGGTTAATTTATTTTCCTCAGGCATCATTATCCCCTTTCCCAAAAGTTAATTAATTTAACGCTTTTTATACGTCAGTGCATACATTTGTCAAGAATTTAGATACAATGTTTGAAATTTTTTAAAAATAACCCTTAAACCAGGATATTTTTTGCATGTCGTAAAGATACATTCAAAAATTACTTATCATAGATTCATATTTTCTACAACAGATAGCAAAGTAAGGTTCATAAACTTCCCATTTCACGATCAATTTAGATAAACCCGCATCTTGTAACGCACTATACTTGATCAAGATCTTTTGGAATAGTAATCGTAAAAACTGTATACTCTCCCAGTTTGCTATGACAATCAATTTCACCTGAAAGTGATTGTGTTACAAGATTATACACAATATGCATCCCTAAACCGGTTCCCCCCTGACCCCGACGTGTGGTGAAAAAAGGATCGTAAATTTTTGCCAGTTGTTCGTTAGTCATCCCTTTGCCATTATCCTTATACTTAATGGTTACCGTTTGCATGTTATCAGTAATATTAATTGATATCTGCCCCTGTTCAATTTCATCAAAACCGTGCAATAAAGAATTCATTACCAGATTGGTCAGTACCTGCATGAATACTCCAGGGTAGCTGTTCAACTCGATATTATCCGGACAATTCACTGATATTTGATGAAGTGTACGTTTGTATCGGGGCCTTAAACTAATAAAAACTTCGTCAATATAATGCTTTAAACCAAAGCTGCGTTTTTCTTCAACAGTTTGATCCACAGCAACTTGTTTAAAGCTCTGAATTAGTTCAGCCGCCCGATTTAGATTGGCCAATATTGACGACGCGGATTCCATCCCAATTTCAATAAATTTTTTAAAATCCGAACGTTTTAAGCGGTTTAAATCAAACAATTCTTTAATTTCTTTAGTTTTTCTTTCCAGAAATGACGAGGCAGTTACTGAAATTCCAAGGGGGGTATTAATTTCATGTGCCACGCCGGCAACTAAACCGCCCAGTGATGCCATTTTTTCGGATTGAATCAATTGATTTTGTGTCTTTTTTAATGTTTCCAGTGACTCCTGAAGTGCCAGGCTGGAGGCTTCAGCAGCGTCTCTGGCCATTCGCAATTCTTCTTCATTTTGTTTTTGAATAGAAATATCGCGTGCAATACTAACCAGATGCGTTGGGTTATTGTTTTCATCCTTGAGTAAATTAACAGCCATCATAGTCGGAAAAGTTGTTCCATCTTTTCGTTTATGCCCAACTTCGCATGTATGAAAGCCTTCAGTTTCCAATCGACGGATCAGCGGGATGATTTCTTCGTTCATCTGTTCTTTTGAATGGAAAAAAGACATGGTTTTATGCAACAATGATGATGGCGTATATCCATGCATTTTTGTCCAGGCATTGTTGACAAATTCGATATTTCCCAATAAATTGAATACTGCGATACCATCAATTGATTGTTCTACAGCCATTTGAAGCATAAATGTTCGTTTTAGCGGACGAACAATGGATCGGTTGACAATAATTGAAATTAACGACAATGACACAAAAATAATCACAATACATAAAATAAGATTTAAAAAACGCTGATGATGGGTAATGTCGATAATGGAAGTAAATTCTTGTTTTAACTGCTGCTGAAAAAAATTATTCAACTGATTTAATGCTTTACGAATGGATTCAGATTCCTGCGCAAGCCGAACAGCTTTATCACTCATAAGAATACTCAGTTCATCAGGAGGCATGTTTTCGGCATTCACTTTCATATCTTCGCGAAACGCTTCAGACATGGATTTATAAAGCCGATTGGCTTTTCCTGTAAAAGTCACCAGATGATTATGAACAAATTGAACCTCCTTTCTTTTTTTGTCATTTAATCCATCAAGCATCAAAATGTCTTTTAAAGCATGAATGCCTTTATCAGCCTTTTTTTTGGCTGCTTCTACAAAAATTTCCTCACCTGACATGACAGCATCTTCATATAAATCCATTTGCTCTTTAAATGCAGACTTTGCCTCACGACTTTGCGTGGTACCTGGAAACAATAAATCGGACACAAGTTCAATTCTTTTTTCTGTTATAGATCCCAGGGCAAAACCAATGATGGTTGATATTAAATATCCAATAATCAGAATACCAATACTAAACCAGATTTTTGTGATAATATTAAATCTGGGACGTTTTTTGAGATTGTATTTTTTCATGGAATCCTCAAGTATGCGGTAGGCCCAATGCGGTATTACCGCTTGCAATTATTATTATGCTTCTTGCATTTTATTGACACTGATGATATGAAGCGTACCTGATGTTACAATAATTCATTGTTTAATGTATAATAAAAATCTAAGAATAAGTCTATATAAGAAATCAAGCTTTTCAATTAGCAATAAATATACCCAGCCAATTGAAAAGTCATACAAGAAAGGAGATGAGCATAATGAAAAAAAGAATATTAATTGCTGTTGATACATCTGATCATTCATTGAAATCAGTCCAGTATGTCGCCAGTTTTTTTTCGCCAGATCAGACTGAAATTGTTTTATACCATGTCTATTCTCAACTTGAGGATTTTTTTAACAGCCTTGATATATCGCCCGATCCAGATAAATACCAAATGACAGATTTGATGAAAAGTCATCAAAATTTGATTGACACGTTTATGCAGAAAGCACGTTCTGTTTTACAGAAAGCTGGATTTTCAGAATCGGATATCACTGTAAAAATGAAATTGCAAAGCCTGTCAGGCATCGCGCTGGAAATCTTAAATGAATCCAGAAACAACTATCATGCTATTGCTGTTGGCCGGACCGGTGTCAGTCAACTAAATGAATATATGGGAAATACTGCTGCAAGTCTTGCCAGTAAGGTTCATCATATTCCACTGATTGTTGTTGACGGTGTACCCCAAAAAAATAATGTGCTGATTGCCTATGATGGATCCGAAAGTGCCAATCGTGCGGTAGAATGTGTTTCTGAATTATTGGCAGATACAACGTATAATGTCCTGCTGTACCATGCTGTCAAAGCGTTTAGATACTCATTGATTGGCATTATTCAAATTCTACCATCACAAAAAATTGAAAATCAATATTATGAAAAACTGAGTGGAGAAATTCAAGAAAAGCTGGATATTGTCACAGATCAGCTTGTTACAAAAGGCATTGGTATCGGACAACTATCCCGGTCTATTGAAACAGGCGTGAAAAGTCGTGCCAGGGCAGTTTTGGATAAAAGCAATAAGGATGGCTTTGATACAATTATCGTCGGACGGCGGGGACACCGATTAATGGATATTGATATCGGTACAGTAGGCAGAAAAATTGTCAACCTTGCTACCAACAAAACAGTATGGATTGTCAATTAAATAGTTATAAATATGCAATTGCTTAAAATAACTATAATTTGATTTCAGCAAGGCATATTTTATGCAAATAAATGATTCTCTTATTTATCAAAGCATGGTACAAATATAAAAAGACAGTATGACGCTTTCTCAAATAGCGTTTGTAAGTTGGGATAAGTATAAGCTTTCCCGCAATTATTAATCAATTAATCGATTTAAAAGGAGGTTCTATGAAAGATCGATTGATACGTTGTTTTTTCGTTGTGTGTTTATTGGTGTTGCTTTCATTTTCAAATGTTGCAGCCGAAGTTCGCCCCAATGGAGTTTCTGTCACCCCATTTGCAGGATGGTACATTTTTGAAGGCAATGAAAATTTCAATGACAGGCCCCTTTATGGTCTGGGATTGAGCTATCGTTTTAGTGAACATTGGTCCACAGAACTTTCATTGTCATATGGTGATTTTAAGAAAAATGAATGTGAATTACCCGACTGTGCAGATGTTCGTCATGATGCCTATGCGGCTTATATGGATATCTATTACGATCTTATGCCGGATTGTAAAATTGTGCCATTTTTAACAGCAGGCATGGGAGCAATCGCATTTGATTACGACGAGGAAGAACGTGATCCAAGTTTGATCATCGAAAAAAAACATGAATCTGTATTTCATTATGGCGCAGGGATTCGTTACCAATTGACACCTCAGCTTGACTTTCGTGCTGATGTACGTCATGCGCTGGCCTTTGATGTGGCCCAGTCTGAAAATTCGGATTTTGATCTGTTCAACAATATGATGGCCACTGTGGGCATTTCATATGCTTTTGGGCAAACAAGGCCAGCGGTCAGAAGTGTAAGTCGTGATGATCAAGATCAGGATGGTGTACCTGATGCGATCGATCAATGCCCGAACACGGTGCCCAATGTTTCTGTCAATGGAAAGGGATGTCCATATGACACGGATAAGGATGGCGTGTATGATCATCAGGATAGATGTCCGGATTCACAACCAGGTGCCCAGGTAGATATGTTTGGGTGTACCAAAGACTCTGATAGTGATGGCGTTGCTGATGACAGGGACAGATGTCCTGGAACGCCGGCCAACGTTACTGTCGATGTCAATGGTTGTCCACTGGATGCGGACAAGGACGGCGTCAGTGATCTGATGGATAAATGTCCCAACACGCCAGTTGGTGAACGCGTTGATGCCACCGGATGTAAAATTATTAAGCCGTCGAAAAAAATCCGGTTAAATTTAAAGATCGAATTTGCATCCGGAAAATCGGAAATTTCAACATCATCGCTGGATCAGGTCAAAAAGGTGGCTGAGGCCATGCAGGAATACCCGGACAGCACTGCGGTCATTGAAGCCCATACTGACAGCTCAGGAGGGGCAGATTATAACCTGAAACTGTCGCAGGAACGAGCCAATATGGTGGTACATTATTTATCAAACTTTTTTGGCATAGATGCGTCACGTCTTCGTGCTGTGGGCTATGGGGAAAGCCGCCCCATTGCAGATAATCGAACAAAAGCCGGAAGAAAACGTAATCGCAGAGCAGTTGCTATCATTACCGCTACGCAAACAGGACAATAATGTTAATTCGCAACGTGGTTACTGACTATCTACAGAGAACACCCTCATGTCCTGTGCGCTACTGGTAACAACCACAAGCAGATTCCCGAATCCTGTTCGGGAGTCTGCAACCTGCCTGCTTTTTTAATGTGAACACAAAAAAATGATTAAATTCAATAAAACCAATTCATGCATTGTCCTGTTCATCATCGTATTGATTATCATCACCATCATCATTTCTAAATCTGATACGGGTATTCATATCGCACTGATTGGCCCCATGACAGGAAAAACAGCTATCAATGGAAAGGCGTATCTTGAAGGTGTCAACATGGCGGTTCTTGAAGCCAACAATAAGGGGGGTATCAGGGATAACAAGATAATTGTTGATGTATATGACGACATGAATGATCGTGACACCGCAGAAATCAAAGCCAAAGAAATTGCCGATTTCAATCGCGCCATACTTGTCATTGGACACAATTACAGTTCATGTTCAAGCGCAGGTGGCCAAATTTATTTAAAAAAACAAATCCCCGCCATTACGCCAACATCAACAAACCCATCGGTGACAATAAACAATCCATACTATTTTCGAATTACATTCAATGATAACCTTCAAGGACGATTCCTTGCCAATTATGCGAAAAAAGTCCTTCGATGTAAAGGGGCCTGTATTATTTCAGAAACCCTGGATTATGGTGCGAACCTTGCGGATATTTTTGAAAAAACTTTAAAAGAAATGAATACCCCGATATTCATTCATGATACATTCAATCCCAGGAAAAAAAATAATTTAGAGCAACGTCTGAAATGCATTGTAGAAAACATGAAAAGTGTCTTGAATCGTCATTCAAGCGAGGAAATTATTATTTATTTATCGGTTCATTCTCCTGAAGGTACGCTTCTCATCCAATATATTCGGGATAATCATATTAATAATGCAATTATGACACCCGATGCCCTGGCATCCCAATCTTTTGTTGATGGCTTTTCCAATTTGAAAAAAGAACAAACATCGCCCGGGTATTATACAAATGGGATATATGTTGCCACCCCCTTTATTTATGATACAGCCAATGAAGCCGCGCAACAATTCAAAGAAAAATTCAAAAATAGATTTGGAAAAGAACCCGACTGGCGTGCCGCTTTTGCTTATGATGCTGCCAAGTTGTCCATTCATGCTTTTGATAAAGCAAATATCAAGGGGACAAGCAGTAATATTGTGGATGACAGAAATAGCGTTCAACAATATTTAACACAGATGAATCAGATTCAATATGGACTCGAAGGCATCACTGGATTCAACTATTTTGATAACAATGGGGATACACCAAAACCCATTTCCATAGGGGTATATAAAAATAACAAATTAATTTCGGCATTAACGCAATTGCGCTCTGTTTACAATATCAATGAAGTTGCTGATATTGATCAAGCCCTGTCTCAGGAGCGTCTGATGCGTGTTGATGGCCAGTTAATGTACAAAACCAATGTGGTTTATACGGGCATTGAACTGGCTGAAATCAAAAAAATCAGTTTTAAAGAACGAATTTGTCATTTAGATTTTTATTTGTGGTTTCGTTATCAGGGAGAGATTGATTTTTCAAACATTGTATTTCCAAATGCCATTGAACCAATTAAATTGGAGAACCCGATAAAAATTGATCATGATGGCCAGATTCGATACAAAGCTTTTCATGTCCTGGGACAGTTTAAAATGGATTACTTATCTCATGCCTACACACCCGGGGAGCATCTTATTGGCATTCAGTTTCATCATCAATCATTAAATGAAAATAATTTAATTTTTGTCACCGATATTATTGGCATGCGGCTGAGTGAAAACGAATCCATTGCATCACGCATTCAACAACCGCACATTTTATCAAATTCTCTGGATTGTCAGGTCACCAAAGCCATGTATCATCGCAATGTCATTCAAAAAAATTCTTTGGGAAGCCTTCAATACCTGAATGATAAAACCGGAATGATAAATTATTCGTGCTTTAATCTTGAAATATGGATTATAAAAAATTCATTATCCTTGCGGGGGCTGATCGACAATTATTACTGGAATTTAATCATTGCAATCTTTACCTTTTTATCGTTATTGATCATGCACTTTTTTCGTGCCTATTTAATTGAATATTTTTCCAGGCTTTCCTGGATGGCACATAGTTTTTGTTTAAGTTTCTATTTATTGACCAGTGAATGTGTCTTGTTGGAATGGTTTTCCGGCAAAAAAAATCCGCGTTACATGGAATTGATCAAGCTATTTTTTGATACGCTATGGTGGTTGGTGCCTGCCTATCTGGTCAATCTTGCAATCAAACGATTTATATGGATTCCATTGGAAATAAAAAGTAATCGCTCTGTGCCAAATATTCTTCAAAATTTTCTGGCATTTCTGATTTACTTGCTGGCTTTTTTTGGAATTGTGGCCTATGTGTTTGATCAAAAACTCACCAGCCTCCTGGCAACTTCGGGAATGGTAGCCATGATTATTGGTCTGGCCATTCAGGTTAATATTGCCAATATATTTTCCGGCATTGCAATCAATCTGGAACACCCTTTTCGTATCAACGACTGGGTTAAAATTGGTAATGAGTTCAGCGGAAAAGTGGTTGATATTACATGGCGAACCATTAAAATAAAAAAGCGTGATGGCAGTCTTCTCAGCCTTCCCAACAGTATTGCTTCAGAGTCGCCCATCCATAATTATAATCATCCCAATCGTTTTTTTTGGAATCGGATTGAAATATTTGTTGATCCAAAACACAATCCTGAAAAAATCAAAGGCATTCTGATGAATGCGGTTTTGTCAGTGAATGGCATTGTTAAGTCTGCAGATCCAACCATTCGATTTGAACTCAACGAGTGGGCCGCTGTATTTATTATTTTCTATTGTCTGGATGATTATGATTTAAAATTTTTCTATAAAAGTCAGGTGTTTGAACAGGCATGGATTCATTTGGGACGATCTGGTGTACGCCCCGCTGTACAACGTCAGGAATTGTATTTATATAATGGCCTTGAAGATCGAAGTGAGGAAGATGCCCGACGTCCCATTACCCTGCTCAATGAAATTGACCTCTTTATGTACTTGAATGATGAAATGAAAGAAGATCTCAGTGAGCGGATGAGATTACATCACTTCCAGGCCAGCGATATTGTATTTAAGCAAGGCGATAAGGGAGATTCGTTGTTTGTCATTCGAGAGGGTGTTGTTGGCGTGTGGATCAAAATGGATGATGGTGATGCCATTGAAGTTGCTCGATTGGGTGCCGGATCATTTTTTGGAGAAATGGCCCTGCTCACAGGTGAACCTCGAACTGCCAGTATTATTACAAAAACAGAATCATATTTGTATGAAATTACAAAAAAAGATTTTGCACCAATTATTGAAATGTCCCCGCAGACTGTTCAAAAATTAAGCCTGGAGCTGACACAGCGCAGTATCAATCGGGAATGCCTGGAGGATGAATATCGCAATTCACAATTAAATAAGGAAGATCTCAATAACCAGTTCCTGAACCGGATCATTAATTTTTTTGGGGTCAAAAAACAACAAAACTTTACAGGGGCTGATCTTTCTGATGATGCTGATGGCGATTAGAATCGCCATCAGCATCCAGGTTATCCAGCTACATTATCAATGCTTGAATGATCGCTGTCCTGTATAAACCATTGTAACATTCGATTCATTACATGCATCAATGGATTGGTAATCATTATTTGATCCACCCGGCTGAATGACCGCAGAAATCCCCTGTTTAATGCCAACATCCACGCCATCACGAAATGGGAAAAAGGCATCACTGATCATTGACGCGCCAATCAGCCCCCCTTTTTCTGTGTTGACCTGATTGGTTATCATTTCAGCCTGTTCTTTATTGAGATCAGGAAATGGCTTTTGAAATTGTTCAAAGGCATAACGATCCGCCAGTTTTCGATAGGCCTTGTCTGTTGCAATAATGGCCACACCAACGCGATCCTGCTCTCCTGTCCCAATACCAACTGTTACCCCATCTTTTACAAATATGACAGAATTTGACGTTACCCCGCTTTCAATTAACCATCCAAAAAGCATATCGTCATATTCTTTGGCCGTGGGAGGTCTTCTGATTGTATAATTTTGTCCTTTATATTCACAACTGGCCAACTGACAATCTTTGGGTGAAAGTGTTGTTGGAACAAATGACCATTGCACAATTAAACCGCCATCAATAAGGCTTTTGAAATCCACTGTTCGTTGGCCGACATAGTTTTGTAATCGTTCGATATTTTGAATCTGAATCACCCGAAGGTTTTTCTTTTTTTCAAAAATTGACATGACGCCATCTTCAAAATCAGGCGCGACGATAACCTCAGCATATTGACTGGAAATAGCTTCAGCAGTTGCTTTATCAATGGGACGATTCACAGCAATACATCCGCCAAAGGCAGCAACCCTGTCAGCAGCGTAAGCTTTTTCATAGGCAGACAATAGTTGTTTATCTTTTGCAACACCACAGGGGTTGTTGTGTTTTACAATGACTGCTGTTGGTGTATCAGAAAAATACCTTAAAATGTTCAAGGCATTATCTGCATCAGTCAGATTGGTTTTCCCCGGATGTTTACCCGATTGCAATAGCGCAATGTCAGATACAAGATAGTTTCCTGGCTGGATACATCTGGTTTCCGCAAGAATCAGATTGCCATTGATCAAGCGATACAAGGCAGCCTCCTGCCCTGGATTTTCACCATAGCGCAGGCCTTTTTTGATATTATCGATTGTCCATGTTACTTTTTCGTAGCATAATGTTTGACGGTGATTGCCCTCAATAAAAGAGACTTCGAGTTGTGATGGAAAATGATCATCCATCACTGTTTTGTACATTTGTTTCAAATCTTTTGACATTATCAAAAACTCCTTTTCTTAAGCAAAATTTTATTGAATGATAACATTTGTTCGATTTTTCCACAAACTGTTTTGCTTGTATTGACTCACCTGGATTGTCAGTCGATTCTCGGCAAACAGTTGAATACACTCTGGATAAAGTTCCCATTCTAAAGCAAGTCCTTTTTTTCGAATGCTTTCTTCAGAGTCCTGGGGGGTAATCACAAAACATTTTTGGCCGATAATAGGTCCGGAATCTTCACCATAGTCAATAAAATGAACGGTGCAACCACCTACTTTGCAGCCATATTTAAAGGTATCGCCATAACCATCAGTCCCGGGAAAAGCTGGCAACAGGGCAGGGTGAATATTCATAATACGTGGACAATTCCTGTCAGTATTGATGTGATCGATAAAATATGGAGTCAGGTTCCGCATAAATCCAGCCAGTACGAGCAAATCAAAATCATAGATGGCCATCTGATCTAATAAGGTGCGCTCTGCCAGAATTCTGCTGTTTAAGAGTTGCATCACCTTTTTTCGATCCTTTTTGCTTTTTGAAAAGATACATTGCTTTTCGTAAATGTCTGTGGGATTGTAATCATCAGGTAATGGATCATTTTGGTGGCGTTTAATAATTGTTGTATAATCCACAACAAAATGCGGAATATGATGCCTTTCTGCACGTTCCAGCCCCAAAGCTTCAGAATTGTCTGATCCCACAAAAACCATCTGACCATCAATTTTTTCTTGTTCGCAGGCATTGATTATTGACTGGAGGTTGGTTCCACTGCCTGATATCAATGCGCCGATTTTTATTTTTTTAGGCATAGTGTTCTCCTTTATGATTGATCATATATCGTTAACTTCTTTTATCGCCATCTTCTCTTTAATGCACGGATTTGTTCTTTAAAATCGTTTTTAAAATCAGGCTTAAGATGATTGATCTCCTCTTCAAAACGATGCCTCTTTGGGGTGTATGTACAAGTTAGGGGAAAACATTCGTGTCTTTTTTTAGAATCAGAATTTACAAAATTCAAATGTTCTTAAGCTTTTTGCGTTGGGAAAAATTCTTTTTGCATGTTTTCAATTCCTTGCATGAAATTTTCAATACAGCACTCTCATTACCATTATCCGCTATCAGAACGAAATGATTTCGGACAGTGCAGGTTGATTCCTGAAAAACGTGATAATAGACAAAAAATTTTGTTAATCAATGACTGGATAAAACTTTCACCTGATCATTCAATATTTTGATATCATTACCTTCCTGAGTAAAAACAAAGAACCCCAATTGTTTGGCAGTATCAATTGTTTCTTCTCGGATGGTCAATCCGGCAATACCGCCGAATATTTTGTAGTCTTTATACTGTGGATACAGAATTCTGAAAATGTCTACCTTTCGTAGGACAGTTTCAACATCATTGGGGTGAAAATTGTATTTTGTCTCAATGATAACCGCCACACTGGTATTTAAACAAACAATATCAAATTCATCTTCTAAGCCTTTTTTGGAGCAGCCCAGGTTGCGATAAATCCAATCAAATTTCAAATTTCCTATTGATTTCGTTTTCGAAAAACTATAAAAAAATACATCTTCAGCATAAAAACCATTACTATTGCCAATGCCGCCAACTTTTGTATTCAGGCTTTCAATTCCTTTGATTGTTTTTTTTAGCAGTTTATCTGTTTCTTTGAGCTGACGATCAGTTTCTTTGATTTGATCTTTGAGCTGGCGATCAGTTTCTTTAATTTGTTCTTTGAACTGACGATCAGCTTCTTTGATTTGATCTTTGAGCTGACGATCGGTTTCTTGCATCTGCTCTTTCAGGTGTCGATCACCTTCTTTGCCAGCTTCAATATATTCATGTAATAAATTCCATACATCTTTATAATCAATAGCTTTTTTTTGCATTCTAAGCTCCTTTATTGTTCAATATCAAAAGATTAAAAGGTCTTTATCAACAGTGTTTCGGCCACATTCTATTCTTGTTCTAGTTTTCTCGCCTGATTACTTAGGAAAGCTTAAATAATAAGTTCCTCATTTCTGAAAGAGTCAATTATATTCATTTTGAACCTGGATTACGCTGAAGAAGTTGAATAAGATGAAATCAAACACTTTTAATTCATCTTCTTCATCTTCTTCAGCGTAATCCAGGTTCAAAAATGGGAATTCAATATATTAAATGGGGAACTTCTTTTGGACGCATTCCTTATTATTATTGTCAAAAATATTTGAAAATCAATGATTGGATAAAACTTTCACCTGATCATTCAATATTTTGATATCATTACCTTCCTGAGTAAAAACAAAGAACCCCAATTGTTTGGCATCATCAATTGTTTCTTCTCGGATGGTCAATTCGGCAATACCGCCGAATATTTTGTAGTCTTTATACTGTGGATACAGAATTCTGAAATTGTCTACCTTTCGTAGGACAGTTTCAACATCATTGGGGTGAAAATTGTATTTTGTCTCAATGATAACCGCCACACTGGTATTTAAACAAACAATATCAAATTCATCTTCTAAGCCTTTTTTGGAGCAGCCCAGGTTGCGATAAATCCAATCAAACTTCAAATTTCCTATTGATTTCGTTTTCGAAAAACTATAAAAAAATACATCTTCAGCAGAAAAACCATTACTATTGCCAATGCCGCCAACTTTTGTATTCAGGCTTTCAATTCCTTTGATTGTTTTTTTTAGCAGTTTATCTGTTTCTTTGATTTGATCTTTGAGCTGACGATCGGTTTCTTTTATTTGATTTTTGAGTTGACGATCAGTTTCCTGTATCTGCTCTTTCAGGCGTCGATCACCTTCTTTGCCTGCTTCAATATATTCATGTAATAAATTCCATACATCTTTAGAATCAATAAATTTTTTTTGCATTTTACGCTCCTTTATTGTTCAATATCAAAAGATAAAAAGGCCTTTATCATCATTGTTTCGGCCACATGTTATTCTTGTTCTAGTTTTCACACCTGATTACTTATTTAATTTCCAATACCTCAATAAAACACATATCCTCAGAATCTTCAGCATCTAACAAGGCCTGCAAATCAGCTCTTAATATTTTTTCTGTTGATTTGAAACCTTTTGTTAATATTTTGGATATAAGTCGTTAGCATATTTATATTCTATTAATTTAAAAGGTCAGTCTAGCCCCTGTTAAAAAAAAAGTTCCTGAGTAACTAAAGAATGGTTTTATTTATTCAAGCAAGAACACGCTCAAAATCAGCATAACCTTTACATCGTGGTACTATCTTTACTAAGTCCAGGAGAGTAGATTCCAAAGCAATGGAATTAATCTTGTTGGCGATATGTTCAGGGATTTTTCCAATGGAAGATTCCAGCATTGTAAATAAAGAGTTTTTAATGCCTTCGCCGCGTCCTTCATTTCGCCCTTCATTTCGCCCTTCATTTCGCCCTTCATTTCGCCCTTTTTCATGCGCAAAAGCAAAAATATCAATCATTTTGATCTCCTTCCAAATTTTATTTAAAGTTTCATTATCCAGTATTTTATTTGACATGATCAGGGTCGCAGCCAATATCAATTCAGACATTTTATTGGCCCTGCATAATTCAACCTCATATGCCAATACGTCTTCAGCCAGTTCTTTATGATTGGCTTTGCCATATAATGGCAGAAATATTAATTCTATTATGGCATCTGTATCGCCTTTGTCAATGGCAGACTTAATTTCGCTCAAGCGTTTAAAACCATCTTTTTGTGTAAAATCAACAAATATTGGACAATACGTTCCATGGGGTGTTTTGATTTCTCTTTTGCCATGATATGGCTTACCAGAAATCAATATAATATCATGAATTTTATAATTCCAATCCCGGGATGCAGAAA
>Ga0272440_1000684_pt1 | contig 28514 bp, 16 predicted proteins | sample SSMMMBAug17_FD_192440 | JGI IMG/M metagenome (GOLD analysis project Ga0272440, IMG submission 192440) | Marine sediment archaeal communities from Little Sippewissett salt marsh, Falmouth, MA, United States - SSM-MMB-Aug17 | ecosystem: Environmental > Aquatic > Marine > Wetlands > Sediment ... | reverse complement strand
ATATCTTGTCGGATCTGATATGTTAATGCGCTCGGATTCTGTACTGGAACCAGAAAAACGTTCCGTCAAAAACACATTGGCAAACCCATCCACTGGAAAATTGGACATTGAACCCGTTCGAAAAGCCTTAAGTGGTCAAACCGGCGAAATGATCTATTATGACAAACAGAAACAAACCTATAAATTAATGGGATATACACCCGCCCATGTTGGTGATGAAACATGGGCGCTTATTGCAGAAAAAGAAAAAAAAGAAGCCTTTCAATCCATAACCACCATGACCTGGCTGATTGTATTTATTGGTATTACAGGCCTGGTTATTATTGTGATTGTTGCGATGTTTATTGCAAAATCAATCACACGACCTATCATTAGAGCTGTGGATGTTGCCAAGGCTGTTTCACAAGGCGATATTACGCAACGTCTGAATGTCAATACTACAAATGAAATTGGTACCTTATCCCAGGCGATTGACACCGTTCCTGAAACAATTGACAGCATGATCAAAGCGTTTAAAGATCTGGTAAATCACACTGAGGAAGGTCGATTTAATGAGCGGGGTGATGAAAGTCAATTCTCTGGTGCTTTTGCAGATGTCATCGCCGGCGGAAATGCCTTGATGGATATGTTTGTCAAATATATCAACGCATTTCCAGTACCTCTGGCAATGATTGTAGACAACGAGTTTTCAATTAAATTTATCAGCGACCATGGCGCATCACTTTTGGGTAAGGATGCAAAATCCCTGGTCGGTAAAAAATGCTATGAACTGATCCAATCGGGTGATTGCAGTACCAAAGATTGTGCCTGTGCGCAAACATTGTCCAATGGACGTCAATGTACCCGCGAAACGCGTGCAAACATAGCGGGCAAGGAAATCGAGTTCGAATACACTGCGGAACCGATTAAAAACAGGGAAGGTAAAATTCTGGGCGCATTGGAGGTTATTATTGATAAAACGCAGGTCAACAAGCTCATGCGCGATACCCAAAGAAATGCTGAAATTGCAGAAAAAATCGGTGAATACAATCAAGTGGAAATTGAAAGACTGGCCAATAATCTTCAGATGATCAGTGTAGGAGATCTCTCTATTGATACCGATATATCGCCATCAGATGCAGATACCCAATCAGAATTTGAAAAGTATTCCCGCATTTATGATAATCTCAATAATTTAACCTCAGCCACTCAAAATATTGTCGATATAGCGTCAACAATTGCTTCAGGAGATCTGACTGTTCAGATAGAACTAAGATCAGACAAAGATACATTGATGCTGGCATTAAAAGACATGGTGACAAACTTACATTCTGTTATTGAAAAAATTCAGGGGTATTCAGATTCACTGTCTACTTCCGCTGATCAATTATCCAATATATCAAATATGTTGGCAAGTGGTTCAGAAGAAATGACAGCGCAATCGGAAACAGTGGCTTCTGCAACAGAGGAAATGTCAGCCAATATTAATGCAATGGCATCGGCTGCTGAAGAAATGAGTGTCAATGCACAGACAGTTTCCAGTACAGCAGAAGAAATGTCACACAACATGAGCGCAGTGGCCAGTGCTGTTGAAGAAATGACCATGTCTATGGATGAAATTGGCAAACAGGCCAATGAAGGTTCCCAGGTTTCGGCAAAAGCGATTACCATAGCGAATGAGGGCACTGCGGCAATGAATACGCTGGGTGAAGCTGCTAAAGCCATTGGTGAAGTAACAGAAGTTATTAAGCAGATTGCGGAACAGACCAACTTGCTTGCATTGAATGCCACAATTGAAGCTGCATCTGCTGGCGATGCAGGAAAAGGCTTTGCTGTCGTCGCAAATGAAATTAAAGAACTGGCCAATCAAAGTGCCAAGGCTGCTGAAGATATTGCCAAACGCATTGAAGGTGTCCAGGGCAATACGCAGGATGCCATAAAAGTAATTGGTGAAGTTTCTGAAATCATTAATAAAATAAATGAATCTGTCAATGTGATAACCCTTTCAGTTGAAGAGCAAACCAAGGCTGCCAATGAAATAGCATCCAATATTGGTGAGGCCAACAATGGTGCCAATAATATTGCAACCAATATTAACGAAGTTGCCATTGGTGCGACCGATTCCTCTAAAAATGCTGGAGAAGCCGCACAAGGCGCTAATGAAGTTTCCAAAAATATTCAAGGGGTTAGTATGGCATCTCAGGAAGCGAACAAGAATGCACAACAGGTGAACGATTCTGCGGTGAGTCTGGCGCAAGTGGCCAATGAATTGCAAGATATGGTTGGTAAATTTAAATTATAGCTGTTAATTTTTTTCTGTCAAGTAAGGAATGTTTCTCACGCATAGGTCTATACCAAAACTTATAGTCCTATGCGTTATTGTCATTGAATCAGATTCTTATATAAAATTGAAAATTTACCTAAAGCAAGGTTTATTTGTTCAATATCAATGGACTGGGCAAAGGTCAATAAGTCCTCAGCATACTTTTTTAACAGGACAGCATTGTGCTTTTTTGATAATTCTATCAATTCATTGGCAAAATCTTCAATTAAATCAATTTCAACAACTTTTTTTAATTGATCAATTTTTGATACTATTTCAGATTCGATGGTATGTCTTAATTCTGGAAGATTTTTAAGCTCCGGCACGGGATCTGATTGTTTATTCCAATCAGTACTTTCATTTTCAGTTGTGAATTCTTGTCTTTCATAAGTTTTTAAATGAAGAGATAATTCACGAAAAAGATCATTAATATTGACGGGTTTGAATAGAAATCCATCAAAGTTATTTTTTATTTCTTGCTCGTACTTCTTTTCATATGTAGAAGCGGTTAATGCGATAACAGGTATATGGCTTGTGGCAGGATTTGATTTGATATGTTGATTGGCAGTATAGCCATCCATGACAGGCATAATGATATCCATGATCACAAGATCTGGCGAAAAACTTTTGATTAATTGAAGTGCTTGTTCACCATTTTCAGCTTCTGCAATTTCAAGACCTGCCAATTTTAAAGTTTCCTTAACCCATATTCTGTTTGTTTCAATATCATCAACAATTAAAACCTTTGCAGATTTGAAACGGATCGTATTCAGATTCGTCTCTTTTTCAAGCGACTGATTGTCAATTTTTTTCATAAATATTTTAATATCATTGAGTTGAATAATAAACAAACTCCCCTTTCCAGGTTTACTTGAAACACTGATCTGACCATTCATCATTTCAATCAAACGCTTGGAAATAGAGAGTCCCAAACCCGTTCCACCATATTTTTTGTTGCTTTGGCCATCTTGCTGTTTAAATGATTTGAATATAAGTTCTTTCTGATTGTCAGGAATGCCAATCCCAGTATCTTCAACTAAAATAAACAGGTTTATAAGGTTTTGATCCGTTTTGTGGATTAAGGTCTGAACTGTTATTGTGATAGAACCGGATTCAGTAAACTTTACAGCATTTCCAACAATATTTAACAAAACCTGTCGGATCCTTACTTCATCTAACCACATGGCATGAGGTAACTCATCATCAATATTTAGAATAAATGCCAGTTTCTTTTCTTGTAGTTTCGCTTTGAAAACTTGATGAATTTCTTCAAAAATTTGATGAAGCTGGGTCGGTTCATTGATTACAGTCAGTTTACCTGCTTCAATTTTTGAAAGATCAAGAATATCATTGATGATATTCAAAAGACTTTTTCCTGCAACGAGAATGGCATCAAGATAGCTTTTCTGATTTGTATCTGTAATCAGGGAAGATAATAAATCGCTGAAACCAATAATCGCGTTCAGTGGCGTTCTTATTTCATGACTCATATTGGCTAAGAATTCTGTTTTTGCGCGTGTTGCGGATTCAGCAGCTTCTTTTGCTTGACTTAATGCCATTTCTGCACGTTTGATATCCGTAACATCCTGTATGGTTCCAATTGAATTCAGCGGATTGCCTGATTCATCATAAAACGTTTCACATCGTTCATTGACATACTTGACTCTTCCGTCTTCCATTAACAATCGATGGTCTATCTGATAGGCCTGTTTGGTTTCCAGGGAGTTTGTGTAAGCATTGTTGACGGCCTCCCGATCATCAGGATGGATAATATTGATAAAAAATTCGTATGATGCCCCAAAGTGTTCCGGATTAATTTCAAAAATGCGATATACTTCTGTGGACCACCTGAGTTCATGGGTCGCAATATCAAGCTCCCAACTTCCAACCTGGGCCAATTGTTGTGCCTTTGCAAGATTAGCTTCACTTCTTTTAAGTTCTTCCTCAATCATTTTTCGTTCAGTGATGTCCTCGCTAACCATCACAAAATGTGTAATTTCGTTTTGACTATTCTTAATTGGCGAAATAGAGGCGTTTTCCCAGTATAACGTGCCATTCTTTTTTTTATTTTGAAACTCCCCATGCCATTCCTGGCCTTGCGAAATTGTCCGCCATAAATTGTCATAATGTTCTTGAGGCTGTTTTCCGGCGTTTAATAAATCTGGTTTTTTCCCAATAATCTCTTCCATTGTGTATCCGGTAACTTCGGTTAATTTTGGATTAACATATTCAATATATCCCTTTTTATCTGTAATGATAATTGTAGAAGGGCTGGCTTCAACAGCACGCCACAATTTTTCCAATTCTGATCCATGTTTTTTAATACTTGTGGTCATTGCATCCAGCGCATCAGCCAGAGATCCCATTTCATCTTTTATTTGAAGAGATATTTGATAATTGTAATTTCTTTTTTGTATTGACGATGCTGCGGATTCAAGGATGGTTAATGGGTCGATGATTCGTCGTTTTAACAGGTAAAAGGCAAATATTGAAAAAGCAATTGTAAATCCAATCAAAACAAGAATGGCTTTGACAATTGTCTGATTTCGATAGATCAGATCCTTTTCCTCATTGTCTATTCTTTTTTCAATCATAAAGAAAAACTGATCAATGGGTGTCATAATGATGCATTTGGCACGAAGATATGCTTTACCATATAAAAGCTGATTTGCCATTTTCAGATTCGGTTCCCCTTTTCGGGTATAATGACCATTTTCATCCTGAAATATTCCCATTGCAGCATTCATGGCTTTGTTTTCAATCTTGCATAAATCATCTGATTTTTGTTTGGCTTCAAAAAATTTGTTTTTTTCTGATTCGGTAAAGCCCAGTTCGATCATTCGTTGTTCAATGCTGTACAGTTCCCCCTCATGATTGATATCTATCATATTGGCGGCAACATGATCCCAGTATGATGGTGTAAACTCCCTGGGATGCGCCTGCCGACCTTCACGAATAGCAATGATCGCATTATAATAATCCATATATCGTTGCTCCCCTGTCATTACATATGTTCGGGCAAATCGGGTCAAATTGTCAGAAGACAGTTTAAGTTCGTAAGCCAGACCAATGGATTTAAGTTCACGTTCATCTGAACCTCTATGTTGCATGTCATTTTCCAATAATACAATAAGAAAATAGGCACTGGAAATCATGAGTGTTGAAAAGAAAAAGAAGATAAGAATCAGTATGTCTCGAATCATAAGGTGTCCCACCCGCTTTTTTTTCAAAAGAGCGATGATGCACAGCATGAAAAGTAGAATAGCACCCAATGTTCGAACCAAAAAAGCTGTTTGATCAAACGCTTCATTTTTTTTGTCCAAAGATTGTATTACTTGCACATCATGTATATTTTCAGAAATATTTACATTGGAATGTTTTGTGGAAAGTTGTGATAGTTTGTCAGCAGCAACTATTGAAACAATCCCTATGATTGTAATAAAGATAAATAATTTCACTATTGTCTTTAAATTTTGTGACATTAATTTCATATAAAAGTGCTCCTTTCTTCTGATAGCTTTATTTTATGCGAGATTCATGCCTTTAAAAATTGGATATTCATGAGGGGTTTACAATTGGGCGTATGTACAAGTTTAGTGAAAACTATAAATAAATCGGATAGGTCTACAAGTGGATACATTTTTTTTCTTAGCCCTGAAAGGGCGGCAACATACCAGCCCAGGGCAACGCCTTGGGTAAAGATTAACCAATATTTAAGCCCTGTAAGGGCGCAACATAAAGATAAATTAAAAAAGGACGCATTCTAAAAATGTAACGCCCTTACAGGGCTTAAAACTTTTTATATATTTCCCCAGGGCGTTGCCCTGATCTTGTATGTTGCCGCCCTTTCAGGGCTAAGAAAAAAATGTATACACTTATAGACCTATCCGAATAAATGAATCGAATCCTTGTCTTTTTGTTTAGAATCAGAATTTACAAAATTTGGAATGAAGGGAACGTATTTAAAGGAATTTTAGTTGACATTCTGATATATGCTGGTAAAGAAATGAATATTGATTTCAGTGTTGTACTCTTTTTTTTGGGCAAGCGCTTTTCGAATCAGAATTTTCTGAATTAATAGAATTTACAGAATTAAGAAAATATTAGTGTAGTTATGTTTCAATTCTTAATTCTGTAAATTCTTAAAATTCTGATTCAAAACAAAAGGAAGAACTCTTTTTTTGATTATTTCCCTAACTTTTACATAGGCCCGAAAATAATTCGGATAGGTCTACAAGTGTATACACTTATAGACCTATCCGAAATAATTATTAGGTAAACATTGTGAAAATTCCAAAAATAAAACCAAAGACCATAAGATCTGGCATGATTCGTTATATTATAATTTCCTTCTTGATGACCATTTTTTTCCCAATAAACTTAAATGCTGCCACACGAATCCTAACAATTCCCTTTACAGTCATACCAGAATCCAGACAATTAATTGCAAAGCAGATCAACCATTCAATATCATTCAATTTAATGCATAAATCCAATATAGAAATCGTAAAATCAGACAAGATTTTCTCATTCTCTGACATGCTTGCACCAGAATTTAAGGAAAAAGTTTATCAGATTGCTTCAGAGCAAAATTGTGCGTACATCTTATATGGAAGTGTCAATATTTTTGGCAAAAGCCTGTCCATGAATGCTGTCCTGTTAGACAGTACGAAGCCTTCTAATATTTATACCACAACAGAAACACTGAACAAGGTAGAGCAAATTCCTGATTGGCTGAATAATTGGCTGAGATCTGCAATGAAAAAGATGACACCGGCTAAACCAGACAGGCATATGCAAAATAAAAATCAAATCCTTATTGAAAACATTAAGGATGAAATTATTGGGATGGATATTGCCGATCTTAATCAAGATTCAATCAATGAAATTCTGCTTTATTGTCCCGGACAGGTTATGGTTGTTGATAACGCATTTAATACCATCCATATACGAAAATCAAAACTGGGACAAACAGTTGTTTTTGCCCAGTGGATTGATATCTCCAAAACAGATTCCTGCCTTGTAATCTCAGAAACTTCAGGTTCAAATATTGTAACAGGGCTATATCGCTGGAAAGACAATCAATGGCATTTAATACACAATTATTCTGGATGGTTTATAACATCATTAAAAGCCACAAATACGATTATTGCTCAACAAAGAAAATACAGTGATTATTGGGGAGATATCATGCAGATGCAGGGGCAATTGTTTGATAAACTAAGTTCTCATCCGTTTGATATGCCTGTTGATGCCAATATTTTTGATTTTAATGTAATTCATGTTCATAATCAGCCCTTATTCCTAAAATATGATAAAAATGATTGTTTAAATGTATTTCGTAAGAACAGTTTATTATGGCGAAGCAGCCAGGTTATGGGGGGTAGTATTCATTTTATTGAAGTGCAGACAGATTCCGGTCAAATTGATGCCATTAAACGAAAATATATCCCTTCCAGACTGCTGGTATTTGACCTTGATCAAGACCATTCTGATGAAATTATTGTTTGCGAGAATCGTTCAAGCACTGACAGACTATTTGAAAACACCCGATGGTTTTCTGAGGGCCTTGTTCATATCATGACATGGACAGGTTCTGAAATGCAAATTTTCTGGACATCAAAAAAACAACCCGGTCCTGTCACAGCTTATGCTGTGGAAAAAATTGATCATCATTGGCGATTATGGATTGTATGCGTATTAAAACAAAAAAATCTATTTCGAAAAGGACTCAGCCGAATAGCTGTATATGAAATACAGTAACTGAACCTTTGGAGCTTTTCATGAGAAACAAAGCCACATGGGCTATTGGAACAATATTTACATTTTTTCTATTATTCACGGGTTTATTCTATTGGGGTTCTGATTACGCGATTCACAAGGTAGAATCTTTTATAAATGAACAACTGGATGCTGAAATTGATGTTCAAAGAATTGCTGTCAATATATGGAAACAGGAAATCAATCTTCATAATGTCCGAATTAATTCAAAGCACATTAATCCCCTTGCAGGCTGCAAAAAACTGAATTTGTCTGTTGCTTTGTCCAGTCTCTGGTCAGACACCATTCAAATCAGGCATTTACAGATGCATCGTCCTTATGTGTATTTACCCATTCATGGTAAACAGGCTTTCAATTTTGAAAAACTGCTGCCTTTTTTTTCATTGGTTGATCAATTAATGAAAAAAAGAATATTTTCAATAAAACAGGCTCAAAGAAAAAAAAATCTGTTCCTGCAATCGTTTCATCTATTTGATGGCGAGCTTTTTTTTTCGCAAACTGCGACAGAGCAATCGTTTCGATTTAAGCATTTTACCATTAACGCGTCAAATGAACATCTAAATCTATCTGGCACATTATCCTATTTAAACAACCAGAACTTAGAAAATCAGCTTCTAAATTTTGAGACATCAGGCAGATATCCTGATAATGGACTGGCACAATCAATCATGACCCTTTTTTCGTCTCAGTCTTCTGAGATGTTTTATGATCATTTTTTGAACATTGTCCAAGACCTTCGATTTCAATCCAATGGGACGATTCAACTTTCTCACAACTTGTTTCAGCAAATTGGATATTTAAAAAATAAAATTTCTGGCAATATTGTTGGCGCATTTGAGTTGGATGCACGCTCAGATTCTCCAAAAATGCAGGTATCATTTACATTTTCAGGTGATCATATTGAAAATATACCCATAACAAAAGTGCTGATGCGCGCAAACGCTGAACAAAGATTACTTACAATCAATGAAATCATACTGAGAACCCAGGACAGTCAGGTGAAAATTCAGGGTATTATTGACTTAAACAAAATCTTTTCGTACAGTATTCTGAAATCCAAAAAAGATTTAAAAAAAATCAACTGGCATTTTATTGTGGATTCAGACAATTTTCCCCTCTACCATTTTCATCCCAACATACCAAAATTTAGTCGTTTTAATGGGACAATGAAAATCAATGGAAATGGCGTTGATCTTGAATCATTTCAATCTGAAATATCTGTTGACGGCCATACCCGAATTCCTCAAAAACCGGGTTTTTTGCCTGAAATACCCATAAAATATCATGCAACTGCACACGCACAATCAGACAGGCTGTCAATTATTGCCATGACTGCACAGACTGAAGGTGTTTGTCTGACTGCGCATGGTCATATCAACCGGCAAATGAGAGGCAAAATGTCTGTGAACACGCTTGTTTCCGGACAATGGCTTTCAAATTTTGGCTTGCCTGACCTTGATGCGGATTTCCATACAGCACTGACAATGCATCGGTCAATTTCTGAAACAAAAGCCCGGATGCACATGATGGGAAACAATCTGGCATTGAATCGGTATCAATTGGGAAATATGAATGTTGATGCCAGTTTTTCAATACCTGGCCGCCTGACAATTCATAAGGCATCGCTGGCTCATTTGTCATCAGAGATTGAATCAAAGGGTTTTGTATTCTGGGATGACTTATCTCGAATTAGCAAAGCATTTCCAAGCAACTATGATATTTCAATTCATTCAAATGAAATACAATTACAGGACATTTATCCTGGATTGCTAGGAAATATTCAGCTTGATGGCAATTTCAAGGGCAGTGAAAAAAACGCATCAGGAGAGTTAATGCTGAATGGACATGCCTTAAATCTCATGGGGCAGCAAATTGAATCCATACATTTTCCAGTACAAATTCTTTCTGGTGGCTTACAGATGTTATCGGGAAATATCCAAATAGCAAAAAATGAACAAATAGATGTTGGTTTTGCGCTGGACAAAGATAAAAACTATCATGTTAAAATTGGCTCTACTCCAATTGCGCTATCACACCTTAAAGATTGTATTCCTGAAATAGAGGGGGAGATTAAAATTGATATTGAGGGCCAGGGAACCTGGAAAAATCCTCAAGTGAATGGAAAAATAAGTGTTTCGCCCTTAACATTTCAGAACAAAGCATTACCTGATGCTGTATTCAATCTCAATCTGGCCCAAGATATTGTTCAAATTGATTGTCAGTCAATGCTGGATTTTCATGCACAATATCATATTAAAAATAATCACCTTGATATGCGCGCTGAGGCAAAAAAAATGCCCCTTGCACCAATCCTTGCCTGTTATGAACTATCCCAATTGAATGGTCAATTAACTGGAAAATTTAATATGGCCGGAAAACTGAATGATATTTTAAACGCTCGCGCCAGTGGCGCTCTACAAATTCATCATCTTACTTTGACCTGGAATAATCTTCCTATGGCATGGCTGGATAATTTTGATCTAATAATTGAAAACAAAAAATTGATACCAAGCGACTTTTTGATTCATCTTCCTGAAAAAGGTTTTTGTCGTGGCTCTATTTATGGCACATTGCCAGAACAAACACAACTAAAAATATATAGCAGAATTCCCCTGCCTATCTTACATAATCTATCAGATACGATAACTGATATTAAAGGCAATCTGGAATTAGAAGGTACGATGCATCAATTATTTAATGCCCCCATGTTTGAAGGACAGGTCAATGTTATTAATGGTGAATTTATATATACCTGGAATAATCAACGCTTTCACAATATTTTTGGAAAGATCAATGCAAAAGGTCACATTTTTACGTTGAAAGATTTTTCTTGTGGTGTTGATGATGGCAGTTGTAACATTCAAGGAAAAATGATTTTAGACAAAGGTCAGGTGAATAAAATTGAGTTAAAAGGAGTGGCCTCAGCCATTCCAATATATATCCCGGATATTGCCGATATCATGATCAACGCCAAACTGAAATATACCAAAAATCATCGTCAAAGTCGCTTGTCTGGCAATCTTGAATTACTGGAAGGCCTGTATTATCAAAAATTAAGCATCAACCAGATGCTCCTTGAAAAAATTCAACAAAAACGCCGACCTGATCTGGTGGCTCAAATATGCAAAATTTTTCCGGCAATCTGTGGCACAGAAATGGATATAAGCATACAAGCCCGTACGCCGCTGGTTGTAGAAAATGATCTTGCTTATATGGAAATCCATCCGGATCTAAATCTGAGAGGATCCTTTTACAATCCTGTCATTCTGGGGCGTACAGAAATGCTCAATGGTGAAATCAATTATCTTGGAAAAACATTCGCTTTGGAAAAGGGACTGTTAGACTTTGTCAATCCTTATCGCACAGAGCCGATGCTTAATATTGAAAGTCATGTGACAATTCAGGACTGGGATATTTCCTTGGATGTTCAGGGCAAACTTGATGAGCTTCAGTTAAAATTCAGCTCCACACCACCAGAGGAACATGCTGATATTATTTCCATTCTGCTTTTAGGGAAACCAACAAATCAGTTATTTACACAAAATACAGGCCCAGCAAAATCCACGCAGCAAATGATAGCTGAGTTGATTTCAAGCACATTTGAAGCAGATATTAAAAATACCACGGGTCTTGATACATTTCATCTGGAAGCCTATGAACATGAAACAATTGATGACAATTTGCAGGATGACTACAAGATTACAGTTGGTAAAGAATTATCACGTAGAATGTCTGTTACCTATGCCTTTGAAACCCGAAAAGGCCAATTGATTCATCACACCCAGGCAAATTATAAAATATTGGAAAATCTTATTTTTCGCGGTATGCAGGACACACAAGGAACGTATGGCGGGGAATTGTTATTGCACATGGAATTTCGGCAGATACCTGGTTTTTAATTTAAGAATTAATAATCAATAATTGATAACTTGTTACCAATGTGTTATACATGTCCAATGGAACCTGGAAACATAGTCGAATATATCGAACAAAAAGATATCAAATGTGCAGTCGTTTTAGAAACAAAAAAACAACGACTTCGCATTCTCACCGAATCCAACCGCGAAGTTAATCTTTCAATTAAACGATTGCTTCATGTTGATCAAACACGTCTTGACTTGAGTCAGGGAAGAGACGCTATTGTTGAATATCTCAATACACTCGTTCACCAGCGCAAATCTATACAGGAAAGTGTTGATGTCGAAGAATTATGGGATGTTCTTAATGGTGAAACAGATGAAATTGATATTGAAATGATGACCAGTTTGTGTTTTGATGATATCAATGATGACAACAAATCGGCTGTTTTTCGGGCCATGCTTCATAATCAGTTTTATTTTAAATTTACACCCGACAGTTTTTATCCTTATTCAGAAACGCAGGTTGAAAATCTCAAGCATCAGGCCAGAGAAATTGAGCGAAAACAGACTTTAATTAATGAGGGTGGAGACTGGATCAAAAAAGTTATTGCCACGCCAAATCCCATCATTCCTGCCGATAAAATGCAGACAGTCGATTGTTTAAAGTCTGTGTATTTGTTTGGTAAAGAAAGTGATCATTATGATATCGCACGCGGCATTGTCGATCGTGCAGGCGTGGATATAGAAAATGGATTGCTTAAACTTCTGATCAAGATGGGCGCATGGGATGAAAATGTCAATTTGGATTTGTACCGATTCGAAATTCCCATGTCTTTTTCTCAGAAAATCCTTGATCAGGCAGAATCAATTACTCATGATATTCAATTATTGTCATCACAACGCAGGGACCTGACAAATCTGGATCTGATCACCATTGATGGTCAGGCGACCACAGATCATGATGATGCCTTGAGTATTGAGTGGGATGGTAATCAGTTTTGTCTGGGAGTTCATATTGCGGATGTGGCAAGTTGTATTCCTAAAAAAAGTGATCTTGATCAATCCGCACTGGATCGGGCAACATCCATTTATACACCTGATTTAAAAATTCCGATGCTGCCACCTGTACTGGCTGAAAATATTTGTAGTCTGAAAGCAGATGAAATACGACCTGCAATCAGTATTATGGCATGGGTGAATGATCGGGCTGAAGTGTCCAAGTTTGATATATTTCCCAGCATGGTTAAGGTCAAACATCAATTGACATATCATGATGCCAATCTTATGGTCAATGATCATCCAGAGCTAAGACAATTGCATGAACTGGCCTGCGCGTTTCGAGAATTTCGATTAAATAATGATGCTGTATATATTACATTACCTGAAATACATATTCGTATAGATGAAAATACCGGTGAAATCATTATTAATCGTGTCAACCGAGAAAATGCATGCCGCATGCTGGTTGCTGAAGCAATGATTATGGGTAATTGGGTTACCGCGCAATTTTTACGAAAAAATCACACACCAGCAATATATCGCTCACAACCGGCACCGAAAGATCGATTATTCGAAAAGCAGGAAGGCACGCTGTTTGAAAACTGGATGCAACGCAGATTATTATCTCGATTTGTTTTGAGTTGCAAATCTTCAGCCCATTCTGGTTTAGGATTGGATTGTTATGTAACAGCTACATCACCCATTCGCAAATACTATGATCTGGTAACCCAACGCCAGATTCGTTCTATTATGGGCTTTGGAACGGCCTATTCAAAAGAAGAAATTAATCAAATTATTCAATATACGCGCCAACCCATGACACATGCCAGTCGTCTTCAATTTGCCCGTAATCGTTACTGGATTCTTAAATATCTTGAACTACATCGTGGGCTCAAAACCCCAGCAATGGTATTAGAAAGACGTTGGAACAATTATATCGTTTTGCTGACAGAATATATGCTGGAATGTTCCCTGCCAGTTACATCATCCATGAATTTTGAACCGGAAGATATAATTGAAGTTTCCATTCAACGTGCAGATGCACGAAATAATATTATATCTTTAGGCTTGGTTGGCTAATGAACGATCCAAAAAATAAAATACTGATTGTTGATGATGTTTCTTTAAACATTCATATGGTTAAAGACATCTTGACTGAAAATGGTTATGATATCCATGCGGCCAATCATGGACGAAAGGCCCTGGAAAAAGTGAAATCTGAAGATTACGATCTTATTTTGCTGGATGTCCGAATGCCTGATATTGACGGATTTGAAATATGTACTCAGCTTCGCTCCAATCCAAAAACAAAGGATGTACCAATAATTTTTTTGACTGGAGAAGATGAGGCCGAAAGTATCATTAAAGGATTTGATGCCGGTGCAATTGATTATGTAACAAAGCCTTTTTATGGCACAGAATTATTGGCCAGAGTCAGAACTCATTTGGAATTAAGTCAATCAAGAAAAGCACTAAAAGACATCAATGAACGCCTCATGCATGAAATTGAAGAACGAAAAAAAATTGAAAAAGAATTGCGTGCCAGTAAAGAAAAATATCAATTTCTAGCAGAGCATGATAACCTGACAGGCTTATTTAATACACGTTATCTTTATCAACGCCTGAATCAAATGATTATCGAAAAAAGCACGGATGAAATCCCCTTTTCATTAATATTTATGGATCTTGATAATTTTAAGCATGTTGTTGATACATACGGCCATTTAAATGGCAGTCGTGTGATTCAGGAGGTTGCGCAAACAATCCAATCAACAATTGTCCCTCCAGCTTTTGCTGTTGCCTATGCAGGGGATGAATTTGTCATTGTCTTGCCGGGTTTTGACCGAAATGAAACAAAAGAAAAAGCGGAATTGATTCGTCAGCGTATGAGGACGACAACGTATCTATCACAAATGGATTTTGCCATTCATCTCAGCGCCAGTTTCGGAATTTCAACATATCCCCATGATGCTACAGATTTAACCCGCTTGTTAAGTCTGGCAGATCAGGCCATGTTTGATGTTAAGGCGCATGGAAAAGATGATGTTTGTTGTTTGTTGAATGAATAATTACCATGCTCTGGCATTTTTTTTAACACCCTTTTCAGTTTTATGAATAGCCTTCCCAAAATCCGATGTAACTCAATGTTGCTCGTTCCCAAAAATCCGATGTAACTCGAATTCGTTTTACACACCATAAGATTATTATCGTCCAACTTTGGTTTTTAAAATTAATTAAGCGGGTCAATCACTGACTAACACGGACACACACAACTCGCACTTGGAAAAACTAAAGTAAGTTGGACGATAATAAAAAATATCAAAGTTTTGCCCATTAAATGAATGTAATAAAAAACTTGATTATTATTCATTTTTTTGTATAAAGATAATTTAGTTGGTACATATCAATTTTATTGTTCACATTATAAGGAGGGCATCGTGGTGAAATTTAAATTTATGCGTATTTTTAGTATTTGTTTATTGTTAACATTATCCATTTATTGTTCACAAGAAGTGTCAGCGAAATACTATCTAAAAATGGCAACGCTTGCACCAAAAACTGTTGGATGGGCAAGGCATATTCGAGATATTATGCATCCAGCGATTAAAAAGGCTACAGACGGTCAGGTTAAGCTCAAATGGTACTGGGGCGGGGTTATGGGCGATGACCGTGATTATGTGCAAAAAATGCAAATCGGCCAGTTGGATGGGGCCGCTTTAAGTGGTCAAGGGGTCGTGCTTGCCTGCCCAGAAATGGCTGTCGTGGAATTGCCATTCATGTTTGAAAACTATGAAGAAGTCGATTATATTCGAAAAGTAATGCGTGAAGACTTTGATCAAATTGCCAGACAAAATGGCTATAAAATCTTTATTTGGGCAGATCAAGATTTTGATCAAATCTATTCTGTAAATTATGAAATGGCTCAGCTTTCTGATTTCAAAAAAGCGAGCATCCTCACATGGTATGGTGATCTTGAAATGGCACTTTTTTCTGAGTTGGGCGCAGATCCAATCCCTGTTACTGTGCCAGAAATATCATCATCTATCAGGCAGGGCATTGTGGATACTTTTATTGCACCATCCGTCTGGGTTATTGGCAGTCAAATGTATACTGTTATGAAATATGTTAATCCTGTCAAAATTCGTTATTCTCCTGCTGCTGCCTTTATTACGCTAAAATCCTGGAACAAGATTCCAGATAAATATCAAAAAAAGCTGCTTGAGCTTAGGGATACTGCTGCCGTTAAATTTTGTGCGAAATGCCGCAGTGACAGTATCAAGGCTTACAAAGCAATGATCAAGTATGGTATCAAGGAATCCAATATGACACCTGCTGTCCTGGCTGATTTTCAAACCCGAACCAAAAAAATCTGGTATGATCTGGTTGGAAAAAAATATCAAAAAAAGACACTGGATCGATTGATTGAAAACCTTGAAAACTATCGAAAAACAAAAAAATAAAAAATAAATTTATATTATGGAGAATCAATATACTGCGGATTACCAAAAAGGACACAGAAAGCGCCTGAGAGAGCGATTTTTAAAAGCTGGCCTGGATGGTTTTCATGATTATGAAATTATTGAAATGCTGTTAACCATTGGAACGCCCCGCAAAGATGTTCGTCAGATGGCACGAGAGGCAATAGACAAATTTAAAACGCTCTCAGGTGTTATCAATGCTCCTGTTGAAGAATTATCTGAAATAAAAGGCATTGGTAAAATCAGTATCTTTGGTATTAAACTGGTTAAAGCTGTGGCAGAGCGTTATACACAAGAAAGTCTTCATGAACGAGATTTAATATCCAGCCCTGAAACATTGTTCCAATATTTGCAGCAATCGTTGGAATATCGCACGCGTGAATGTTTTGTTGTGATTATGCTTGATGCCAAAAATAAGGTGATTACATCAGAAGTCATTTTTGAGGGCTCTTTAACATCAACCTGCGTTAGTGTTCGGGAAGTGATTGTTTCCATTTTAAAATACAATGCAGCAGCGGTTATGTTTGCCCATAATCATCCTTCAGGAGACCCCACGCCCTCTCAGGAAGATAAAAAACTCACTCAGACACTTATTCAATCATGTCAATTAATGGGGATTATTGTTCATGAACACATTATTGTGGGGGATAAAACATATTACAGCTTTGCCGAGCATGGCGATATTGAAGTTATCAAACAAAATATTGCCAGGTATAAGCCATGAAAATATATCGGGAATATTTTCAAATGCTTGATCCAGATTTTATCTTTTGCAGGGGAAAAACATATGAATTTTCCCGAATGTATCAGGAATAAGCATTTAGTTCTTTTAGTGTTATTTCAGGCTGACCTGATGTCATCAATGCCGTTCCAATTAGAAATGCGTTGATGCCTTTTTTTGTCAAATAATTAATTTGTTCTGTAGTTGATACACCGCTTTCTCCAACCACACATATTGAATCAGGTATTTCTTTTCTAAGTTTTGCACTGGTATGGATATCAACCTGCATGGTTTTTAAGTTTCGATTATTAATACCTATTAATTCAGGTTCTAAATTCATTACTGTTGCAAGTTCTGCTTCATTGTGGATTTCAACAAGGGGAACCATTCCAAGCTGCATACTCAAATCATACATTGATTTGAGCTTTTCTCGTTCCAGTGCTGCAGCAATCAGCAATACTGAATCCGCTCCAGCTGCACGGGCTTCATAAATTTGAATAGGATCAATAATAAAATCTTTACGCAAAACCAAAATATCAATTGCTTTCCGGATCGTTTTTAGATCATCAATACAACCATTAAAATAATCGAATTCTGTCAGAACCGAAATAGCAACTGCCCCGCCATTTTGATATTGATTGGCAATGTTGACAATATCCGCATCTGCCAAAATTGTCCCTCTTGATGGAGATGCTTTTTTTATTTCTGCAATTACTGGAACGTGTGGACATAGCTGAATTGCCTTTACAAGAGATCTTGCAGGCGCTTGTTGTTTCGCAATAGATGCCAACTCATTTTCATTTGTTTGCTTTTTTAATGCTGTGATGGCGTTTGCTTTTTTTTTGAGTATTTGTTGTAAAATTGTCATGGTGACTCCTGTTAAGGTAATTTCCGGATATAAGATACAAACTTATCATGAAAGAGAAGTGTGTACAAGAAAATTTGCGAGGTCACTAATAAGGATAATCACCTGCGCAGGACGACCTATTTTTTGTGCGAGCATGAAGGTGAATGGTATTTTCCACGAAATTTGAAACAAGAAATGTCGCTGGATATTGACGATCAAAAATTGCGTGATGAATTGGAGCTTATTTACAAATACGATATTGTTGAAAAGCATCGGGGACGATATGGCGGCGTATTTGATCGAAGCTTAAAAAAGGTATTAATGACCAATTCTATTGATATACTGGGATTGCCAGTAAATAATTTTAACGCATATTTTCGGAGTGACAGTCTTCTGGATTACCAAGATTACAACAAATATGGTGGATGAATTTGTAGAAAAGGCCAAATGTCTGGCAAAAGAACGATTTCAACAAAAAAAGCTTCGTCTGGCTTATTTCAGCAAGAATGGTTTTGAGGAAAAATTGATACCTGTTTTTGAGAGTTATGGCATTTATTTGGGTAGTTGATCTGTTTAAGTTTGTATTCCTTTTTTTTGTAAATTTGTTTTCTCCTTAACATGTGTTACTATTTCATTCCCAAAATGTTTGATAATATACCATCCAAAGTTTTTCGAATATTGTTCGTTTCCGATTGTTCATCATAAATGCAGTTAATTAAAAGAATCAATGACGCCCATGTAAAAAATATACGACCGAAAACCTTTAAGGTGATACAATATTGTACTGTATTCAATGAAAGTACATATTTGTCTCAAAAACGATTATGTTTCTCGAGAGATAAAGAGGTTTAACTACCTGTATTCATATTAAATTCAAAATATTTCAATGAATGGCACATCCTGTGCTATTAATATAATCAAATCTAAAACGCATTTTAATATATAGAGGAAATATGAAAAAAAACGTCCCAACAAACGAAATCCACTCCAGGCGCCTTGAAATGATTGATCAGTTTCGTCAAGGCAAAGTTTTTGATTTTGAGCTGAAATATGCACGATTAATTGATACATATTTTCAAAATATGTATGCAAACAGCATGGTTGGCAAAGAATTGAGTGCAAAAAAACATCATTTTGCACTTCTGGCACTGGGGGGCTATGGGCGATTTGAACAATGTATCCATTCTGATATTGATTTGCTGGTTTTATTTAAAAACAATATTCCTGATGATGCCAAACAACTGATCAAAGAAATTGTCTACCCATTGTGGGATTTGGGATTGGATGTCAGTCCGGGTACACGAACAATAAAAGAAACCATTGCTCTGGCTGCAGATGATATCGAAGTTCTCACTGCGCATATGGATGCCAGACAAATATGTGGTTCCACTTCATTGTATGAAAGTTTTCGGAAACAATTACAGGAAAAAATTATAAATAAGAAGAAAAGTAAAATGCTGGTTTCACTCATAGAAATTAGTAAATACCGACATGAACGATTTGGTGACTCCAGCAGTTTGTTGGAGCCAAATATCAAAGAAGGTCAGGGCGGATTGCGGGATTATCATAGTATGCTATGGATGGCACGACTACTTAGAGGGCTTAAGGTGCCAAAAGACCTGGAATACCTTGGATGTATTTCTCAAAACGAATACAGTCGTCTGAGGCATTCGCTGGCATTTTTATGGAAAATTAGAAATCATCTCCATATCCTTTCTGCAAGAAAAAATGATCAACTGCATTTTGAACTTCAAACACAACTGTCGAGCCGATTAAATTATAAAGAAAATAATGAGTTAAAACCTGTTGAACTCTTTTTGAGTGAACTACAGGGTCATATGGAAACAATTAAAAAATTACATTTAATTATGATTCGTGAGCTAAAGCCTGCAAAGCGTCGCTTTAATTTCAAACGAAAAATACTGTTTAAACCTCTGGATGAAGATATCAGTGTTGAGCGGGAATTGTTATATTTCAAATCACCAGAGGCAATTATTCAGCGTCCGGAACTGATGATGAAAATTTTTGTCGAATCCGCACGCTTGAAACTTCCTTTGAGTGCTGAAGCACATCGCCTGGTGGAAGATTTTTGCAGTCTGATTGATGATCAATTTGTCAAAAAGGAATCCGTAATTAAAGATTTTGAAAGAATTCTTATTACGCATACCCCAATGTTTAACGTATTGCATGAAATGCTCGCCACCGGATTATTGGGCAAATTAATTCCAGAATTTAATGGAATTGCCAATCGTATTCAGTACGATCAATACCACGTTTATCCGGTAGACAAACATGTATTGAAAACCGTGCAGCGAATTAAATCTTTTGGCGCAAATGATTCATCAAACGATTGCAATTTATGTTCACAGCTGTTTCGTGAATTAAAGCGAAAGAAGCGTGATTTACTGTGGGCTGCCTTACTTCATGACATTGGAAAAAATGATTCTCAAGGAGATCATAGTGAAAAAGGACAAATTATCGCGCAAGATATTTTAAAACGATTTGGATATGGCCCTAAAAAAAGCAATCAGATAGCGTTGCTGGTAAGAGATCATCTTTTTCTCATCACAATGGCCACACGACGCGATGTTGATGATGAACAAACAGCTATCGCCTGTGCCAGAAGAATTCATTCGACTGAACAATTGAATATGCTCTATTTATTAACTGTTGCGGATTCCATGTCTACCGGTCCAAATGCGTGGTCTGACTGGGTAGATCAATTATTAATAAAATTATATTACCACACATTGTCTACTATTGAAAATGGCGAGTTGGCAACAGATGAAGCAATTGGTAAAATTGATAAAAAGAAAAATGCACTGCTTACAAAATACGAACAAGATGGTAGTCAACAGGAATTAATTCAGACCTGTTTTAAAATCATGTCAGAACGTTATTTGCTTTATTCTTCAGTGAATGAAATGGATTGTCATATTAAGCTATATGAATCATTGCACAATCAAAGTGTGGTCATGCATGTAGAGAAAGAAGAGGAAACAAATACTCGTATATTAACAATTTGCGCAAAAGATTGTCCGGGTTTGTTTTCCATTATTACAGGTATTTTATCTATATGTAATATATCCATATGTGATGCGCGCGTTCATACCTGGCGTAATAGGATTGCGCTGGATATTTTTAAGGTGCTTGCACCAAAAGATCAACTCTATGAAGATCAAATATGGCAAAAAATTGAAAACAAAATTCAAGAGAGCCTTTCTTCAGATCTTCAAATTCATCAAACACTGGCGGAACAGGCCGCGCAAGTTTCATTTGATAAGCACTTGAAACATGAATCTGCCAGAATTCGTATTGATAATCAATTGTCAGCTTTTTATACCATTATTGAAGTTTTTGCACAGGATCGCCCCGGATTATTATTTGGTATTACAGATACCTTGTATCGATCCGGTTACAATATATATTTTGCCAAGATCGCAACAGAGAGTGATCAGGTAGTGGATATTTTTTATATTAAGGACCTGAATGGACATAAAATTCAATCCCAAACACAGGCACAGTCTTTAAAACAAAAAATATCGGATATTATCAATGCCTTTACGGATTGATATGAATTTAATTTTGTAAAACAAATTTCAAGGAGGTAATTTATGAAAAGAAAAATTATGCTTATCATGTCTTTTGTGTTATTGATATTGACATCACAGGTTTTCGCAGATGATGCAACAATTAACAGTGGCGATACAGCATGGATAATTGTGGCCACCGCATTGGTAATGATGATGACCCCTGCTGGCCTTGCACTATTTTATGGCGGTATGTCCCGAACCAAAAATCTGCTCAATACATTTGCAATGACATTTGTGTCCTATTGCATTGGCAGTATCATTTGGGTTATGTGGGGATACAGCATTGCTTTTGGGCCAGATGTGGCGGGGATAGTCGGTGCACCAACGCATTTGTTTATGAGTGGTATTACCGTAAACAGTGTATCTGGAAGTATCCCGACCTTTGTTTTTGCCCTGTTTCAGATGACATTTGCAGGTATTACAGTCGCTCTGGTGCTGGGTTCCATTGTGGATCGTATGAAATTTTCCGCATGGATTATTTTCTCTATGCTTTGGGTCACATTGGTTTACTGTCCAATTGCTCACTGGGCATGGGGCGGCGGTTGGATGGGTAATATGGGCGCATTGGATTTTGCTGGTGGTAATGTGGTTCACATTAATGCGGGTGTTGCTGGATTGATTTTGTCGCTCTTTCTAGGTAAACGATTGGGATATGGCAAAGAAGCCATGTTTCCATCAAGCGTAACGCTCACAGCTCTTGGAGCCGCTTTATTATGGTTTGGATGGTTTGGATTTAATGCTGGAAGCGAACTCGCTGCTGATGGCATTGCAGCATCCGCATTTCTGGTAACCAATACATCGGCATCAATGGGTGCCATGGCGTGGATGCTTACAGAATGGGTTGTCAATCGTAAGCCAACTGTACTTGGTATCGCATCTGGTGCGGTTGCCGGTCTGGTATCAATTACACCGGCTGCGGGTTTTGTAAACCTGCCGGCATCATTGGTGATTGGTGCTGTTGCAGGTGTTCTTGGCTTTTATTGTGTTGCCGTATTAAAACACAAACTGGGTTATGATGATTCATTGGATGCTTTTGGCGTTCATGGTATGTGTGGACTTTGGGGCGCATTGGCCACCGGCATATTTGCAAACCCGCATATCAATGAAGCGGGTACAGGCGTGTTGTATGGAAATATTTCTCAGTTGTGGATTCAGATTGTTTCGATTTTAGGAACCATTTTATATTCAGGTGTGGCAACCATAGTGGTCATTTTACTTACACAATTACTGGCATCGGGCTTGAGGGTCTCAAAAGAAGAGGAAATGCAAGGCCTGGATAATGCACTTCATGGCGAACGTGCATTTGAATTATAATCATACAATTTAATGGAGGTTCAAACATGAAAAAAATTGAAGCTATTATAAAACCATTTAAGCTCGAAGAAGTCAAAGATGCTCTGAATGCTATCGGCATTCAAGGCATGACAATTACCGAGGTTAAAGGTTATGGCCGTCAGAAAGGCCATAAAGAAATATATCGTGGTGCTGAATACATGGTCGATTTTATTCCAAAAATTAAAATGGAAATTATCGTATCTCAGGATATTGTCGATCAAGCCCTTGAAGCGATCATGAATGCAGCAAATACGAACACTATTGGTGATGGTAAAATTTTTGTGCTTCCTGTTGAGCAGGTTATCCGTGTACGTACAGGGGAAAAAGGGACTGAGGCAATCTAATGAATTATTGTTTTTGGAAACAATAAGGAAATGTCAGAAAAGTATCCCCTTTTTCATATTTGATTATTGTTGTGTAGAGACAAGGCATGCCTTGTCTCTACGTTCTGAATCCGAAAATGAACATGTTTAAAAGGGGCACGATTTTTTTTTGTATTCTTGAATTTTTTAGTCCCTCGTAATACTCTCACCAATTTGTATTCATCAGACAGGCCATAACTGTCTGACTTGCGTTATTATGTCCGATTCCCCGCCAAATCCTTTAGAATAGCAATATACAGACTAATATTTATAAAAAAATTTCAACATTGTATCTAAGTTCTTGACAAATCTATGAACTGACGTATAAAAAACGTAAAATAATTAATTTTTGGGAAAGGGGATAATGATGGCTGAGGAATATAAACAAACCAATCAAGACGATGAAATCATTGATCTCATCGAAATTACCGAAGATGAGGAAGATGAACTGGACGATCTGGAACTTGTCGACCTGGATGAAGATTCAGACGATGATCTGAACATGGACGACGAACCAGAAATGATTGAACTGGAGGATGAGGTTTCAGACGACAGTTCAGATGATATTGATCAGGAAACAGAGAGCCTGGTTGAATTGGATGAATCCATTCCAGATGAAACATCTGACGATATTGTCGATTCTAACAGTGAATCTGTTGATGTTGAAGACTTTGAAGCCGATGTTGAAGACAGTGATGAGGAAATGGTTGAAAATGTTGATGAGTTGATAGAAGATGCTGAAGATCTTGAAGAAGATGCTGAAGATCTTGTAGAAGATATTGATGAAATGGTTGAAAATGCTGACGATCTGGTTGATGATGAAATGATTGAAAGTGCTGATGACCTTGTTGAAGAAGCAGATGAAATGGTTGAAAGTGCTGATGACCTTGTTGAAGAAGCAGATGAAATGGTTGAAAGTGCTGATGACCTTGTTGAAGACGTTGATGATATGCTTGAAGATGCTGACGATACCTTTGATGAAACCGACAATGTGATAGCAGAAGATCAATCTCAGGAACAACAGAAGGCTGAAATCGAAATGACAGAAGAACCCGCTGATTCACCTGAAGTCAATGAAATTGACGATGTTGATGATGATGAAATTATTGAATTGACAACACCGGCTCAGGTGCCATCTGTTTCAAGCGCACCTCCTGTCTCTGAAGAAGATTTGAAAGCGACTGTACGTGAAGTTCTTGAAGAAATGCTTGGTGAACGCTTAGATCAGCTTCTAAGCACTGTTGTCGAATCTGTTGTTTCACAGAAAATTGAGGATCTTCAAAAGGAACTTCTGGCATAATTTTTTCTGATTTCATATTTATCATTCATGACAATAAAAGAGTACATATATGTTAGATAAAAGTTACGAACCCCATGCGGTTGAAAAAAAATGGTCTGAATACTGGAAAGAAAACGAACAGTTTGCTGCAAAAGACACGTCTGATCAACCTTCATATTCTATCGTAATACCACCCCCAAATGTGACCGGTGTTTTACATATGGGCCACGCCCTGAATATCACCTTACAGGATATTATGTGTCGTTATCACCGAATGAAGGGGTGTAATGTTCTATGGATGCCTGGAACCGATCATGCGGGTATTGCAACACAAAATGTTGTTGAAAAACAATTGGCAAAAGAAGGTCTGGATCGACATCAACTGGGTAGGGATAAATTTATTCAGCGGGTTTGGGAATGGCGGAAAGAATATGGTGGTGCAATTATCAACCAGTTGAAACGTATGGGGGCTTCATGTGATTGGAACCGCGAACGTTTTACCATGGATGATGGCCTCACCGTCGCAGTTCGCAAGGTGTTTGTTGAATTATACAATGACGGTCTTATTTATCAGGGGGATTATATTACCAACTGGTGCCCAAGATGTCAGACAGCATTGGCTGACCTGGAAGTCGAGCATGAAGAGTTGGACGGTCATTTGTATCATATTCGATATCCATTTGAGGAAAATCCAGATGATGGACTTATTGTTGCAACCACTCGACCGGAAACCATGCTTGGAGATACTGCGGTTGCTGTTCATCCAGAAGATGAACGTTATACAAATGTGCCAGATGCTGTTCAATTGCCCTTAACGAATCGGACAATACCGGTCATCAAGGATTCATATGTGGATCGCAGTTTTGGAACCGGTGCCTTAAAAGTGACACCCGCCCATGACCCCAACGATTTTGAAATTGGCCGGCGACATGCGCTTCAAACCATTCGTGTTATTGGCGATGATGCCAAAATGACCGATCTGGCAGGGACTTCATATCAGGGCATGGATCGCTTTGCCTGTCGCAAACAAGTTATTGATGACCTGAATGATCTGGGATTGATGATTAAAATTGAGCCCTTAAAACATGGTGTCGGTCATTGTTACCGGTGCAAAACAGTTGTCGAGCCCAATTTATCCAGACAATGGTTCGTGAAAACCTCACCTCTGGCAGAAAAAGCCATTAAAGCTGTTGAAAATGGGGAAACCAGAATTGTTCCTGAGAACTGGACAAAAACCTATTACGAATGGATGTACAATATTAAAGACTGGTGCATTTCTCGTCAGATCTGGTGGGGGCATCGCATACCGGCATGGTATTGTCAGGATTGCCAACATACAATGGTTCATCTGGAAGATATGACCCATTGCACGAAATGTAACAGTCAGAACTTAACACAGGAATCTGATGTTTTAGACACATGGTTCAGTTCGGCGTTGTGGCCTTTTTCAACCATGGGATGGCCAGAAAAAACGCATTTACTGAAAACTTTCTATCCAACATCATTGCTGGTATCTGGTTTTGATATCCTGTTTTTCTGGATTGCACGCATGATGATGATGGGCCTTTGGTTTATGAAAGATGTGCCTTTTAAAGATGTTTATATTCACGCACTGGTTCGGGATGAAGATGGTAAAAAAATGAGCAAGTCCAAAGGCAATGTGATTGACCCATTGGACATTATCCAGCGATATGGCACAGATGCTTTCCGCTTTACCCTGGCAGCATTTGCCGCACAAGGGCGGGATATCAGAATGTCTGAAAAACGCATTGAGGGATATCGTAATTTTATCAATAAATTATGGAATGCAGCCCGATTTTCCCTGACCCATCTGGAATCATATTCTTCAAAAGAATCTGCCGATCAATTATCTCTTCCTGATCGCTGGATTCTTTCTCGACTGACACAGGTTGCCAGTGATGTTGAATCGCATCTGGATGAATATCGATTTAATGATGCGGCCAATACCTTATATCAATTTGTATGGCACGAATTTTGTGACTGGTACCTGGAATCAATCAAACCGATTCTATATGGTCGTGAAGGTCATAAACAATCAACTTTGGCATGTTTAAATAAAGTTTTATGTGCAAGTCTGGGACTGTTACATCCATTTATACCATTTATTACTGAAGAAATCCGTAGCAAATTACCAGACGCCCCGGATACATCGTTGATGTACACTGATTATCCATCAAAGATCAGTTCAGTAGACACAAGTGCAGAAAAACTGATGAACTTGATAATGGATATGGTCACGGGTATTCGTAATATTCGGGGAGAAATGAATATCAGTCCATCATTTTTGCTTGATATTATCATTCACTCACCTGATGCAGATATTAGACAAGCAATCGAAACCCACAAATATTTGGTGATTACCCTTGCTCGACTGAAACATATCACCATACAAAAACCTTCCATTCGCCCCAAATCATCAGCCACTGTTGTTATTGGCGATCATACAATATATGTTACATTGGAGGGGGTTATCGATTTTGAAAAAGAAGCTGACCGCCTGAAAAAAGAAATAAATAAGATTGAAAAAGAACTGGTCGGTGCCAGTAAAAAACTGGCCAATGAGGATTTTTTAAGCAAAGCACCTGAAGCGGTTGTAAAGAAAGTCACAGAAAAACATTCGGCCCTGATGGAAAAACAGGATCGCCTGAAAGATAACCTGACAAAAATTCAAAAAATTGGAAATATTTAATTATTTTAGTTTTGGGGCAGGTTCTCTTGAAAATACTGTCCCCATTAAAACTAAAACCTGGAGGCATAACCATTGGCAATTCATCTCGTATCGCATCCATTAATCAGGCATAAAACAGGTCTTCTGCGAAGGCATGATATATCTACAAAGAATTTTCGAGAACTGGCATTGGAAATAACCAGCCTGCTTACATATGAAGCCACAAAATCACTTGAAACAGAAATAAAAACAATTACATGCTGGTCAGGACCGATTCAGATAGAATGCATTAAAGGTAAAAAAATTACTGTTGTACCCATTCTACGTGCGGGCCTTGGCATGATGGATGGTGTTTTACAATTGATTCCATCGGCGCGTGTTAGTGTAGTGGGTCTGTATCGAAATGAAGAAACCCTTGAACCTGTTAAGTATTATGTCAAACTGGCTGGACATATGGAAGAGCGGATTGCATTGATTGTCGATCCAATGCTTGCAACTGGCGGCACATTGGTGGCAACAATTGATTTATTAAAAGAATCAGGATGTAAAGATATTAAAGGCTTGTTTATTGTTGCTGCGCCTGAGGGAATCAAGCGCTTGGAAAAAGAACATCCAGATGTTGATATTTACCTGGCATCCATTGATGAAAAACTCAATGATATCGGCTATATCCTTCCTGGATTGGGTGATGCTGGAGATAAAATATTTGGAACAAGATAGGCTTGTCTGATGCACAATTATCAATCAACAAATTATATGTTACGTTTTAAAGATGCTGTTTTAGGCGCGCAAATGCTTTTTGTTGCTTTTGGTGCGCTTGTGTTGGTTCCTTTGTTGACAGGCCTTGACCCCAATGTGGCCTTATTTACTGCCGGACTGGGCACATTAATTTTTCAAGTTATTACTGGCGGACAGGTGCCCGTTTTTCTGGCATCATCCTTTGCATTTATTGCACCGATCATTTATGGTGTTAAAACCTGGGGAATTCCTGGAACACTTTGCGGCCTTGTTGCAGCCGGCTGTTTGTATATCGTTTTTAGTTTGATCATTCAGATGCGTGGCATACAGTTGATCCAGCGATTATTTCCACCGGTCGTTACCGGCCCGATGATCATGATTATCGGATTGATTCTGGCGCCTGTGGCAGGCAATATGGCAATGGGTAAAACAGGTGATGGCGCAGTTCAGTTGATTCCATTCAATATTGCAATGATTATTGCAACTATCTCTCTCTCTGTGACGGTGTTGGTTTCAATTCGCGGTAAAG
>Ga0272440_1000683_pt1 | contig 28524 bp, 13 predicted proteins | sample SSMMMBAug17_FD_192440 | JGI IMG/M metagenome (GOLD analysis project Ga0272440, IMG submission 192440) | Marine sediment archaeal communities from Little Sippewissett salt marsh, Falmouth, MA, United States - SSM-MMB-Aug17 | ecosystem: Environmental > Aquatic > Marine > Wetlands > Sediment ... | reverse complement strand
ATATGAGATTATAAATATAATTTTTGGGCCTAAACACGAACATACAAGCGCATCACTAAATAATCTGGCAACAACATTTGTGCAGATAAAAGAATACAAAAAAGCACTTCCTTTGCTTAATAAAGCCTTATTAATTGATAAGAGTATTAAAAAAAAAGAGTCTGATATAGCAAGAGATTTAAATAACCTTGGTATTGTTTATCGTAATACAGGTCAATATGAAAAAGCACGTGATTATTTTCAACAAGCTCTAAATATTTATAAAAAAAAATATGGGCCATGGCATACATCAGTTGCAGGCACATTAAATAATTTAGGAAATGCATTAACAGATTTAAAGAATTATTCTGATGCTGAAAACTCATTGTCAAAAGCAATGACTCTTGCATATGCTATAAAAGATCCCAACTTATCATGGCATATATGGGATGGTTTTAGACATTTATTTCAAGCTCAAAAAAAGAACAAAGCAGCAATTTTTTTCGGAAAACAAGCAGTCTATACAATTCAATCAATGCGAAATTCTTTATTTATGATGCCTGAGGAATTTACCGATGCATTTATCAAAAGTAAAGCAGAAGTTTATAGAGCTCTGGCTAATTTGTTAATCAATGAAGGTCGTATGAATGAGGCTCATTGGGTTTTACGTATGCTTAAAGAAGAGGAGTACTATCAGTTAACACTTTCGGCAGTTCAACGAGGTGGAAATACAAAAACAACTAAAATGATATTTTTAGAGGCAGAAAAAAAATGGCAGGATGAAAATAAAAATGTTCAGCATAAATTAATAAATTTATCAAAAGAATTCCAAATGCTTGTAAATAGGGAAGCTCAAAATGAAACCCTATCAGAAAAAGAATTAAATCGCCTGGATAAATTAGAATCTATTTTGGATAAAAATGAAGAATATGTTCAAAGCTATATTGCTCAGTTGATACTATCTTTTGATAAAATACCTGATATCTATCGTCAAAAAGAACTTTCAGAAAAACAGTTGAATACAATTAAAGGAATTAAATACACATTAGAGCAATTGGGACATAACACAGTTTTGATACATTACATTGTTATGCCTGATTGTATCCATATATTATTAACCACTCCAGAAATTCAAGTTTCAAGAAAAACAATTATTGATATTTATAAATTAAATCATACTGTTTTTAATTTTCGAAAAAAAATTAAAGAGCGAAAAGCTCATCTTTATGAAGCACAATTGCTATATAATTGGTTGATTGCACCTATTGAATCAGATCTTAAACAGGCAAGAGCAAAAGTACTTATGTTATCTCTTGATGAAATGCTTCGTTATGCTCCTTTTTGCGCCTTTCATTCTGGTAAAAAATATCTTGCTCAGTTATTTCAAACAACTGTCTATACAGAAGCTGCAAGAGATAAAATTAAGATATTGCCCAATAGATCTGGAAAAATTGCAGGTGTAGGATTAAGTGCTGCTTGTCCAAAATATAATCTACCCGCTCTTCATGCAGTGCCTGAAGAGATTGAAACAATTGTTCTTAATGGACCTGACGATAGTTCAGGTCTTATAAATGGAATTGTTCATTTAAATGAGAGTTTTTCATTTAAAAATTTTCGACGAATACTAAGGCGAAAATATTCATTTCTCCATATTGCCAGTCATTTTGTTTTAGTTCCAGGAGATGAAAAATCATCATTTTTAATATTGGGTGACCAAACTACTATCAACTTAAAAGATATTGAAAATAAATGTGATTTTAATGGGATTAATCTTCTTACACTTTCAGCTTGTAATACAGCAATGGGAAGTAGCGGACAATCAGGACGAGAAATAGAAGGATTTGGAGCTCTTGCACAAAACAATGGAGCTCAATCTGTCTTAGCAACACTTTGGGCTGTAAATGATGAAAGTACAGGCCAATTTATGGAAAAATTTTATACTCATTTTACCAGAGGGGATAAGCATACAAAGGCATCTGCTCTTCAAAAGGCACAAATTTTCTTTTTAAACCATCCAGGCCAGAATGAATACAGACATCCTTTCTTTTGGGCACCATTTATATTGATGGGGAATTTCTTATAAAAGTTTTCTATGTATTCAATATATATAAAAAATATTACAATAAGGCCTTCACATAAGCAATCATTTTTTTAGTTACATTTTCATGTGTTAAGATGTAGAAAAAAATTGAATTAAAAACTGAAAAACATTTTTCTTTTTTTTTTTTAATATTATCCCTGCCCAATCACTACAACATGAATATGAATACCATTGATTATTTCATTTACTGATAATTGATTTATAACATGCTCATCAGTGAAAGGTGCAAACATGGCAATTGTAGCATCTGAATATCCTGTTTGTTTTGCATATGCTGCTGCTTGCTTACGTGCCAACTCAGCATCTTTCAGATTGGTAAAACTTTTGACTTCAATAATCCCTTTTTTATTTTCATATACGATATGTAAATCTACTTTTCCATTACCAGTGGGAAATTCAGGACTGATTGAACTTTCAATTCCCAATGCCATTTGTAGCCAGTGGTATAAATGAAAATGGCCGACAGCCTCTGTTAAATGATAATCACTTTTTCTTCGGGGTTTATCTTGCCAGGGGTTTAAACCATTTTCTTTTAAACGCACCAAATAATCTTTGTAACGTCTCAATAAAGCAGGTAAGTTTAATATTGAACCAGATGTCACATCTTCTAATGAATCCAGAGGATCCAGGGCAAGAGTCGATCGTTTATGATTGTCTTTTATTTCACCAATAAATGCACTATAAAGACAGGTCTGGATAAATGGGGATGAGAAATTACAAGTATAGTACGTCTGGTTTCCTTTTTTTAGAAGTTTATATCCGATCAGGCCATGCATGTACATATAATTACACCAGTCATAGCGAAATGAAAAATGAATATTCGAATCTGTAAACAATTTTATTATATTTGGTTTATATACACTCCTGGCTTTACTAATCATATTTTGGACAGTATTGTTATGCTCTAATTCGCAAGCGCTTAAATAAACATTATTCCACATTTCAATATCAATTGTTTTATGAGGTTTCTGGTTATACTTTTCTGTCAATAATTCACCAATCCATCCAATAAGACCTGGTTGGCCCTGTGTTTTTTGATAGAGTTGTTCAACAACATCAGGTACAATAAGCTGAGAACTTACTTCCTGGTATTGATCAAACATGTCTTTGACTTCGTCAAAGGATAAATTATCAATGTGTAAAGAACGTTGAACATTAAATGGTGAACCGCTTTTATTATCTACACCTAATACTGATCTAACGCCGATCAATGCAAGACCATGAAGGTAGTAATTTTTGCGTTTCAGATACATTTCGCGAAATAATGAAACAAGCTGATTAATTAATTTTGTTTGAAGTTTATCAAACTCATCAATTAATAAAATCAAAGGTTTATCGAAAATACCACGTTGCTTGCTAAATAGATCCATCCATTCATTCCAGGAAGTAATTTTTCCAGATTTTAAATGAAATTCATCTTCAATTAATCTTGGCCAGTATTCAAAAAAATGTTCAGAAAGTTTTTTTTGTTCATCATTTGAAAAACCTTGCATAGAGATATAGGCGACATTGAATTGATCTTTATATTGCCTACGAATGGTCTTCACAGATTGTTCCACGATCCATGTTTTTCCAGTTTGACGCGCACCCCAGATCGTGAAAAAATGTCCAACATCTTCAGGGTCATCTATAAGAGCTTGTACGCATTTTTCAATAATTTTTTTCCTTGGAACATAATAATGCTTTTTTGTGTTAATGGGACCATATGAATAAAATGTTCGCATTTGTTTATCTCCTTTTGTTATTGTCACTCTATCAATTCAATCAATCGTTCAACCACATCCTAAGTATTTAAAGTTCCAATTTCATCAGGTACTACGTCAATTAAACCATTTACATCAATTTTTTCTTCATATTCCATTTTACTATTTTCTAATATCAATGTAAATATATATTCAGCCAGATCACTACAAGGATCTCAACAAAGGAAACCAGAGATAACTATAAAGGACGTTTTAAAATGAAGCTATTAATGATTCAAAATATATGATAGATGATAATAACAATAAATAATTCTGTTTTATAGGAATATATCATGAAAAAATTGCTAAAAATGGGTAAAAACAAAAGATGGGACCTGGAAGAAATAACGTTTGCCATCAAAGAGCGTGTGGGAAAACCTGAAAATTTTATTGGACGAGTAAAAGAACTTGAATTTCTTCATAACTGGGCTGATAACATAAATAATGAGGTCAGCCGCAGTATCGCCTTTCTTGGCCGGCGAAAAATTGGAAAAAGCCTGATCCTGGAACGTTTGTATAATATCATTTATAGCGAAAATAAAGGCTTGATTCCTTTTTATTATGAATTTACAGAAGGAACCCGCAGCGGAAAGGATTTTTACCATGATTTTCTGACTCGTTTTTATATGCAGGTAGTGGGTTATTACTTACGAAATACCCTTTTGATACGAAATGCGGTAGATTTTAAGACTGATGTGGATGTAGCTGAATTCATGAAGGAAGTTGAATCTATTTCTGTACCCAATAAATCAAGAATATTAAATGATTTAAAACGTTGCATCAATATGCTGGAGAAAGAAAAGCCCCAGTATGAATATGTAATTGCAGCCACTGCGACACCACGTTCGTTTGCAACGACCCCTGGTGTCAAAGAAAAAATTGTCCAGATGATTGATGAATTTCAATATTTAAACATGTACATTGATGCAGGAAAAGAAGACAAACCCTGCAAAGCCTATATGTCTACTGCGGAAATGAAAGTTGCACCATTGCTGATTACTGGTTCGCTTATGGGCGTTGTATCAGAAGAGCTGATGCTCTGGTTGCCTCAACGTTTTTATGAAGTCATCGTTCCTAAAATGAATATTGATGAATCCATTGCAATGACATTGAATTACAGTTCTATTTATGGGCAGCCTGTTAGCAAGGAAGTTGCCGGGTATATCGTTCATATTACAAACAATGTTCCGGGACGAATTGTGGAACTTCTCACGCCAAATATTGATAAACCCATAATCAGAACTATTAGAGATGCAGATAAAGCACTGAATTTCGAAGTTGATAGAGGGAATATAAAGAAAGATTGGGATGAATATCTCAATCTGGCAATGAATGCAGTGAATGATGTTAATATGCGAAAAATCACTTATTTCCTCTGTAAACATGAAGGTGAATGGTTTTATCCTACTGAATTGAAACAAGCCCTTTCTCTGGAACTTGACGATAAAAAACTGCGTGAAGAACTGATGCTGCTTCATAAATATGATCTTATTGAAATGACTGGTGGTAAATATGGCGGAGTATTCGACCGAACGTTAAAAAAGGTGTTGATGACCAATTATGGAGATATACTTGAATTGCCTGAAAAAGATTTTGACGCATATTTCAGAAATGACAGTCTTCTTGATTATCTGAAGGAACGTATCAGGCAATTAGAACTGAGTCTTGAAGAAACAGATAAATTAAGAAACAAATTGAAAATACTGCAAGGGGACCATAATAATTTAAAAGGCCATTATTATGAGCATGAAGTACTCCTCGGCCTCATCAAATCAATCATTGACAACGATGGCGGGTTGACAGAAGGCATTTCAGTAACAGACTTTTCTTATAAACTACGATTTTTTCTCGAAACTGGAAAGGAAATAGATGTTATTCTGGAAGGCGAAAAAGTTGTAATCATGGCTGAATGCAAAAATTATGCACCAGAAAATATCTATAAGATTACTCAAAAAATGGTGGAAGACTTTGCAAACAAAGCCAGGCTCCTGGCGAAAGAACGATTTCAAAAGAAAAAACTGCGCCTGGGTTATTTCAGCAAGCATGGATTTGAGGAAAAAATGAAGGTTGTTTTTGATCGTCATGAAATTGTTTTTGGTAGTTGAATTTCCCAAATTTTTTTGGAAGTGGAATAACCTCAGAACCACTGCTATTGATCAACAGAAATAATTTATATTTGATTCTTTTTTGAATAAATGATAGTTGTCAGTGTATATCGAAACCTTTTTAATTTTTTAAGGAATAAACATGTATACACGAGAACAGTATTTAAAACAGGTAAGAAAATTTATTGACAAACCTGTTATCAAAGTCATTACAGGTATCAGACGTTCTGGAAAAAGTTGCCTTTTACAATTAATTATGAGTCACCTTAATGTTGACAGATCACAAATTTTATATATCAACAAAGAATCTCTTGAGTTTGACCATATCAAAGATTATCAGGATTTATATCAATACACCCAAAAATTTTTTGATGGCATTGAGGGTAATAAATATTTGTTTGTTGATGAAATTCAGGAAATCAATCAGTGGGAAAGGGCAATTGTTTCGATTTTTTCCAAAGGAACCATTGATATCTTCATAACAGGTTCCAATGCCCATTTGCTCTCATCAGAAATCGCTACTTTGATATCTGGAAGATATGTTGAAATACAAGTTTATACACTTCGCTTTCAGGAATTTCTTCAATTTCGAAATGCTAAAGCAACAGACCATCAAAATGAGTTTAATCATTATTTGAGATATGGCGGATTTCCAGCAATTCATCACTTTACACTAGAGCCTGATATTATTTATCAATATATCAATTCATTATATGATACGATCATGTTAAAAGATATCGTAAAAAGAAATAATGTACGTAATGTAAACATTCTGGAAAATATTTCAAAATATATATTTGATAATACAGGTAATATTTTTTCAGCCAAAAAAGTGTCAGATTACTTGAAATCGCAAAAATTAAAGGTTGGTTTAGAAACTGTTCAAAACTATATCTCCTATTTTACGTCAACATTCTCACTTCACAAAGTTCAACGATATGATATCAAAGGAAAACGATTTCTTGAACTTTATGAAAAGTATTATCTGGGAGATATTGGCCTTCGTCATGCGCTCCTTGGTTTTAGGGAGCATGATATTTCTGGAATTTTAGAGAATATTGTATATTTGGAGCTAAAATGTCGAAACTACAAGGTTTACATCGGAAAAATTGGAAACAAAGAAATTGATTTCATTGCAGAGCGTGAAAATAGCAAAATTTACATCCAGGTATCCTACTTGCTCTCAACAAAGGAAACCATAGAAAGAGAATTTTCAAATTTGTTAAGTATCAAAGATAATTATCCCAAATATGTCATCAGTATGGACACATATTTTGGAAACGATTATGAGGGGATTAAAAGACTCAACTTGATCGATTTCCTGTTAAATGAGAAAATGATTGAAAATGATTGAAAAATCGCCATAGAAAAACAAGGAGAAAAAACATGGCCAAAATATACATATCATCAACATTCAAAGATTTAGAAGCGCACCGCGAAGCTGTATACAAAACATTAAGACAAAAACTTCAGACCGATCTTACAGTATAAACATAAACATCTGGTGATTTTGGGTGATCCAGGCAGCGGCAAAAGCACTTTTGTCAATTTTGTTGCCTGGTGTCTGGCTGGTGAAATCATTCAAAGTCCTTATGCCACTATTGAGCGACTCACTTCGGCCTTACCTGATGATGAAGGTAATCCCAATTATATTGCCAAACTGGCCAAAACATCACCAGATCGATGGCGTGAAGTGGCATTACTGGCCGGTCCAAAATCATCGAGCGGTGGCCCATTTGCAGTCTCTGCTCGGAGACGCGCATTACCGTGCGTCTCTACATAAGACAAATTGTGCTTCAAAAACTGTTAACAGGTATATGAAAGATGCCCTATCTTTGATGCCAAAAGAACGTTTTGGAGTGGTAAATGGGAGGCAATCCTTGAATTGTGAGTTAAAACATTGTATTTTTATACAATCCTTTATCTACAGCCAAACATTTTCTGAAAAGGCTTACATGTTTTGAAATTAATAAATATGTCAATCCTGTTAAATTTGAAATTGTTGATCTGAAAATCTTCCAGCTTCCCATAGTAAATAAATAATACTATCACGTTTTTCAAATTTCTATAACGCTCTTTTTACCCATAAAAAGAGAGCTATAGAATATTTTTTCGGGTAAAAAAATAAAAATTTTTTCTATTATTTAAACAAATTAGCTTGGTCCGACCCAATTCCAGACCCAATTCCACCAATTCCCCAATTCCACACATTCTAACTTCATTCCCACAAAAATATTACTATCTGGTTTTAAAGGTTCTATTTTACAGCTTTGAGCCTTAATAGAAGTTACAACAAAATAAATGTCCTCAATACTTGATTTATACTTCTGTCCTATTTTTACCCCATGCCATTCGCCAATATTCATAATAGCTTCATTTTTACTTATGTTTGTAATTTTTCCCCTTATGGGATATTCTTTTTTTAATTCTTTAAATGTGCTTATTAATTCATTAAATCGAAATTTTTTTGAATCCAGAAAGCTTTCATTTTTTTCATAAGATTCATGAAAAAGTTTAAGTATCAGACTTTTATCAATATCAACTATTCTTAATGCCACAGCAAGCTTTTCTTTTTCAACAAACCAGAATGATCTTTGTTTATAATGATGAGATGTTACTATAAGAGCCAGCTTAGGCATTTTCAATTTTACTTTTTTGCCACCCTGTTTTAGTATACGAACTTTTTCTGTTAAAATCTGATCAAAGGAAAAGGGTTCCCTTTCCAATAAATCAATTTTCAGACTGGAATTGAGAATCATCTTTTCAATTACTAAAGCAATCATATCATCATACTTATTCTGACTCTTTCCTGCTTCAACATAAAGGCTTAAGTTTCCAGATGTCCATCCATCATCTTTATCTTCTCCAACAATTTTTATATAACTATCAAAGAGTTTTTCAATTTTATTTTGTTTGGTATCAGCACATTTTTCAATAATGGTAATAATTTCTGCTGGAATTTTTTTGTTACTCATAACAATCTGAAAAGTAATAATTATGATTAATAACAAAACTATTATCATATTATCAGAAAAGCTTATCTTTTTTGAAGATGGGCCAGACCATCGAGATCTGAGATCATAATTATTCTCTTTTTTTTCAGAATATGTATTGTAAACATTTTTAATGCTTTTGTTTTGTTCTGAATTTTCAGTTTTCTGAAAATAGTTTGTATCAGGATCACCATAAAGCAAATAAGTCGCCCAACCAATATCATCAGGATTATTTTTTAATAGTTTTTGTCTTGCAATTCTAACTGATTTACCAATAGATTCTCCCTTTACAAGGGATTCGTAAAAGAAACTGGCAAATTGACTACCAGAAGTATCTATTATCTCGCAAATAGTTCCAATATAATGCTTAACACCAGAAATCATAAATGCATTGGCCAGGCCATATGAATGTTGCAGATGATTTGATGGAGTTGAAGAATTATTCCATGCACTTGTTTTTGCAGATTGACATGCATTGGAAAATACAAATGATGGCAATGATCCACTATCTTTCAGTTTTAATATATCCTTTGCCTGAAAAATTCCATTTGACAGATGCCATCCATTTTCATCAGGCTTTTTTTCATTATATTCCATATGACCTGCAAAATGAACAATATCAAAATCTCTTATTTTTTCATTTATTTCATATGGCATGATTTGAGACTGATGTAATGTATCAACTATAATTTCTTTATTGTTCAGACGATCCATATAATTACATATATTTCTGCCCTCCTGAATTGTCATAGATAATTGATCATATGGATCAGAAATAATCCACATCTTAAGTGGAGAATTAATAGAAGTTTCTTTATAATGACTTGTATTCTGTTTTGTTCTTACTTCTCTTCCAAGATTGAACTTTTGGCATAATAATTCATCATTTATACATAATAACTCCCATAAAATATGAACCAGATTATCATCAATTCGTATGATCATATTTTGTGATGATGTTTCATTGATTCTTGCCTTGATTGCAGGGGTTAATAATTCATCAGCCAATATTCTTCCGATATTCTTAATATGATTTAATATATTAATGTGCTTTTCGATTTTTTTACGTTGGGCATTATTTAGTATCTCAATAATCTGGTTACAGCGGGATTCTATAAAGTCAATTGGGACTTTTTTAGTTTCATATGTCCAGACAGATTCATTAGTATGACAACCTGTTTTTAAACATGTATCTTCCAATATTGCTTCAAGATATATTGTATTATTTTTCATAAACACCATCCTGATTAATTTCAAATTCAATCAATCCTTTTTCCATACCATGTTGAATTATAGTAAACCTATAATGACCAAAAGGGCAGTTATAAAAAATTTCCTTATTTTTTATTAATCTTGAGTCAAATCCTTTATCCTGACAATCTACTATTACACGCACGTTTAATGCTTTCATATTATTTTGTAAAATGGAAATCTGAATATCTGCAAAGTTTTCTATGGAATTTGTCAGAAGAATATTTATGTCCAGCTCATCAATTTGTTTCTGAATTAATACAGATGGATCAGTGACATTTTTATTTGAAATAGAGCTAATACTTCTTAAGACAGGAACAGGCTGTAACACAGGAGATAAAGATATTCCAGGAATTTTATGCTGCATAATTTTATTAATAAAATTTACAAGCTTATTATTATTAAATATGTTTTTAGGCTCTTTCCATTTATAATGTTTAGTTTTAAGACTTTGATTAATAGAAAACAATACCTGCTGAGCTTTTTCCTCTGAAATTTTATTTTTTTCCCAATTTTCAACTTTTTGCAATTTTAACATTTGATGATATATTAACAATTCATTTAAACAGTTTTCGCAATTTTCAATATGCTTTTTTATCCGATATTTTTTCCAAAAACTTGTTTTTTTGCTAAAATATTCAGCAATAGTTTTATCGTTTAAACATTCTTTAAACATGGCTGACCTCCTTTACATTTGGTCAATTTTTTCTTTAAACTTTTGATTGCTTTATATTTTAGAGAATAAACGCCTTCCATTTTAATTTGCAAAATGTTTGCAATTTCATCTAAATTCTTATTTTTGTCATAGAAAAGTTCAAAGAATAATCTATGTCTTTTTGGAAGCTTTTCAATCATTTTTTCTATATGCGCAATCAAATAGTTTTCTTTTGGTAAAATTGTCTGGACCATATCAGTTAATTTCTCAGAATCTTTAATATGATCATTATTAACAAAAATAATTTTTCTTTCTTTTCGCTTGAGTACATTAATAATAGTTCTGCTTGCAATCAAATTAATCCAGCTCATCAGGGAAAGACCTTTATCAGGATCAAATTTTTTAAGTTTTTCCCTATTGTTTTTTAATAACTGAACAAAAATGTCATTAACCAGTTCATCAACTTCATGATTTTTTACCTCAGGTTTAAATTTATTCACAATACTATACACAAAGCCCATATACTTTAAAACAAAAGCATCACAATCATTTTCTGAAATACAAGGTAATAGTTCTTTATCATTTTTACTATTTTCTGATGTATTTGATTGTGTTTTTTTTTTCATTTTAAAATCACCCGGCTTGCCTTTCCTGATATTGGTGGTATTAACTTTATAATACATGTGCCATCTGCAAATTTTTCATCAATATAGCCTTTTCCAATGATAATTGTATCAGATCCTCGCAATTCATCTTTATTTTTATAAGTAAATGCTATTAAATCAGAATTTGTTGAAATATTTTTATTTGTAAATTTAGAGATATAATAATTACCATTATATGGCTTAAGGACTGCTTCTTCAAGAGGGAAAAAATTAATTAATGCCTGAATTAATTCATTTACTTTTAAATCAATATAGTTGTATTTTTGTTTTGATAATTTATCAAAAATTTCAGCGTATATTTTTTCTGATGTTACATTATCAATAATTTCTAAAGAAATTTCAACACCATCATATGAATTAAAAATTTTTCCCTTACATGAAAAGCGTGCCGGATCTGCATTTTTTGAGTAGGCTATGAAATTTTCATTTACACCTGATGGATCTGCTACAATTTGAAATCGTTTTATTTCAATAAGCTTTTTCAAAAAAATATTTGAAAATAAATCATTAAATGCACCTGAAATGTTTTTACCCTTAAAAGGATTGACTATCATAGTATTCCTATGTTTAACTTTCTTTTCTTCAGGAACTCTCCTTGTTATAGTCATTGGTATTTCAAACGAATTTCCATTAATATCATCAGCTTTAATACAAACTAAATTGTTTTCAAGGTCAAAATCAACAGATTGATTAAAAACAAATAAACGACCTTTTTCAATTTTATTATTATAAATGACTTTCCATGTATCAGAAATTTGTTTTTTTGTTTTAATTGTTAATGAGTTAAGTTCATTATTTCCAATTACTGCTCCACAAATTATAATATTTTTTTTAAAAACAATTACTTCTTTTTTCAGATCAAAAAGTACTATTTTAACTGGTTTGTTATTATTATTTCTTTTTTTTAAAGATAATAAAGGAGCTGTGTCATTAGTATATTCAGACTTGTTTTGAGCCAGCAAAAACCGCTTTTGTTCACCTGTAACGATTGATTTATCAAAATCAAAAGCTGTCTCATTACCAGCAATATCTCTGCTTATAATCCTGATTTGTTCCTCATTCTGATTAAATTCAAAATAAAAAGGGCATTTATTGTCTCCATGTATAACAGGAAACTCCTTTTTATTTATTGTCAAAGAATTAATACCATTTAAATCATACACAACTCCTTTAACATACTTGCCTGTTTCCCAGGAGTGTAAATTTATAGAAGGGCCGGATCTGTCTATATTAATTTTTAACCATATTGTTTTTATTCCACCTGAAAGAGTTTTTGCTGTTATTGGAATATCATGAATCCCCTCATTTAAATCAAAAGTATGCTCCCATTTTATATGTTGTTTGGATATAAAATAAAGAGGCTTATTGTTTATGATAATTTCAGAAATATATTGTTTATCAGTTGCAATTCCTGTAATATTTATTTTTTCTGAATTAGTAATAATTTGATATTTATCTGGTGAATTTAATGCTTTTATTTCAGGTGATATTAATCGAATGTTTGGTGATGATATAAGTTTTGATTGTTTTTCTATCTTTGCTTTTCGAACCAAGTCCAGAAAAAATCTGGCTTTTGCAGTTGGTTCCAGCATTATTGACTTTGATAGTAATTGCTCTGCCAGATCAAGTTCATTACGATAATAGTGAATAATGCCTTTTTCACGATGTGGAAAATAACTAATATAGTTTACACCTATAGTTTTTATCCACCTTTTCTCGGTGGGTTTTAATTCAAGAGCAGTTTTAAAATCATCAAGAGCTTTATCATAACATTTACAATCTTTAAAAGATATGGCCCATTCGTAATAATCATACCATCTTTCTGTAAAGATGCCGCTGGGTTTACATTGTTTGTTTTCATAAATACATACTGGACGCTCTGGAAGAGGACATCCTGAAAAGAATAGTGACAGAATAATAAGAATAGTTATTTTGTACATTTAAAAAGCTCCTGCTTATAAAAAAAAGTATTTTTTATATATATACAAATTAAAGAATATAATTCTGACCAAAAAAATAAAAAATAAAAAATATTTTTTTTTGGTCAGATATTCTAATTTTGAAATGTATATATAAATTGATAAAAAAAATGAATTATTTTTTAGTTTTTATCAAACTCAAAAAAGGAGGATTTATGAAACAGTTTTTAAGAAGCAGCTTAATATCAGTAATAACTATTTTATTTGCAATTACAATTGCTATCGCTAATGAAGAAGAAGCAAAATTTCCAAAGAGGCATTATGGGGCAATAATTGAAGGTCAAAACGTATTTATTATTAAAAATGGAGAAAAATATTTACTTCGTGGTGTTTCAATTTCAGCTCTTGAGCAAGGGATTAATATGGATCTGAATGATATTGAAAACTATGCTAAATACGATAATGATCATGAAAAAATTGATGAAGCTCTTATTGTTCGTGCAAAAGAAATTGGTGTAAACTGTGTACGTATTCCATTTAATATTTCAATGCTTGTCTCTTCCGTCCAGTTTACTGAAACAGGAGAACCTGATAAATATACCTTAAATGATAAATATAAAACAGAAATATTAGATGCTGTTGATTTAGCAAAAAAAAATGATTTAAAAGTTATCCTGGAAATGCATAATACCCTTTATTATGTTTCAAATTATGGGGAGGCTAAAGAATGTGGTATAAATATTAATAAAAATTCTAATTATCATAATTTTTTAGGTTACGTATGGAAAGACATTGCAGAAGAAATAAACAAAAAAGAGAATGAAAATAAATATGATAATGTTATTGGATTTGAACCAGTTAATGAACCTTTTGACTTAACTATTGATACTCAAAGCAATTGGCTAACAATTGCCCAAAATATAATTAATGAAATAAGAACTGTTGACAAAGAGCGTTTAATTTTTATTGATGGTAGAAACTCTAGTAGTGCATCTGGTTGGGTAGAAAACTCTGGCGATTTAAAAAAATTAAAAGATAATTATAATCGTCTGGTATTTGCACCACATTTATTTTTTGAGTACATAGACAAAAGAACTAAAAAATATTTACCCGAAAAGTGGGTCTCTGAGTTATTTGAAAAGCATGTCATACCAGTCATAAAATGGTCAAAAGATAATAAACTACCTATTGTTTTTACATCATTTGGATTTTTAAAGGATAAGAGTTTCCTGGAACCATTAATGAATGAATTGCTTCATGAATACTTTGATTTTTATGGTATTGGTGCAATCATTTGGGCAATATCACAAGAAACAACTCAATCAAACGAAGTCACAGGATATATTAAAAGTTTATTTAAAGAACACACAAATATTATTTGGAATGATAATAATGACGGTTTTTTATTTAAAGAAAATTTTCCCTATAAAGTTGAGTTGAATAATTGGGGAGATTTGTTTGGTGATGAAAATGCAAGCTATACATTCAACATTGGCAATTGGGTTGAAAATTTTGCTTCAATAGAAGAAGATAATTCTATAAAACTAACTTTTGACAACAATAAATCAAATTTTGGTGTGGATTTAAAATTCTGTGATAAAAAACAAGGTGAAGGTATTATTAATCATTATGATAAAATATCATTTAATTATATTGGGGATCAGGATTTAAAAATCTGGATTGATGATAATCAAAAATCAAATCTTATTCCTTCAGAAAATTCTTCAATAAAACTATCAGACTATATTTCGTTAAATAATTCTATTGAATATTTAGAAATTCCAATTACTAAGCTATACAATAATACAAATCATGATACATTGTACAAATTAAAAATTCAAGCGGAATCTGACTTATATACAGGAACAGCTACAATTACAAATTTTCAACTTGTTGGAAATTTTATGAGTCTTTCAGAAACAGCTGGTATAAGTGACACTTCTGGCTTTGAGCTTAATTTCAACTCACCAATAATAGGAACAAATCTAATACTAAGAAATAAAGATAATAATGACAAGTATAGCATTTCATGTGATAGCATGAAAAATAGTTATTTAAGTTTTGATTATCGTGTTGATGATAGTAGTAGTGGTAAAAAAGAACTTCACTTATGTTTAGAGCAACATGATGGAAAATGTTCTCAATTTTTTTTTCAAAATACTTTTACTAACTATACGCATTATGAAATACCTTTTTCTGAAACACCTTTTTCTGAAACAAATTGTCCTGATGGAAGCAGTTTTAATACTATAAGAATACAACAAGATAGAATTGATGATAAAGGTATAGCTTATTTAGACAACCTTCGCATTAAAACAAAAACACCTGAGTCATCAAATAAACTACAAATCAAAATGGAAAACAAATCATATCAAAATCCAACATCTATAACTTTACCAGTATCAGTTGAAAATGATGACTATACTGCAATAAAAAATATTAACTATTCAATTACTTATGATTCAACTGTTTTGTCATATACAAATATAACTTTTTCAGAAAATCAATCCTTAAGTAATTATTTTTATGAAGTATTAAATACTGAAAATAGTATCTCTATAAATATTCACTATAATAATTATACTCCTGTTGCATTAAGCGGGACAATTTTTAATTTAAATTTTGAGGTTGAAACTCAATCTCTTGCAGATTCAGAAACAGTGTTAAGTATAACAGGAAATGCTGTATTAAATAAAAATGAATATACTCCAACATGTATCGTTACATTTGACAACAAGCCTCCTGAGCCTCCTGTATTTAAAGAATATAAGAAATATACAAATAATGAAGTTTTAAAGTGGTCCTGGGAAGATGATGAAAATTCAAAAGAGTATAACATTACCTGCTTATCAGGAAACGAATTCTTAACGTCTTTTATTACCAGTACTGAATACACTCAGACTGCAAAAAATGAAACATCTTATACTGTGTGTATTAAAGCTAAAGATAAAGCTGGTAACTGGTCAAAAAAATCCTGCTCTATGATTTCTTATGATATTACACCTCCTGAACAATCTTTTAATTTCGAATGTTTTAAAGACTATAATATAAAAGATAATATAGAGAACTGTTCTGTTTTTAATACAATATGTCCAGATGATGAAGTATATGCACAATCATCAAACGTTTCTATTACATATACTAGCTCAGATAGCTTTTCTGGGATAAAAGATTGTAGTTTTTCAAATAACAATAATATATATACAAGCTATCAATCCTTAAGTCTTAATAGTTATAGTGTTGATGACGAAGAATGTGAAAATAATTGCGAAAAAACTGTATATATGAAATGTGAAGATAAAGCTGGAAATGTTTCTGAGCCATATACATCAACCATTATTATTGGACAGAATCCGCCAATTGTAGATTTTCTTGTAAAGAAATATTATACCAGGCCTTCAGAAAATGAAAATTACGTTGAAATTGATTACATAATAAATAATAATTACAATGAAATAATCGGTTCTGATGCTTTTGAAGTAGAAATTTCATATTATATAAAAGATGTATCTCAAACAAAAGAAGATCTATTTAAACGAAATAGTAGTAATAAAATTTATAGATTTGTACCTGATATTGGAAATGGTTTGTATACTCTTAACCCAACCTCAATATATGGAGCCTGTAGTGAAGCTAAATCAAATACATATACTTTCATATATGATACTACTGATCCAATTGTTGAAATACTGCCATCAACTCCTGAAACAATAACTTTATCAACCAGAAATTTATCTATCAAATATACCTGTGTTGATGAAACCAGTGGTATAACATCTATTACATTATTAATGAATACTCCTGATGGCTATACAGAATTACAGCAGTCAATTCAAACAGCCCCGGGAATAGAGTATACTGGACTTTTTCAATATACAGCATCAACAGCTGGTGAATATAGGTATACAATTAAAGCAACCGATAAATCTGGTAATAGTAAATCTGGCAATCAATACACAACAACAAATATTACAGATATAAATGGATATGCAATTATAGTTTCTGGCACTGATTCAAACGATCAAAACAGAGAATACTCTTTTTATTTAACTGCAAAAAATGTTTATAGCCATTTCGTTAATCACAATTTTACTTATAGAAAATATATTAAAACAGATAATAGATACAGTGACCCTAAAGATCTAATTAAATTTATTGTTCCTGAAGACATTAAAGACAATTATGATGACGAATGTATTGATAAGGATAATATATCATTTGAAAGTGCTATCAATTCCTGGGCAGTAAAAAAAATTAAAGATGTGCCAGCACCTTTATATATAGTTTTAATTGGGCATGGAGATGAAAATACTTTTGATTCTAATGGAGTAAATATTACAAATATTATGCTCAAAGACATGATTAATGATAGTAATTTATCAAAAGATCAACCTGTAATTCTGATCACTGGAGCTTGTAGTGGAGGACAGTATTTAAGTGATATTTCAGAAAGCATTACTAATTCTATATTAATATCAAGCACTAAAGGTTTAGAGTCTGATAAGATAGATCTTAAACTTAATGATAAAAATCTAAGTGGCAATTTTTTTATTACTGAATTGTTTTATTCTTTAGGCCAGGAAGAATCTATCCAATATGCCTTTAACAAAGCACAAAAGGAGACTGAGGTTTTTTATAATAATAAACAACATCCGCAAATGATTTGTAATGGAATAGCTGACCCTTATAAGATAAACCTTGGAGCTATGATTGATAATGCTAATTTATCAAATGTAGAAATTAATTTTTCAGATACTCAATATTTAAGTTTTAAAGAAGAAAAATTAACATTTACTTTAACAAATTCTGATGCTTCTAATATTACTGCATGGTTAAGAATAAATGAACTGAATAATACAGACAACCCTAAATATGAAGATTTAAAAAATAGTTTTACATTGGAAAAAAGTTTTGGTTGCACTAATATTTCTTGCTTTATTCACGACAATGACCAGGATATAATTTATATGAAAGATTCCTGGAATATTAATCGTAATTATGAGGGCAATAATTCCCCTCCATCACCTACACTTTCTGCAGTAGTAAATAATAAAAATGAAATCATAGTTTTTGATGGTAAAATAAATTTTTATTGGAGTGATTCAATTGATCCTGATGGCCATAATGTGAAATATCTTTTTGAATTATTTGATGATGAAGAAAGAATTTTTTATGAAGAAAACATATACTACGCAAACTATTCTTATGACTTTTATTATGTTGCTTTAAAAGATATTAATCCTGAATTATCAAGTAGCAAAACATATACCTGTACAGTAAAAGCTATTGATGAGTATGGATTGGTAAATACTTCTAACATAGTTAGTTTCAAATACCCGGGAGGAAGCCCAGTTGATGATTCATTTATTTTAGTAATAAAAGATACATGGGATCATGATATAATAACGAATGCTTCTATTGAATTGCCAGGAAAAGTTTGTAATGGGGATTGTATAATAACAGACAAACATTATAGTAATAATAGAATAACTCTCTCTGTCACTGCAGACAATTATGTTAAAATTAAAGATAAAACTTTTGAGTTTGAGAACATTGATACAGATATATTTATATATACTGAGCCAATATTTGTTACAGAAGAAGATAAGCCAATAACTTTTTACTCCAATGATTTGTCTGGTTATGAATTATCAGAATTCCCATTAAATTTAACACTTGTATCAATTGATAATATCTCTATATCTGGAAACTCAATAACAATAAAACCAAATGAAAATCAGAGTGGTGATTTATATATAACGTTAACTAATGATGAAGATGATAAGTATGAAAAATCGTTTTTATTAAAAATTGAACCTGTAAATGATCCTCCAAAAATTAGCTATATTGAAAATCAAACGATAAGTGAAGACACAGAAACAAAACCTATCTCTTTTACTATCTCTGATGTTGATGGAGATTCACTTACATTATCTGCTTCTTCATCAAACATCTCTCTTGTGACTCATGAAAACATAGAAATCACAGAAACAGGTGAACAAAGAACTATAATAATAGTTCCCGAAAGCAATATGTTTGGTTCCACAATTATAACCATTGGAGTATCTGATGGAATTGCGGTTACTCAAACAAGATCGTTTGAATTAGGTGTAACATCTGTAAATGATCCTCCAAAAATTAGCTTTATTGAAAATCAAACAATAAGTGAAGACACAGAAACAAAACCTATCTCTTTTACTATCTCTGATCCTGATGGAGATTTACTTACATTATCACCTTCTTCATCAAATATATCCCTTGTAACTCTTGAAAACATTGAAATCACAGGAACAGGCGAACAAAGAATTTTAAAAATAGTTCCCGAAAACAATATGTTTGGTTCCACAACTATTACCATTGGAGTATCTGATGGAATTGCGATTACTCAAACAAGGTCGTTTGAATTAGCTGTAATCTTACGAGGCGATTTGAACCATGACAATAGATTATCACTTCATGATTTAATTTTATTGTTAAATATTTTAACTCAGATGAAAGGAGAATAAAAAAATGAAAAAATTATATTTAACAAAAATTATTTTGATTCATCCAATTCTATATACCATCATTGGCCTTTTTTGTGGTTTATTATATATTCCGACAATTAATGCATACATTATTGATTTACCATCATCTTTTAATCCGGTTGGTTCCGGGGCAAGAGCACTGGGAATGGGAGGAGCATTTATAGCAGTTGCAAATGATGCAACCGCAGCATCATGGAATCCTGGCGGATTATTTCAAAGAAACAAACCAGAACTATCAATTGTTTATGATAATATGTATAGAAAAGAAGAAAGATCTATAAAAGAAAAATATCAAAGTCACAATCAATCTTTATCTTTGACTGGTTTGAACTATCTGAGTTTTACCTATCCTTTTACATTGATTAACCGAAATATGATTTTTTCAATAAACTATCAAAAACTTTATGATCTTAATACAAAATACTTATTAAAAAAGTCTGGTAAAATTATTGATTATACTCAAAAAGGAAAGCTTTGTGCATATGGATTTGCTTATTGTATAAGGATTTTAAAAAATCTATCATTTGGTTTTACATTAAATGTTTGGGATGACTTTTTGAATGAAAATGGGTGGTATGAAAAACAAATAGATTTCTTTCCTGAATATTCAGCTTACTTGATAAGAAAAAATGATTTTTCAATGAATGCTATTAATGCAAATTTTGGTTTTATTTGGAAAATCAATGATAGTATAGTTTCTGGTGTGGTTTTAAAATTACCATTTAATTCTAATATTAGTAAAAAATATTTTGAAGATAACCAGTCAGTAAAAAAAACTGAATACGATAATGAAACTTTAGAGTTTCCTGTATCATATGGTATTGGGATAGCCTGGGATTTTAGGGATAATTTAATTTTTTCTGGAGATATTTACCGAACTAATTGGAATCACTTCATTCATAGAAGTTCAGATGGAATTTATTCTCCTATTACTGGAGAGCCTCCTCATCTATCAAATGTTAAACCTACACATCAAGTTCGTTTTGGCATTGAATACCTAATGGAAAGTAATAAAGAGGATTATACAATACCTTTTCGTTGTGGTCTTTTTTACGATCCCGCCCCTGCAAAAAACAAAACAGATGATTTTTGGGGAATATCCTTTGGAACAGGCTTTATTACAGAAATATTTTACATTGACATTGCTTATCAATATAGATGGGGAAATGATACTAAAGAGTATATTTTGGAAAATATTGGTTTTTCTCAGGATTTAAAAGAACATTCAATTTATGCTTCATATGTTTATCATTTTGGATTAAAATGATAAATTTAAAAATTATTAAATTTTTTATTTAGCAAAATTCCAGTCAGATTTTTTAATCCTTTTTTGTATATAATATTAAACAATAAAATTTTTATTTTATTTAAAAAAATATTTAACAAAGGAGGATTAAAATGCAATTATTTCAAAAAACTATTTTTCCACACAAAATCAAAACAATAATTTTAATAGTCTTTATTCTTCTCTTCTCTTTTTCATGGGGTTACGCAAGCAACAAACCTAAAAAAATATCATTTAATACGTCAAGTTATAAAACAAAACAGGCTAATATAGAAGTAGAAATTAATAGTGCAGAAAGTAATTATAACAGATGTATAAATGGTAGTATTAGTTTTGCGGGAGAAAAAGATTATTATACTTTTATTGGAAAAGTTGGGGAAAAGGTAAATTTTTATTTAAAAAAGGAAAGTGGAAATAGTTTAAATCTAAAAGTATTTAAACCTGACTCAAGTCTTTTAACCACAAGCAATTTTAACTCATCTGATATAGAAACTGGTTATCAAACTATATCAGGATCAGGAACATATACTATAGTTGTTGATGCTGCTGGTAGTACTACTTGTGATTACAAACTAAGTCTTTTAAAAAGTTATGTGCAGCACATTAAATTTGCAAATGAATCCCAAAATCTTAGCCTGACCAGCAATATCAGTACAGAAGGAGAGCAGGATTATTATTCTTTTTTTGGACAAAAAGGAGAAAAAATCAATTTTTATCTTATGAAAGAATACAGAGATTATTTGAGTTTAAAAGTATTAAAACCAGATAAATCATATTTAACCAGTCAAAACTTTAATAGCTCTGATATTGAAACAGATTATCAAACTTTATCTGAAACAGGTAATTATACAATAATTGTTGATGCAAGTGGTAGTAGAATATGTAACTACACTATTTATTTGTTAAAAAGACATGATCAATTTATTTCAGATAGTAGCACTTGTTTAACTAATTTTATTAGTTTACCTGGAGAAAAAAAGTTTTTTTCTGTTAAGGTAAAAAAAGGAGAAACTTTTTCTGTTTTTCTCTATAACGATTATAAAAAATACCTTGGAGTTAGTATTGTCAATTCGGAAGATTCTTTTTTTATAAAAAAAGGTTTTTCAAGCAGTAATATTGAGCTTAATGACATTATATTTCCTGAAGATGGGTCTTATATAATTGTTGTTGATACTGCTGGAAAAAAAACATGTAATTTTACAATGAATATCATAAGGAATAATGCTCCTGTTCCCATTTTAAATATGCAGGATGCTATCAATGCTGCAAATGTTTTAACTGGGATAACTTCACAATTCTCAATAGATATTAATAACGATAATTATATAAATTTAAATGATCTTATTTTAATACTTCAAAGTGTATCAAACACCAGCAATATTAACATATATAAATAAAGAATAGGATAAAATATTATGAAAAAGCAATATCTTTTTATTATTATAATTGTCATGTATGTGCCAATACAACTATGTGCTGATATTTTGACTGACCTGCATGGTATGCGAAAAAACTACGAAAGCTGGAGTAATGGCAAACCATTTGGAGATATAAATCGTGGTTTTATTGGTAACAGAGAAAAGTCCCAACGTTTAATTTTTTCAGAATCAGTTTCTTATGTTTTATTTTCACTGGTACTTCCAATAGAAGGAGAAGATGAAATTCAAATGAAAACCAGGTTTGACAGTATCTGGGCATGGGCTAAAAATAACCTTGTAAGATCACAAGATAGACTTGTTTATTCATGGGATTATGAAAACAATGAAAATTATCAAAAGTGGATTCCTCTACCTGAACATCTTCATGATAACCTTATGGCATGGCGATGGGTTGAATTGATTGAGAATACAGAGCAAAGTGGAATTATTTATCAAACTGAAGATGAAACCAAGCATCTTTTTACCCCAGGTATTTTTCAGGATGGTAGTCAGGTGGCAACTGATGGAGACCTGCTAACTGCATATTCTCTTTTATTAGCTTATGATAGATGGCATGATGAAAAATATCTCATTGATGCTAAAAAAATAATTATTTGCTTAAGAAAAAAAGCTGTAATTAATTTTAAAGCAGGAGAACTTCTTAATATTGAAAAACAAAATCAGGTAAATAATCTTTTTAAAGGTATTTTTAATGATAATCATGCAAGTGGAATAATTGAAGGTCCAACTGTTTCTTATAATAAAGTTTTGAGCTGGTCAGGCATGAATAATTATGTTGGAATCTGGTATGATCCTTTACTGGATTTATCAGAAATGGATGAAATCATTCTTACTGTTTGTGGACATACAAATGGTAATGTCGGTGTTTACCTGGAAATTGAAGACAAAATAGATAACAATGAAACAGGTCATATCTATATTACAAGAGAACCTTTATCGTTAAAAGAAGACCTTTCAGTTATTTCTTTAAAAAAAGAAGATTTTGTTCAAAAAAAAAGTTATGGAGTACAGGCTCCAATAGACTGGTCTAAAATAAAGAATATAAGTCTTAATACAAAAGTTAAATATTATACTTTTTCAGGCAATTCTATTGAACTTAATGACAATTTTCCACATGTTTTTCAATGGTCTGGTAATAAATGTTATTTTGGGTTTGATTTTATTAATTCCAAAGATTTTAGTGAACTATCAAATATAGAAATGAATATTTCTGGAGATGGAAATATTACTCTGCAAATATTTATGGAAAATGATGATAATCCTTTTAATTATTCTTTTACACTAAATAGTAAAAATGAAGAATTAATTATAACTCCTGAAAATTTTAGTGAAAATATAAATTGGTATTTAATCCAAAAAATAAATTTAAATGCCAATGGATATATAGATGCAAATTTAAAAATCCTTAAATTTAACTTTAATGATGGATCTTCATTCATCATAGAACCCCAGCCAATAAATTCCTTTTCACAAATTAATTTGCAATCTATTGAAATAAAACTCAAGTCTGGACAGACTCAAGAAAACAATGGTTTTCATTTAATCTCAAATGCGCATGGTGCACCTTATCTTAATCCTTCTTATTTTATGCCTTTTGCATATAAAAAATTTATATCAGTAGACTCAGATGGAGCTGAAATATGGAAAGGACTTCTTGACAGAACTTATATTGATTTGCAGAATTCATTGAATGTGCTTCTTCACGATTTAAAAAAACAATCTATAGAAAACAATGGTTATCTTTTTCCTGATTGGTTTCAACTTGATCCATTAACAGGTAAATTTACTGATGTAGCAATTCAAAAACCAAATAACACTGTTCGAGGTTATGAATTTGGTTATGATGCATTCAGAAGTATAGCTTTCCTTGCTATTGATTATTATTTAGACAAAAATAATGAAGCATATGAATTATTAAAAACTATATATCCTTTTTTTGCCAATTCGCTGAATTATAATGACATCATTTACCCTGTATACAAAATAGATGGAACACCAGTAATCCCCGCCAATTTTGAATTTACAGGATTTGGTTTTTATGCTGTTTATCTAAATCTTTTCAATATTATGTCTGATCAAAGAAGTATTGATAAAATTCTTTATATGTACAAAAATTCATATCGTCAAACAAATGGGGAGCATGTATGGGTAAAATCTAATGAACCTGGCTTTGAAAATGGAAAAACAGAATATTATATGAATTTTTGGAGTTTTTTGGGCTTATATTTTTTTAATAATTTTTATTCTGGTCCTGATATAAATTATTCATCTGAAATTGACTTTGGTTCATTAATGAAAAATACAACAATTCAATTGCCTGTTGTAATAAATAATCCAGAAGAATCAAACGTTACAATTGGGGAATTAAGTGAGCCATTAAATTCAAAAATTTATCAAATTGTCAATAATCAATGCACTAACAAAACTCTAAATATAAATGATTCATGTATAATTGATGTAGAATTTTTTCCAAAAGAATGTGGATTTTTTTGTGATAAAATTAATTTTGAATACTTTCATGAAACAGCATCAAAAAAACTTTCAGTAGATCTGAAAGGGTCAGCTTTAGATTGGGGGCATCCAGAAGGCAAACTTATTGGTACTCCTAATTGGGGATATTCTTTACTACCTTTATATGATAAAAGTATAGATACAGATCATTTGACCGAATTAGATGAAGTTCCTGCTAATGGCGATATCAATACCTGCTTTGGAATTATTTTTGATTCTCCCAAAGATATCCGGGGTATAAGGTTTTATAGTTATCCTCAAAGTGATGGTGTAAATCATATAAAAAAATATAAAGTTATGGCACGAATTGCAGGTAATAATTCTAATCAATGGGTATACTTGACCCAAGTTAAAAATGCTTATCCTGGTTGTTGGAATGAAACAGTTTTTGAACAACCCAAAAGTGTTTATGGTATAAAAATTCTATATACTCAAACATCATACTATTCTCCAAAAGTTGGAGAAATGGAATTCTTGAGCAGTTGCCTTTCAAAACAAAGTATTCAGTTTAAGGAAGGTTGGAACATTATATCTTTTAAAAATCGACCTGATAATATGAATATACAGGATTTATTTTTTCCACTGATAGATACAGGTCATTTAATAAAGGTCATTGATGAAAAAGGAAATGATTTACAAAATATAATGGGAAACTGGCTTAATAGGATAGGTAATGCAAATTTATCCAGTGCATATCATGTTAAAGTAAAACAAGATAGTGAATTGAGAATAAATGGTAAACCCTCCTACTGTGAGTTATATAACAGTATTACTTTACAAAAAGGATGGAATCTCATTGGATGGCCATATGAAAAAAATGGAGATGCAAAGAAAATTTTACAAAGCTTAATTGATAAAGAACTTTTAATTAAGGCCTATGATGAGTCTGGTGATACTATTATTAAATTAACCTTTAAAAACCCGGATATTTCCTTTTGGCATTATGGTTTTGATACTTTTGAACCAGGTAAAGGCTACATGATTAAAACTTCTGATTCCTTTGTTGTTCCTATTTCATTTATAAAAGAAAATTCAAATTCCAGAAGTAAAAAAATTTCAAAAAATGTAAACAAAAATGAACTTCATTTTCAGCCAATATGGGATAACAATCCTTATAACCGAATGAATATCTGGTTAAAAAGCATTGATAATTTTGATATTGAAATTGGTGATGAAATTGGAGTTTTTGATGGCGAATTATGCGTGGGAGTTAAACGCATTGAAAATCCACCTTCTCTTGATCAGTTAATAACTATAACATGTAGTGCAAATGATGGAGATAATAATGGATTTAGATCTGGTAATAAGATTTCCTTTCGTTTGTGGGATCAGGATAAGCAAAAAGAAATCTCTAACCAATTTATTGAACCTTCATTTTATAATATTCTAAACCTGGAAAAAGAAGATAATTATTTATTTATAGCTTTTGAAGATGTTCTGGTATCATTAAATATTAAAACAACAATACATGCAACAGCTGAAAATGGAGGGAGTATAGAACCTTCTGGTTTGATTAATCTATCATTTTATTCTAATCAAACATTTGAAATAAAGCCTGATCCAGGTTATCAATTGGAATATTTATTAATTGATCAGGTAAAAAAACAAATCTCTAATAATAATACATATAGTTTTCAAAACATTCAGAAAAATTATACAATTACAGCACATTTTTCTAATGAATCACCTGAAATTCAGTCAATTGACGTTCAAAATATTGAAGTAAATTCTAAGATTAGCAAAGTATATATTCAAATTAAGGATCGAGAAACACCTCCTGAAAATATGAATATAACAATTAATTCATCAAATACTTCTCTGGTTTCTAATAAAGACATCTTATTTAGTAAGGTAGAAGGTACATTATCAATTACTCCTCAAAAGAACAAATTCGGTTCTTCACTAATTACTATAACTGCAACAGATGAAGCAGGTTTTTCAACATCATCAACTTTTAAAGTGAACGTAAATCTTGTAACTCAGGAAATTCATTTAAAAAAGGGTTGGAATATGATTTCAACCTATTTGCAGCCTGTAAATCAAACATTTGAGGATATTCTAAAGCCACTTATCAAAAATGATTTAAAAAAGGTCATTGGTCCGGATCAAACAATTCTGGTAGTAAATAACAAATGGCAGTATGGAATAGAATATATAGATTATCATGATGGATATCTTATCAATGTAAGTAATGATTCTGTTCTTCCAATTACAGGAATTCCTGCATCTTTACCAGTAACAATAAATCTTCTTCCAGGATGGAATTTGATTGGTTTTCCCTGTGCTAATAATATGAATATTGACTCTATTATCAAACCCTTAAAAGATAGCAATCAATATATTAAAATGATTAGTAATGATCAGACAAATATAAAAGATTTAAATGAAATTAAAAATTTTGAACCTGGTAAAGCCTATTGGATAAAAATTAGTGAAGGGCCAATTAATAAAATTATAATTACTGGCTCTTTTAATAATGATCTAAAAAAACGAAGTCAATTATCTGTTAATGAAGATTATTTAGTAAATAAAATTTATAGTAAAACTGATTATAAATCTATATGGACAGGTAATCCTTTTCAACGAATGAATATCTGGTTCACAGGAGAATATGGTTTAAATCTTAAGGCTGGAGATATAATTGCAGTATTTGATAAAAAATCATGTGTAGGAAGCAAAAGTGTGCCATACGATATCTCTATTCCACTTAAAATCACTACATCTATGGATGATAAAATAAATAAAAATGTTAAAAATGGTTTTACAATTGATAATGAAATTATAATAAAAATTTGGAATGCGGAGAAAAATTCAGAAATTCAATCTTTTTATCCTGTTTTTTCTAAAATTGAGGATTCATCAATCATATTAAAACCGCTTTTTAAAGATAGAGAGGATTATAGCCTTAAACTTATTCATCCAGTAAAATATGTCACGTATAGCTTACAAAGTTTAGTTGATATAAACCATGTAAAAGTTCCTTTTTCTATTTTTCAAAATAGAAGAATTGAAATTAAAGATATCATTTTTGGATTTGGAAATTGAATTAAAAAATAATCAATAAGTCTTTTCGCAATCAACTCAAGGTCAGATATACCTTTTTTATCTAATTAAAAGCAATAACGAACAATCTAATTTAATTATTGGAATTGGCACCTGAACAAGCTTCTTCATCACTGGGAATTAAACTTGAACATAGTACATTTCCTTCACACAGCAGTCTGGGCACTGGCTGATGAATTATGTTTTAAATCACCCGAAGAATCCGATTTGAATCCAAAGGAAATTTGGGGAAGCTATCTTGCGGGACAGGTGCTGGCAGAATCCGCCAGTTTAGAAAATGTGAGTGAAA
>Ga0272440_1000682_pt1 | contig 28528 bp, 19 predicted proteins | sample SSMMMBAug17_FD_192440 | JGI IMG/M metagenome (GOLD analysis project Ga0272440, IMG submission 192440) | Marine sediment archaeal communities from Little Sippewissett salt marsh, Falmouth, MA, United States - SSM-MMB-Aug17 | ecosystem: Environmental > Aquatic > Marine > Wetlands > Sediment ... | reverse complement strand
AGTGATTTGAAAAAGGTTTTCAAAAAACCATCCAGTCCGATCATATCAAAGTATTTATCTTCTTTTCGCCTGGCCATTAATTCATTGGCAAAGTTGTCGTATTCATCGATGAAAAGGTAGAGTTTATATGCCGTCTGATTGATGACATTCAGTAAACTTTCAAAACTGCTGTTGCCATCATTTGGGTTGACTTGAATTTCTGATGGTAGTAAATTTGCGTAATCAGAAGCAAATCGTTTGATTCTGTCATTGATATGAGTATACAGGGATTGTTCAATATCTGCATTACTGCCATGGCATTTGATACAAGAAAAATCCCATTTTAAAACAAAATATTGATTGGCAAGTGATGTAGGACTTTGACCGATCCACAAACCTGAAAACAAAGCGTCAAAAGTTTCTTTTTTTGCAATATCATAATAATTCTTTAATGTTGATAGCCATAAAGATTTGCCAAAGCGACGCGGTCGTAAAAATAACAAATATTGGCCGACATTTTCAATTTTGGGGATTCGATCCGTTCGATCAATGTATTGGAAACCGCCCAGTCTAATTTTTTCGAAATCACTGATAGCGTATGGATTGTTCATTGCTCATCCTTTTATGTTCCGGGTGCTGTCATTCTTTGGATATTTTTGACCCAAGCATCCATCTCGCGAAGAATTTCATCACGATTGGTAAATTCATAAGCGACCATTTCATCAACAAGGAGTGGTTTTTCTTTTGTCATATTTTCTATTTTTTTCACAATGGCTTATTTATTGTCGTTTTTTCATCATATGCAGCCACTTGTTGCAAATGAACCTGTTTAAGCAGTTGAACCCGATGCGTCACGTACATTCTTTGATCCGGATGGGAATCGATCAATTGAGATAAATGATGAATGGCATTATACCAATATCCCTCCTGTGCATAGTATACATATAAATGATTATTTGACATTTGATTCAGTTGTTGAAAAAATACTTCAGATGGCGGCACCAGTTGCAAGGTTGCACTGGCTAAAAAATCACCAGAACGTTCGTCCGGATCAAGAACAATGGCCAGAAACCATTCGTATTCAATATCTGGCTTAAGTGAAATATTATAATCTTTTAAGTCAATGTCATATATGCCTTCAGTTTTGGGACCATCAATTAAAGTTTCCAGGAAAGGTTCAACGTTTCTTTCTTCCAAAATAGTAAAAACAATTTTTCCAGGCCATCCTGAAGAAATATACCATTTAAGTACAGGTTGGCTATCAAAAGTAAAACCAGTTCTTTCACATGCAAGAGGCATCATGAAATCAGGTACCGGATTTTTGGAAAGATCGACTTCCGGTAGAGATTCAATGATTCCCCGAGAATAACCACGTGTTTGGCCACGACTGTAGCCGCGAGTTTGCCCCCTGCTTAATCCACGCGTCTGACCCCTGCTTAATCCACGCGTCTGACCCCTGCTTAATCCGCGCGTCTGACCCCGGCTTAATCCGCGTGATAGGCCTCTTGACAATCCCCGGCTTAATCCGCGTGATAGGCCTCTTGACAATCCCCGACTTAATCCACGTGATAGACCTCGACTTAACCCTCGACTTAACCCACGTGATAAGCCCCGACTTAATCCGCGTGATAAACCTCGACTTAACCCACGTGATAAACCTCGACTTAGCCCTCGAGACAGCCCTCTGGTCATACCGCGAGTCATACCTCTGGTCATGCCGCGAGTCATACCCCTGGTCATACCGCGAGTCATACCCCTGGTCATACCGCGAGTCATACCCCTGGTCATACCACGAGTCATACCCCTGGTCATACCCCTGGTCATGCCACGAGTCATACCCCTGGTCATGCCACGAGTCATACCCCTGGTCATGCCGCGTGTCATACCCCGATTTTGAGAAGTGTCTCCACCTTCTCGTCTTCTAATAACAGTGTTTTCATTAGGTGAAGAATATACCGGACCCTGATTTTTCATTTCTATCACGCTTGATGTGTTGTTATTTCGAGATGCTGCATAAGAATCTGGAAAAAAAGTCAAACTTATAATAACACTATATAGAATAATTGATTGCATTTATTCATCTCCTTTTTTTAATTATTTTAATGATATTTATCCAGTACTGAAAGCTAAAGTTCATCAAAAAAATCCGCATCAAGTTTACCCTTTCTCAGAGGATCCGTCCCATCATCCGGCAAAAAAGTAAGTGCCGGACTCATGTAAAGATCATCCACAGTTGATGGAATCGCATCGCGACCGGAAAGAACCAATCGGCTTACATCTTTTGAGGTTCGAAGCGAACATGGTGTGCGCAGCCATTGGGTTGCATCCAGATAGTTTGTGGGCAGTGTGACCAGTTCATTACTGATTCGGGCATCGGGCGCATCAATAAAGATGTCACCATCAAGGCCATATTGAGAACTTGCCTGAACGATGCTGTCTGCAGATTGAATAAAATTATCTGCAACAATATGAATATTGCCCCCATTGCCTTCATAGGCATTTGCAATTATTTGACTTTGAAACATTAATATCAGGTCCGGATCAATATCGATATCTCCCCCATTGCCCATTCCCCCCAAAACACTGGTGGTGATCGTGCCATTAATCATTTGCAATTTTTTCTTTGCGCAAACTTCCATGCGACCATTTTCTTTGTCTTTTGTCAAGTCTACGATATCTTTTGATGTATTTTTGGCCTCAGTTGAAATATCGCTGTTATTGATATCCAGGATGTCATCCGCCATCACTGTAATTTGTCCGGCGGTGCCGCCATTGATGGATGCTTTGCTTTCTGATCGAATGCCCGATTGGTTGCTTAAATAAATTCCTTTTGCTAAAATTGAAATTTGTCCGGCATTGCCATCGCCCTCACTTGATGTCAGAATGTTTGCATGATTCAGATTCAATTTGGAAGAGATTTCCATAATTATTGTTCCACCATCTCCAGCATCATGAATACCTTCACTGGCTGATGAAATGCTGCTATCATCAACCAGTTCAACCATTGAGGCTTCAATTTCAATCTTGCCGGCATTGCCATCACCTTTACTTGATGTCAGAATATTTGAATGGTTCAGGTTCAAGCTGGAAGCCGCTGTCAATTTTATTTCGCCACCATCGCCCGCACCATTATTGCCTGTACTGGCTGATGAAATACTGCTATCATCAACCAGTTCAACAATTGAGGCCTTAACCACAATCTTGCCGGCATTACCTGGGCCTTTGGTATTGGCATTTAGCTGACTCTCATCCTGGAATCTGATAATATCGCTGGTAATGTTGATATCACCTGCATTACCTGCATCTTTTAAATTGGATTCTGTTTTTGTATAAATGGCACTGTTTTGTATTTTATTATCTTCATCACTTGTATTATCCATCGCTTCTGGATAATTAATGAGATCGTCTTTATTTGAACCATATCCCCAAAAAACCAGCTCAGATGACTCGATTTTAACGTCACCTCCTCTTCCCTTGCCATTAGATATACTATCAATCACCCCACCATTGATAATGGAAACTGATTTTCCTTTAATATGAATTTCTCCGCCATCTCCACCTCCATCTCCAACACCATCAATAGCAATAGCACCAGAATAAATCTTACTATCAAAAATGGTAATTGATTCCGAAGGTGTGTCATCAATACCAGACAAAGAAATTTTTCCGCCATTACCATTTCCATACATCGTGTCAGTTGAGACAAGACTGTTTTGGCTAATTGTGATGTTCGGACTTTGAATACTGATAAGCCCTCCATTTCCTGCATGCTCCCCTTTCCCCTCAGCAACAGTAAAAATTTTACATTCACCTTGGATAAATACAGCCTTTTCGGCAATCATTTTGACCATTCCGCCTTGGCCATCACCATAAGTATCGCTGGATACGATTGATTTATTGATTATTTGTATTTGTTCGGAATTCAACGCGATGGTTCCGGCATTGCCTGCGCCGGTTTGTCGATTATCGACATCTGCAAGAATTTGTGAGCTATTCATCAGCACAATGCTTTGATCTGCGTTTATGTAAATTTGTCCGCCATCGCCAGTGCTTTTGGCATCACTGTAAATATTGCTGTAATCAATTGTGAATGTTGTGGCTTTAATGTCAATCTTTCCAGCTTTGGCACTGCCAGTATTGTCTGCCTTGATCGTCGATTTATTATTGATAACTATTCGTCCACCCCGAATAAAAATATCACCCGATCCATCACCACTGACATCCAGTTGTGATTGGCTGATCTGAATATTCCCTTTTAAACAGTCATCGGATTGATCCAGGTCATTCAGAACAACAACGCCTTTTGATGACACACTTGCCAGATGTATTGTGCCTTGTTCTGCAGATAGATTGGCATTGCTGATCTCAAATTCACCGGCAATCAAGGAAATTTTGTTTCCAGATTCTACTAAAATTGTTTCTTTTATGGCATCGTCTTCATTTTGTTCTTCAGGCTTTTGTTCTTCAGGCTTTTGTTCTTCAGGCTCCCATTTTCCGGAAATCTCAATTTTTTGCGGATTTCCAGACAAAAATCCAAATGATGTTGGATTTCCGGTAAATAAAAGATCATTTTCAATTGTTTTAAGTGAAGAAAACCGGACGTCATTTGATGAAATATAATCTGCGGTAGTGGCATAAAAAGAACCATCAATCTCGATGGATGCACCTTCTTTAAAAATAATCCCCTGTGGATTCATCAGATATAAATTGGCGTCTGATTTCACCGCACCATTAATTGTTGAAAACTGCCCCCCTGTCACACGAGCAATGATATTTTTAACCGCTTGTTGACTGGAAAAAGTCACTGATTCTTTTAAATTGACATTGAACGTTTTGAAACTGTGAAACAGGTTGTTTCCTTTTATGCTGCCATAGTCGGATATAATATTCATGTCACCTGTAAGCTTCATGTCTTCTGTTGAGGAATTCATGGAACCATCAAAAACAACTTCACCCAAAGCATTATAGGACATAAAAATTGTAACCAATATACAAAAACATATCCAATCTTTCTTTTTTTGCATTTGTAAGCCTCCATAGCCAAACGTTATATTCTCTGAAAATTGATTAAAAAATTCATTATTAATGGTAACTCTTCTCATTTCATAATGTGTTGTCGTTGAGTGTTTTTCTGATCTATTATTAAGCACAAAAACGTCAATATATCAATTTTATTTTATATGATTGCAAGGAAAATATGTGGGTTGCATTTTTCGGAACTTTTGTTTGGCAATATGTTCAAAAAAATTTCAAAACAATAATTTACTTCGGCTGCTCCTGTAACATATTCTGATATTCATCCGATGAAAACAGATAAACCGCATTCAATTCATTACAAGCCACATAAAATGAAAAATGATAGATATAAAAAACAATACAGTTTCGTGTCACAATCCATCCAATGGATGTTGCAATTCCCAGCGGTGTTGTATTTCTGGCCAATCGATAAATGGTTATGGGCCATTTGGCCCACTGATAAACCCTTGAGGTACTGATAATGATTTGCTTCATCTTGGGGGGAATGCTGTCAATCAAGAACTTGGCCTGGAAGATGGTTTCAAGTTTTACATGGGTCATCTGACGAATGACCGGAATGGTCTGGATTCGATTGACTGTTTTTAACCAAAACCGGCTTCTTTCCAGAATCGGCCCAATGCAGGCTTCGGCAAGGGACTTTTGGGCATCATGAAAATATTGCCCTGAAATTACATGCGATGATTCAACAACTGCCTTCCGCAATTGATATATAGACAAATTGGCCATCAACCCTCTGCCAAAGCCCAGATGCTTTTTGCGGATTTCAATTAACTCCGGGTTGTCCATCTCTGAGTCAATGGCTTGTAGTTGTTCCAGATCGGTCATCAAACCTTCAAGCTCTTCCTGTGAAAAGGATATTTGTTGGTTGGAACTGGTCTGTCCATAAGCTTGTACAGACAGTTGACCAGCGTACAGGTAGATTTCAAACAGCAAATATCGCGTCAATGTGATGATTGTAAAACGATTGGATAGAAAAAATATCCAGGAAAAAGGGTCTGGCAAGACGATCATTCGGAGAAGCGATATTTTTTGGAGGGTTTTACGATATCGCAAATAAAAAGCCATAATCGGATTTTTTTGAAGTTTTTTCAGTCGGTTGTAAATACTATTAATATGCCGGATTCGCAAATGCCGAAATCGTCTCAACCCCGGCTGTTTGAATAATTGATCTATCCGAAATGCCATCTCTTGAATAATATGCAAACAATTGCCGATTGTGATGCATTGCTCTGGATTCTTTTTATCTGGATAATAACATGCGGCAATCTTGCAGATATAGTCGGGGATTTGTTCAAATTCACTGATTGCAACAAGATACGAGCCTTGAATTTGTTCGCAAGTATCAATCACAATCTGTTGGGCTTTCTGCTTCGCTGATGACATCTCCAGCTTTTTGTTTTCTTTTTTTAGTGCTTTCAATTCCTGCGTCAACGATTTACGCCATCGCATGAGACCATGAAAGCGCCAGAAGACAAAGATCATCGCTATTGCGATAATCAATGCCATTACTGCCAGTGTGGATTGAAATAAAAAGAACAGATCATGCATGAAACCGGCTCCCTAGTGTGCCTCTGCCCAGTTTTTTCCGGTATTGACATTCACCTTAAGGGGCACTCGCAAACTCCAGACATTTTCCATAATTTCTTGAGTACGCTGCATGACGTGTTGGGCATCTTTTTCAGGTGTTTCCAAAACAATTTCATCATGAACCGACAACAGCATGCGCGTATCCGGCATTTCATTTTTGATTGCCTGATGCACCCGAATCATGGCCAGTTTGATTAAATCTGCCGCAGTTCCCTGGATGGGCGTATTCACTGCAATTCGACGTGCGCCAGATTGCACATTTTTGTTTTTACTATTGATATCAGGTAAATGTCGGATCCGACCACATAATGTGGTGGTTTTACCAGTTTTTTCAGCTGCCGCAATGGTTTCATCAATAAAACGTCGCACACCTTGATATCTTGAAAAATATTCATCAATATATGTTTGCGCCATTTTTCGGGTAATTTTCAATTCTTTGGACAATCGAAATGCGCCCATGCCATAAATAATTCCAAAATTGATTGCCTTGGCCTGATACCGAAGTTCATCGCTTACTGTTGATGGCTCGCGTTGAAAAATCTCACTGGCTGTTCTCAGGTGAATGTCCTCGTTATTGCAAAATGCATCAATTAGGATTGGGTCATTGGCATAATGGGCCATAATTCGCAATTCAATTTGAGAATAGTCCGCAGATAAAAGCACATAACCTTCTTCTGGCACAAAGGCTTCACGAATTTTTTTGCCCTGCTCGGTTCGGATCGGTATATTCTGAAGGTTGGGATCTCGGCTGCTCAAACGCCCAGTTGCAGTGGCGGTTTGATTGAATGAGGTATGAATTCGTCCGGTTTTGGGGTTAATTAATGAAATCAGTGCATCGACATAGGTAGAGCGTAGCTTATCCAATGAACGATGGTTTAATAAAATTACTGGCAAGTCATGGATTTCCGCCAGTTGGGTCAACACATTGACATCAGTAGAATAACCGGTTTTTTTCTTTGTTTTTTTCTTGGCTGGCAATTTTAGTTTTTCAAATAAAATTTCGCCCAATTGCTGAGTTGAACGAATATTGAAACGTTCACCAGCCATTTCGTATATTTTAGACTCCATACCTGACAATGCATTGGAAAAATAGGTGGATAATTGATTCAGCACCTCATGGTCCACTTTGATGCCATGAAATTCCATATCCACCAGAACCGGCAATAAGGGCATTTCAATGTCATCAAATAATTCCTGAACCCCATTCACATGCAACTCATCCTGAAATTTTTCAGCCATAATTCCGGCAATATCAGCATCCTCGCAGGCATATTGGGTAGCTTTTTGAAGATCTATCTCACTGAAACAGCGTTCTTTTTTGCCAGTGCCGACCACATCTTTGTATGGTATCATTTTGTAGTTTAGGCGATTCAGGGCGATTCTGTCCAGGCTGTGGGAGAGATCTGATGGATCCATTACGTATGAGGCAATCATGGTATCAAATAAATGAGTGGACAGTTCGATATCATATTGTCTCAGTACGAGCCAGTCGTATTTGATATTCTGACCAATTTTTTGAATATCTGGATTTTCTAAAATGGGCTTGAGTTGTTCAAGGAGAAAACTTCTGGACAATTGTTTCATGGCATCAAGCCCCGAATGTGCCACCGGAATATAGTATGCGGTATGGGGTTCAATGGCAATGGAAACACCTACCAGTTTTGCCATCATGGGGTTAATACTGGTCGTTTCTGTATCAATGGAAACCCGCTTTTTGGCAACAATCTGCGCCATTAATGCCTGACAATCTTCCTGAGTCAAAACTGTTTGATAATTTTTGTCAATTTCAATAGGCGGCGGCTGATACTTTTGTTGCAAATTTCTGAATTCAAGGGTCTGAAACAATTTAAATAACTGGGGCTGATTGGGATCTTTAAATTTAAACGCAGCTAAATCCAAATCAATTGGCGCGTTGCGGTCAATTTGAACCAGATCGCGGCTTAAAAAGGCCTGATCTTTGTTATTAATTAAATTTTCTTTTTGTTTTTTTTTGGTAATTGTTTCAACTTGATCGTATAATTGATCCATTGACTCAAATTGCTGAATCAATGCAGCGGCTGTTTTTTCACCAATGCCGGGGACACCGGGGATATTATCTGAGGTATCGCCCCAAAGGCCCATCATATCGATCAGCTGGTTGGGTTTGAGCTTGTATTTTTCAAATACTTTTTGTTCGGTCCAGGTTTTGTCTTTCATGGGGTCCCAGATGGTGATATCTGGTGTCAGGAGTTGTAGAAAATCTTTATCTCCGGTGACCATTACAGATTTATAACCTTTAGATTCTGCCTGAAATGCCAGGCTGGCAATCAAATCATCCGCCTCAAATCCTTGAAGTTCAACTATTGGAATATTAAATGCCAATACTACTTCTCGAATATAGGGCAATTGGGTGATCAATTCATCTGGCATGGGGGGTCGATTGGCCTTGTATTGCGCATATTTTTCATGACGAAATGTTGGGCCTTTGCTATCAAATACCATGACCAGGTATTCAGGGGCTTTATCCTCGATGAGTTTGATCAACATTCGTGTAAAACCAAACACCGCATTGGTTGGCAGTCCATTGGAGTTAGATAGGTGGCTGATTGCATGAAATGCCCGGTATATGTAAGCACTGCCATCAATCAGATAAATCGTATTTTTTTTCATTGATATCCTTTAGAATTATTGGATTTCGATCATAAATCTCATATGTGATCGCCTTTTCAAATAAGAACGATGGCAACACTGGCAGACGCTCCAACAATAATGGATGACAATGCTTTGAAAATAAAAACACCGCAATTTGACTGGCGATTTCATCTCCTGGTTTTGTTGTAATATCACATTGCCACCGGCCATCGGGTTGAAAATGGGTGAATGGGTTTTCACGCCTGGGTTTGAGATGCCATGAATCGGTTAATATGTAGACAATCAGATAACCAGAAAAATGCGCTGCATGATCAACCACACCGCGAATCGGACGAATGCGATTACCAATGCCGGGAACTTCGGTCAATTGAATTTCTGGTGTTTGGGGGATTGCCTGATGAAATAATCCGTCATGATTGGCTATAGAAGGGTTTGATTGTTTATGTTGTTGCAATAAAAGTAAGCTATTTTTATTTTGTTCTTTTTCTGGTGATGCTTCTAAAATCTCCGCAAACATGGACCAACTCAACAGTCTGCAGGACATTGATCGATTGTTATTTTGTATGGTGAGTTGCCATTCACCGGCCAGGGGTTTACCTTTAAGAACCGATAATCCTGATTCTGGCCGATAAAAATGTACAAAGGGTAAAGTGGCTTCTGTAATGGATTGGCTGGCACGATCATCAAATTCAATTTCAACAATATTGGTTTGTTTGGGAATATTGAGATCAGCAAAAAGCAATATAGAATCATTATGGGGTGACGTCAGTTTGACAATCAAACTACTAATCTCACGCACTCGCATTTTTAAACGAACAGAAAGACAAGCGATCCGGTCTGTACTTGATATGTCAAGAGATGTAGACAAAGCAGTTTCGTGGGTAATTTTTATGGGAAGACTGTCTGCAAAAAAAGCTTTGATAATATCATTGTCAGTAAAAAGACTGTAGTGGGTGGCATCCAGCCAGTTCGCTGTTGATGCCTTAATTTGAATTTCAGGGTCTGTGTCATCTATTGCAATGTCTTTAACATCAAAAGAAAACGAGCTATCCAGATGTCCTCTAGTAATATCAATATACTCAGATGCCAATATTACGTGATGGCTGGCCTGTAAATAGACGCGAATGTCATCTGGGTATACAAAAGGAATTGAAACTTTTCCCTGATAGGACCTACCGCTATGGAGAGTTCGGGGTACTTGTATACCAAGCTGGTTCAATTCGGGTTGAACAAAAATTCGAAGCCCTTCCTTGCCATTCGCAACGTATAAATATGGATAAACATCCACAACCTGAGTTGAGTGACCTTTGGTTGGCTGGCTCATTATTTTAGCGGGGTGGTTGGGATCTTCAATATTGAAAACTTGTAGCCCACTGGAACCACAGGCCATAAATGCATGTTGGCTACGAATGCAGACATCCAGGGCACTGGGTGTATAATCCTTTTCACTGTAGGAACCAATCTCAGTAAACTCCTTGCCATCCTTATCGACCTCAAGAATAATCAAACCCGTATCTTTTGCAGCCAGATAAATGATATTATCAATCGCAGTAAATTGAACGACACTGTCTTCAGCATTATATGTTGTCTGATGTAAAAAGCAGGTGCCATCCCACTGTTTATAACATGAGAATCCAGTATAACCATTTGCAACAAATGCAAGCCCATTATGCATTTTCATAGCATGGGCTTCTGGTGCACGAATGGTTGTGATATGTGTTGGAGCACTAACTGATGTTAATTGAATCACCGACACACCAGCGCCTATTGATGAAACATACACATAATCATTCATGCTCCAAACATGATTGGACACGCCATCCAGTGGTACTTGTTTAACCAGCTTACTACTTTTGAGATCGGAAATATCCAGAATTGCCAGTCCCCCCACCCCACATGCAGCATACAAATAATTTTGTGTGTAAAACAGACTCGTTGCCTGATTAGTTAATGTAATGGATTGATACACAGAAATCGACAATGGATTGTTAATGTCCAGAATATCAATACCATCTGGCGTGGCCGCAAATCCAATTTTGTTTTGGGGATCCGCACAAAATGCATGGATGGGTTTGGATTTCCAGGTTTCAATGGGATAGACATTATTTTTTACAAATACATATTGGGTACAGTGATCCACCATTCCACTGCCAAAGACAGTGAGTGTAATGCCAAAAACGCCGGGTTCCATAAATTCATGAGTCGGGTTAAGTTCTGAACTGGTATGGCCATTACCAAAATCCCAATAAATATCTGTATAGTTGCCAGAGGCTTCTTCCATAAATTGAACCGATATCGGCGCAATGCCAGATTGCAAACTCATTGAAAAATCTGCCTTTGGCATAGATTTTTTCACATTGATATAATTGGGTTTTGTTTCAGTATACCAGCAGCCGTCATCGCTGATGGCCAGAGTAACTGTGTATTGCCCTGGATCATTATAAACACAAGATGGATTACGCATCGTACTGTTGACCCCATTGCCAAAATTCCAGTAAATATCATCATAAAGTCCTGTGGAGTCGTTGATAAAATTAACTTTAAGGGGAATTTCTCCTGACAGTGGTTTGGCTGAAAATTTCGGAATTGGCTTTCCCTTGACCAGTTCATACACATACACGGTTTCATAACATGATATATATAAATATCGGGTGTCTGAGTGAATGAAATATATTTTGTCATCGGGAAATGCTTGTTTTTCAACAATCTTGATATCATCAAGGTTTTTGATATCCAGTACCCATAGAGAAGAATCGGATGAAACAACAACTGCAAATGAATCAATTAATGTGGAGGTCACAGCGACCAGGCCATCATCAAAACAGGAGAGCGGCTCAAACATTTCAGTATTCTTGATATCCAGAACACAATAACCCATATCCTTAGATGATATATAGCCATAATCCTTGTTGATGAACAAATGGTTCATATTTTCGGAATCGGTATAAATATTAATAGATTGGTTATTGCCAGTAATGAGGTCATCTATGTAAAAAACATGGATGCCATCGAAATAATCAAGCACCAACAATGATTCCTCAACAATAAAGACATCTTTAATTTCAGAAATTTGTGAAAGTTCAACCCGTGTAATTCTGGTAGTATCTTTTGGTACGCGAATGTCATAAATGACCACATGTTTTTGAGAACGACCCGTGATATCTTTCACAACTGCATATGTATAATTCGTCGCTAAACTTTTTGCGATAATATCTTTGTCCTTAAATACCTGTTTACTTGAGTCAATCTCTTTGTCCTTAAATACCTGTTTACTTAAGTCATCGATATGGTAAACACAAAATCCATGGTAATCATTGCTAATATAGAGATAACCATCATCATAGGAAAGATCTTTAACATCGGCTTTCATTCGAATGATGCTGATTTCATTTTTATCTTTTGTTTCAGTGATGTCAACAGGATTATCTGCATGTTTGATATGAATGGTTTGGCCTTCAGCAACAAACAACAGGTTTTTCACAGGATCCATGTCAAACGCAGGTGCCTGGTAATAATTGTTCCATGTCGCTACTTTATTCAAATACAGACTGCTTGCATATCCACTGGTAACACTAAAAAACAAGCAAAAAATGAAAATCAACACCTTTTTCATAACTCTCCTTATTAACTCTTCTTTCATGCAGAAGTGTATGCCATGTTTTAATCGGTAATATTTGTGTGAAGCTAAGGCTCATGCGGGTGAGCAATAGCTCAATTAGTCAATCAATTCAAACGACTAAAAATACCATTCAATTGCGCCAGTGTGTTGATCCACTGATTTTCATTCCGTTTTAAACGTTCATAAATCGAAATGATTTGATTTTTATATTGAGAAAGTACGTAGTTTTCGAGATTTGCCATAATTACACAGGCATTGTATATGCCATTTTGATGATTTTCTGCAATCATGTTTTCCATCCGCTTAAGATAAAAATTTAGAATTACAGACTGATTGCTTGTTGTTATTCTCTCGATTAGTCGTTGAACCGATCCTTGTCGGATAGCATCTTTTCTAGAAATTGTCGCTGCCAAATATGGATAAAGTTCTGTAGAAACAAAGGTATTGACCGGTTGAAACGTTAAGTTACGACTCAAGTCCTGATTTTTGAAAATATTGACTTCTACAGGAGAAACCTCAAAAGAAACATCCACACAATATTTTTCCTCACTGGATGAAAAACCGGTATTTCCATAAGTAATATTATGTGCAAGTCCCAACAGGTCTTCAGTCTTTTTTCCGCGTAATTGTTCGTTATAATCATAGAGAGCCTGAAGAATAGCCTGTTGTTTGGTTTTTAATTTCAATGTTTTTAACGTAATGTTTTCATCAAAAAAACAATAATGCTTTTTAATCGAAAATGGTCGATATTGAAGCATTGTTTCGCTGGAAACATTGCCACGAATTGTTACACAGACTTCACCAAAATTGCTGCCATTTTGGTATTCAATATTCGGAAGGATCTGAACGCTTTTAGAAAATTGCTTTCGAATGGCAGCGCGTTGCATGCGTGGCGATTTCTGATCATTATTTAACACAAGTTGATTGAACAAGTCATCAATCAATGCATTTTTAGCCCGTTCATGCAACAAAGATTTGACCTCAGACTGGTCAGCAAACGTTTTGCCAATTAGAGAAATACACCATGTTTTAGTTTTGCCAATGTCACCTGTGTTATCAGCATTCACAGGGATGGTGTATAGAATCCCCAATAAAGCGAATATAATGAATTTGATCTTATTATTTACCATCAAAAAACCTCCATCAATATTCAATTTTTTTTTAAGTTGTTATTAAAACAAATCAATTAATTAACCAAAACTATGGGCTTGTGTCAAGGACCCATTTGTAAAATGGTCTGTATAAGCTCCCAATAACGAGTACAAACGACCAGTTAGAGGTTGCAGCAGCAATAAAAAAAAATATTAATTATGAAAAATAATATAAATTTGCTATAATATATTATGAGGTGGTTGCAATAGTGATAATTGCAATCATTAACAGTATATATGAAACCAATCCAGTAGGGATGTGAGAAGGTTAGTTGCTTATGAATATCAATAATTTTCTTCCAATTTTTTATTTTTCAAACGATATCAAACTTTTTAATATATTTAACTTGAATTTTTTTTCGATTACTCATGATTGGTTTGGAAAAACTGTCAATAATAGTCCTTCATTTTTGTTAGGATACAATGAAATCAATATTTATTTTGCTTTCTCCAATAATCATAAACCATTCTTTAATAAAAAACACAAAATAAATACCTATAATGAAGGGCTATGGGAATATGATGTTGCTGAGTTTTTTATATTTGATATAAAAGCGAAAAAATATCAGGAATTTAATCTTAGTCCAACAGGAAGCTGGTGGACAATGCTTTTTTGCGATTATCGAAAACAAGATCAAAACAATTTGACAATACCTGATCGCATTGAAATTTATAGCGATTATAGTGAAAAAATGTGGCAAGTTGCTCTCAAACTACCTTTGAACCAACTATCAGTTGATTTTTTTGATCCAGGCAACTGTACAGGGAATGTATGTGCCATAGTGAATAAGAATAGAAAATATCTCAGTTGGGCAAAAAGCTGTTCTCAAAAACCAGATTTTCATTTAGTAAAATCTTTTTTACCATTTGAAATGATTCCATTCAGGTCAAAGGACAATCTATGAAAAAAATGCTCATTATTTTGCTGATCCTCCCTGTCATTGCATGGGGAGAGCCTACTATATACGAAGGAACAATCACTGGCGATGTCGAACCCGCCATGGCAGCGTATGTCAAACGCATGCTTGAACAGGTGGATCAGCCAGATGCCATATTAATTCTTAAAATGGATACATTTGGTGGTCGGGTGGATGCTGCTTTTGATATTGTCGATGAATTAACGAACACGCAATATGTTACGACTATCGCATATGTGACCAATCAGGCCATTTCAGCTGGGGCACTCATTGCCCTGGCTTGTGATCAATTATACATGAAACCGCATACAACAATCGGCGATTGTGCCCCAATTACTTATGATAGCGATGGCCCTCAAATGTTGGGCGAAAAATTTCAATCTCCCCTGCGGGCAAAATTCAGGACATTGGCCAAGAAAAATGGCTATCCCTCCCTGCTGGCTGAGGCAATGGTGTCATCTGAAAAAGCGGTTTATGAAGTGATTGACGCCTCCATGAATGTCCGATATATGGATCGACATGCTTATGATGACTTGACTGAAGCAGAAAAAAAAGCCTGTCGCAAACGAACCATTGTGCCAAAAGGTGAATTGTTGACAATGGACGATACCGAAGCCCATGATCTGGGCTTTTCCAAAAAGACCGCATCCAAAATTGAAGACATTCAGGCGGATTTGTCAATGGAAAACCTAAACATTGTTCCTATTGAAGAAACATGGTCTGAACAATTGGTTCGCGCTATTTATTCGGTTTCGTCTATCTTATTGCTTATTGGCATGGCTGCGCTGTATATGGAACTTAAATCACCAGGCTTTGGTGTATTTGGAATTATCGGAATTATCTTCTTGGGAATTGTTTTTTTTGCGCAATATTTTGTGGGACTGTCAGATCATGTTGAATTGTTGTTAATTGCATTGGGGGTTGTCTTGATGGGCTTTGAGATGTTCGTATTTCCAGGCTTTGGAGTATCAGGCCTGCTGGCTATCGGATGCATTGCAATCGCATTGATTCTGAGTTTTCAGGGGTTTGTCATTCCAAGCCCTGATATGCCCTGGGAGACCCAACTGATGGTCAACAACAGTATTAAAGTTTTGGGATCCGCGGTGTTGTCATGGCTATTGGCCATAGTGCTGTTTCGTTTTGTGGTTCCAAAAACCGCTCACATGGTTTCTGGGCCCTATCTTCATACCAACTTGGAAAAAGCCCATGTGGCTGATGAAACAAATCTGGACATCCAAACCGGAAGCATCGGCGTTGCCCGGACACCGCTTCGACCATCAGGCAAAATGGCCGTTGGCAAACATATTTACGATGTTTTAACCCAGGGAGAATTCATCCCGCAAGGCGCTGAAATAAAAGTAATTACCACAAAAGGCGCAAAGGTAATTGTTAAACCATTATGAATACAATCCTTCTATCCATATTACTTCAATTGGCCGCTGGAGTGATTGTTTTTGCAGAAATATTTATTCCATCCGGTGGCATTCTTGCAATCATTGCAATGGGATTATTTGGCTATTCTTTATTTTTGTTATTTTCTGGTGTATCAATTACAGCCGGCAGCCTTACCTTGGGCCTTGATCTGATTATTGTCCCAATCATTTTTTTATGGGGATTTAAACGATTGGGCCAATCAAAGGTTGCACTACAAACCCAACTGAGCAAAGACCAAGGAGTTGTTTCGCAATCAAAAGACATGGATGCGCTGGTTGGTCTGAAAGGCATTGCTATTTCTAGCTTACGACCATCGGGTTGTGCAGAAATTAATGATTTGAGAGTCGATGTGGTTTCCCAAGGTGAATATATTGAAAATGGGACACGCATTGAGGTGGTGGCTGCTACCGGTAATCAAGTGATTGTCAGCGCTTATGATTCCGAGCAATCATAAGTGAAAATATAATTTGGAGACCCATAACAACAATGAAAAATCAATCAATTCTTCGATTAACTTTCCTTTTATTTGTCCTCATTTTTTTGATTGGCTGTAGTGATGATGAATACAAACTTCACCTGACAATCAATGGCGAAGGGAAAGTTTCACTTAACAACACAGCATACGAACAAAATGCATCAGTAACTTATGAAGAAGGTACTGTTGTATCAGTAAAATATTCAACGTCAAACAGTGAATGGGAGTTTGATAGCTTTTCTGGCGACCTCTCTGGTACAACGAATCCACAAAGCATCACAATGAGCTCAGATAGACACGTAACAGCAAAATTTCAATTACTAAACTCGGTTGAAGTGTCTGGCTATATTTATGATACTAGCAATGTTGCCTTATCTGGGGTTCTTGTTTCTTCTGTATCCAACAGCAATACTGTTTCCACGACTACGAACTCATCAGGCAAGTATCTACTGTCAAATATTCAAGTTAAATCAGAGGAGTTTAGTTTATCCTTTAGTAAAACAGGTTATTGGCCTGAAAAAAAAACATTTGTGGTTTCAGAAACTTCTGAAGCATACACGGTTGTAAACATTACGCTGGAGGGAATCAATGAAATAAAATACCAGTTAAATGTAAACAAAACCGGGGAGGGTAGTGTTTCACCAGAGCCTGGAACCTATACGTATATTAAAGGCACAACTGTAATACTAACAGCTATTCCTGAAATTGGAAAGGTTTTCAGAGGATGGCAAGGAGATGTCGTATCTACAAGTGACCAGATCAGTTTTCTCCTTGATGCCAGTCGAACGTTGACTGCTGTATTTGAATTGCCCTATGCTTCATTTCGAGGGCAAGTAACAGATCTCAATAATGTGGGGATATCCAATGTCAAAATTAGCGCAGGCCAGAAATCGACAATTTCGGATACCAATGGATATTATCAATTGAATCAGGTGAGTTTTGTATCTGAACCAGATGGATTTGCCAATATGACGATTTTATTTGTTAAAAAAGGGTATTGTGTATATTCGTCAAAACATATGGTTTCTGACCAGATGGTTATAAGACCATACCCACAATTGGCAGATACATGCAATGAGCTGGCTTTGATTCTCAATACGTTAAAAATATTGACCCAACAACAGACATCAGAATATATTTCGTTTGATATCAACTCAAACGATCGACCGGATTTTTCTGAGATTCTTTATCTAATGGAGTATCTTTCTGAGTAGTCCTTACTGCAGGTAGAAAAGGAACAACGACAGTGAAAAAAGAAAGTTATCGATCAAATGCGATTCTTTTGTTAACCGCTTTTATTTGGGGTTCAGCATTTGTCGCTCAGCGATCAAGTATAAACCATATTGGCCCATATTTATTCAATGCCATGCGCTTTTCTCTGGGATCAATTTCATTGATTCCTGTATGGCTGATACTTAAAAAACGTACAGACAGTCATCCCAAAAATAACTTACGAGCCACATTGTACTATGGTTTTCTGGCGGGCGCTGCCATTTTTTTGGGTGCATCATTTCAACAAGTGGGTTTAATGACAACCACAGCCGGAAAATCCGGTTTCATTACGGGTTTGTACGTGGTTATTGTCCCATTGATCAATATGCTTTGGGGTGTATATTCCGGTTTTAATACCTGGGTAGGCGCAATTTTTTCCGCCATCGGGTTGTATTTTTTATGCATGACTGAGTCCCTGATCCTTTCAACAGGTGATTTTTTAACGCTCTTGTGTGCGTTTTTTTTTGCTTTTCATGTGATAATGATTTCATCATTTAGCCGAAAAACAGACCCCATACTACTATCCATGATACAATTCGCAGTATGCGCCATACTCAGTTTTATTATTGCCATAATATCCGAGACCATTCAAATGGAAAGTATCAGGCGTACGGCTTTGGCCATTTGTTATTGTGGGTTTATTTCTGTGGGAATTGGATATACTTTGCAAGTGGTTGGCCAAAAAGATGCAAATCCGGATCATGCGGCAATCATTTTGTGTCTTGAGGGGGTTTTTGCTGCGATTTGCGGATGGATCATTCTTTATGAACAAATGTCAAGCAGAGCTATATTTGGTGCAGCTTTGATGCTTTCAGGGATGATTATATCTCAAATCGGACTGAACACAAAGGTCATTCAACTCAAGACATACCTGAGGCAATACAATGATTGATCAACACGATAAATTATTCCAACGATGCCGACGGCTCGGTTCGGATGTAAATTTTGAATATTGTCGCTTGCATGCCGAACAAGATCGTTTCTGTGGTAGTATAATTCAATGCTGGTGGGAGCGTTTTGACATTATGACTTATTTAAAAGCGCATCTTACCCAAGAACAATTCATGGCTTTAGAACAGCCACAAACCAAACCAAAACTGACAAAATTGATGGAAATAATCCAACAAGCACAAAGGAGAGTTTCAAAGTGATTATAAAACAATTAGGGGTTGGCCCCTTGATGGCAAATTGTATTATTATTGGATGTGAAGACACCAAAAAAGCAGCGGTCATTGATCCTGGAGATGAGGTTGACCGCATCCTGATGACAATTGCTGAACATCAACTGACTGTGACTTATATATTGAATACACATGGCCATTTTGACCATGTGGGGGGGAATCAGCGATTAAAAAAAGTGACCAGCGCCCCCATCTGTATTCATACTGAAGATAACGTGATGCTGAAACATGTTGCATCAAGTGCCGCATCTTTTGGCATGTCGGTGGAAAACTCACCCGATGCCGATCAGTTATTGAATGATGGTGATATGGTCCGTATTGGTAATATTGAACTGAAAGTCATTCATACGCCCGGCCATAGTCCAGGCGGTGCAGCTTTTTATGTGCCAGATGTCGTTTTTGTTGGAGACACTCTCTTTGCGGGCTCCATCGGTCGAACTGATTTTCCGGGTGGCAGTTATGACCAGCTAATTGCATCGGTCAGAAATAAATTATTTGTACTTCCTGACAATACAACAGTGTATACCGGCCACGGCCCGACAACGACTATTGGTGAGGAGAAACGGACCAATCCATTTTTTCAATAAAATAGGTTCGTAATTTTGGCGATAAGGCGGACATCAGGTTCGCCCCTCCACAATCATGTTTTTGCCCGGTGTTGAGCGTGCTTCAGCATCTTTTTTTGGATTCAGCGATGGAATTCAAAACAGGGAGTTTTTCGATCATGCCCAAACAGAAAAAATCGAATGCGCTTTTTGAGGAGGCCATTGCATTCACTGATCAGCAAAAAATCAGAGAAGCGATAACTTGCTATGAAAAATTAATCCAGATCCAACCCAATCATGCAATTGCTTATAATAACCTCGGAATATTATACAATCGACAATCTTATTTACAAAAAGCTGAAAAGAGTTTTAAACAGGCTATCAATATAAACCCACACTATGCCAATGCCTGGTTTAACTGGGGAAACTTGCTTAAGGACCAGGAAAAATACATCCTTGCCATCGAAAAATATCAAGCAGCAATCACCCACAAACCTTTGTTTGCTGAGGCTTATAACAATATGGGAGAATGTCTGGGCGCATGCGATCAATTCGATTTGGCTATTAAAGCTTATCAGGCAGCCATTCAGATGAATCCAGAACTTGCGGGTTGTTACTTTAACCTGGGTAATCTTTACTATCGCCAGCATCAATTTCAGCTCGCCATTGATCACTTCAAAAAAAGCATTGCTATTCAGCCGGATTATAAAGATGCCCATTTTAACTTGAGTTTTGCCCTGTTCATGACTGGCGATTATATCAATGGCTTTAAAGAATATGAATGGCGGTTGAAACGCGGGCCATTTACCGGCGAGAATTATTATCAACCTTTTTGGGATGGTAATCCTGCACCTGAAAAAACAGTTTTTGTTTATTGTGAACAAGGCTTTGGAGATAATTTTCAGTTTTGCAGATACCTTCCCCTTGTTGCCAAACGAATAAAAAAGCTTATTTTTGGATCTCGCACTGAACAAGGACGTTTGTTCAAAACGATTCTGGGCGTAGATCAAGTGATTATTCCAGGCGAAAAAAAGCCCGAATTCGATTATCATTGTTCGTTGTTGAGCCTTCCGCATTTATTTCAAACCCATACCGATACAATTCCATGTGAAATGCCTTATTTATTTCCAGACATCTTGCAAGCACATTCTGAATTGGACGCAATGATTGAGCAAAAATCCGAGAGTAGGATGCGTGTGGGGATAGTTTGGGGCGGTAATACAGACAATAAAGATTTTAGAAGCCGTCATATTTCTCTAGCTTTGATGTCTGAGTTGTTTTCAATTCCGGGTATCTCCTGGTTTAGTTTTCAAAAAGGTCCTCAAGCCAAAGAATTACTTGATTACAATGAACATGTTGTGGACTTATCTATCTATGTTGAAGATTTCTATGACACGGCCATTGGATTATCCCAAATGGACTTATTAGTCACAGTGGATACATCGGTGGCTCACCTGGCAGGTGCCTTGGGCATTCCTGTGTGGATACTGGTTCGTTTTGATTCTGATTGGAGATGGTCTCTGGAAAAACATGATAGTCCCTGGTACCCCACTTGTTTACTGTTTAGGCAAAAGGAAGCAGGAAACTGGCAAGGGGTCGTCGATGAAATTCGTACCAGACTCCAATCCACACTTTCTCAAACCTTACCTCCAATGGCAAGCGCTTATTATAACGATGGTGTTAATGCAGCTCAACAAGAAGATACGCACCAAGCCGTTGTTTTATTTCAAAAAGCACTTTCTATCAATCCCCAAATGTGGCATGCAGCATATAACCTTTCTGTGCTTTTTGCTAAAAAAAATATGTTTCAAACTGCATTACTTTATGCAAGGCTGACGTGTCGATTAAAAATCAACAAAGATTTATCATGGTTGAATTTGGGGAAAGTATATTATCATTTACAAGATATTCAAACAGCAATCCAGTGTCTGCAAATAGCGCGAACATATAACACTAAAAATATACCTGAAATAAATTATGAACTTGGAAAGCTTTTACTGACAAACAATCAATGGGAAGAGGGCAAACCACTTTACGAATATCGAAAACAATGCAAGAATTTACAGAATCAACGAGATCGTCAGTACAGTTTGCCAGAATGGGATGGCAAACCTTTTAAAGGCAAGTCGTTGTTGTTATATTATGAAACAGGTATCAAAGATATCATCGTTTACATTCGGTTTCTTCCACTGGTGAAACAATTGGGTGGTACAGTAATCTTGGAGACACCACCTGGCATGTATCGCCTGGTGTTATCAGCTCCGGGTGTGGATCGTTTATTTTATTCATTTAAAGATCATGATAGTGAGTCTGAAACATCATTTGATATCCAGGCCTCTTTAAAAAGTCTGCCATATTTGCTGAACATTCCAAAAGAAGCCATTTCACATCAACAACCCTATATTCAAGCTCCCCAAAAAATTTATCTGCCTTTACTAAAAGCAATCCAGGCAAACAGCAAAAAAATCAATATTGGTATTGCCTGGTATACAGATTTTGCAAGCCCCTATACGTTAGAACAATATTTCGATTTTATGAAAACAGTATTTGAATTGGATCATTTGGCATTCTTTATCATTGGATTTCGCCTGGAAAGCAATATTTCTCTCCCCCATGTGACAGACTTATCTTGTTACCTGGATTATAGTTACGATCTGGCATCAGTTATCCCCTATATGGACCTGATCATTACAACTGACAATGCAATCGGTCATCTGGCAGGTGCCATGTGCCATCCGGTTTTTATGGTACTCGCCAAATCGCCAGAATGGTACTGGCAGATGACATCCCAGCGATCAGACTGGTATCCAGATATGACATTGTTTAGACAGTCCCGCTTTTCCGATGATCATCACATGTTTCAGGCAATGGCGGACAAACTATTAGAAATTAAACAAAACCGGCGACCGTTCAATATTCAAGAAAAGAATCTATCATCTGATTTTTATCTTCATGCCATTGGGTATTTTGATGGATCTACAGGATATCATGTGCATACACGATCATTCATGAAGGCCATGAGTCAACATGTCCCAATACTAGAATCAGAAATGCAGTTAGAGCGACTGGACAACTCTATTGCTTATATGCATGAAGAAATCATTCCACAAAAAAAACATATTGTTAATATTGCCATTCAACCGATTCACTGGTTTAAAGTTTTGAAAAATTGTCCAGGAATCAAGATCGCCTATGTTGTTTGGGAAACCACGCGCATTCCCGATGACTGGTTGAACTCATTGGCATACCCGGATTATCTTTGGACACCCAGCCATTGGGGCAAACAAGTGCTTGAAGATCATGGTATCCAACCCAATCGAATTCATGTTGTACCAGAGGGGGTTGATGGTCAAACATTTTGTGTTGATGGCCCTTGCATTAAAAAATTGGATGACATCCAAGCATACAAATTTTTGTATGTTGGCAAATTGGAATCACGAAAGGCTACCGGTGAGTTGATTGTTACCTTTGATTATACATTCAGAGATAACCCCCATGTTCGTTTGATGGTTTGTGCGCACATGTTCAAGAAGGATTTTGATTTTCATCAATATTTATTAGACATCGGGGTTCAACAACCCCATAAAATTATTCGTGTGGGACCCTTTGCCCAAAATGAAGATCTGGCTGCCCTGTATCGCAGTTGTGATGCCTTTGTTTTGCCCACACGTGCAGAGGGTTGGGGATTGCCCATTATCGAGGCCATGGCATGTGGACTTCCCACAATTGTCACCGGCTACAGTGGCTTAACCGAATTTGCCACAAAGGAAAATGCCTATTTCATTAATTATAAACTGGAAGATATCGATCATCCCTTTGGCCTGTTAATTGAAACCACATCAACCCAATATGGCCAATGGGCGGAGCCTGATTTTGAACATCTGGGGGAATTGATGAAATACCTGTTCAATCATCCAGAAGAAGCCAAAAAACGCGGACAGATGGCATCACGTGAAATACATTCGCGTTGGACATGGAACCATGCGGCTCAGAAAGCCATGGATATAATTGAAAAGCTTGTTTAAAAAGGTTTAGGTTAGAACAATAGCACAGTAATTCGTCAATAGCCCGCCCAACGATCAAGAGGCTGACGAGGGCTGATGGGGGAACGAGAAGGCAATAACGATGCCATGAAAAACCATTGTTAAACGATAACAATTGGTGTTTTTTTCAAGCGAGCCTTTGAAACATAGATTAAAGCATCATGACCGGTCGCTTGAATTTACAATGACGCACTTCAATCCATTCAAAAATTTCTTTGGCATACCCTTTGAAATCGTCCATATGATAAGTAATTATGGCATACACGATATCCCAGTTAATTGTGTCATACTCATGCACAGAGATATTCCGAAAACCAACGCTTTTTTGCATTCTATCTGATGTTTCTTTAGAAACCACCTCAAGCATGTGGAGTTGATAAAACGCATCTTTCATAGACATGGGCGGCGGAATATCAGAATCTGCAACAATGTAGGCGGCAATATCAACACATATTTTGACCGCGCGTTGAAGATTCATCATGATAATATCCTGTATATCGGGGCTGTTGGCCAGAGATTCACTATCAGATGGGGTTTTCTGATGAATTCGATCCACATATCTTTTTAGAATTTCAAGCTTATAAAATATGACATCACTATTCATGTTCAACAAACCTTTGACATCGTTTTTTGATAATCATTCGGGTTAATGGCATCATGTCAGCCTGATTGTACCACATCTTTTGAATGAGTTTCGCAAACAGGTCAGTTTTTTTTATCACAATGCCAGTGCAAAGGGCTTCCTCTAAAATTGGACCGGCAACAGCCTGTAAATCAATCAAGTCGATTTCACGAATAAGGGTATTGGTTAGTGCGATCATGATGTCAAATTTTTGATCAAACGACAGTTTTTCTTGTGCAGCCACTGCAATGTCAATATCGCTGTTCGGTTTAAGACGACCGGAGGCTGCGGAACCAAATAGCGTAACAATTTTTATTTCTGGAAATCGGGTCAGGACGTCCTGAATTATTTGGATAACTTCATCTGTTTTCATCTGACATTTTTTTTGAAGGTGCTGGCAATAGAAACAATACTGTCTGTATTGCCAGCCAGAAAGTTATTGAACCATTGTTCGAATCAACATGGTTTCCGGGTCTAAAACCAGTTCGGGTGAGGGCGTTTCTGATGATGTTTCTGATAGTAGCTTAATATCGATTGTATCTCCTTTGGGGATGACCTGTAAGGTGGTATCAAACAGATCTTTCAATGGAATAAATGCTGGCGGAAGATCACTGGTTTGAGTTACCTGGTGGCGATGCGATCGAATGGAAAACCAGATAAAGACAGAAAGTTCTTTGGCCAACGCTTTTAATTCCTCAAAAATGGGACGACTGTCATGGTCAATCATCAGGCCATCAATTACAATTAATTGTGGATAAAAAATATCCTGTTCTGTTAAATCAGACAGGCGCTGTTTTAATGTTGTGGGGCTGAATTGATTTTCACCAAACGTCATGATCATCCGATGCATCAAAATTGTATCCCAGGTATCTGGCGTAAAATCTCTGGTGGATCGCTCGAGCTTTTTTGAAACCTCATCATACCAAATACAGACTTTTTGAATGGATTCCTTCAAACTGACATGCAAAACAGTTTTCTTTTCCAACAAACTGCACAAGGCAATTTGAACCAAAAGCGCTGTTTTACCAACACCTGCACGGGCAATGACTGCACCAAAACCACCATTGTTACGATTTTGGTCGCCAATGGTTTCAAAAATTTTTTGAGGAGATGCTGTTTTGTTTAAATTCATGTATTTACTCCTTAGGACTTTTTGGAAAGTTCAAAATCTTTTTTGATTTTTTCAGCAATGGATGTTGGCACGGGTTTATAACTATCAAACTCCATTGTGAATTGGGCCTTTCCCTGGGACGAGGATCGAAGCACTGTCGAATAACCAAACATTTCTGATAGCGGTACACGAGACTCAATAGAACAGTAACTGCCCTGATCCTGTGAACCAACAATCATACCGCGTCGTTGATTCAAGGAACTCATTACAGGACCTTGAAACTCTGGCGGAGTTTCCACAACCACTTTCATGATCGGTTCCAGAATAGTTGGCTTGGCCCGACGATATCCCTCGATAAACGCACCAATTGCCGCTGCCCGAAATGCCATTTCCGAGGAATCCACCGAATGGGATGCACCATCGTTGATGACTACATGGACGCCAGTGAGTGGAAATTCATAAAGCGGACTTTTAGCCATACAATCTTTAAAGCCTTTTTCACAGGATGAAATATATTGGGTTGGAATCGAACCACCAACAATTTTGTTGGTAAACAGAAAAGTATCATCAACAGGCTCCATAAATCCAGCCACACGTCCAAACTGGCCGGCACCACCGGTTTGTTTTTTATGGGTATAGTTAAAATCTGCTCGCCTGGTGATTGTTTCACGATAGGAAACTAGGGGCTGGCCAATTTCTACCTCTGCGCTGTATTCTCGGCGAATTCTTTCGATATAGACTTCCAGGTGAAGTTCTCCCATGCCAGAAATAAGAGTTTCATTGGTTTCAGAGTTGGTTGTCACCTTGAACGTGGGATCTTCTTTGGTAAAGCGAGTCAGGGCCTTGGAAACCTGAACCTCTGATTTATTATCCATTGCCTTTATTGACAGCGAAATAACAGGTTCTGGCACATACATGGAAAGCATAGACAAGCGTGTTTTTTCTGATGTAAAGGTATCACCAGAGGCACAGTCAATACCAAAAAGCGCGCCAATAGAGCCAGTGGATATTTTGGTGATATCTTCCATCTGGTCTGCATGCATTCGGATGACGCGCCCCACTTTAACCTTTTTACTGGTTCTGGAGTTGTAGATGGTATCCCCTTTTTTCAATTCACCTTGGTAGACCCGAACATATGTCAACTGGCCATATGCACCATCCTCAAGCTTGAATGCCAGTGCAACCAGTGGTTTATCCGCAGCAGATTCCAGGAGGATTTCCTTATCATTGTCATCATAATCGATGGCCTGATTTTCAATATCCAACGGTGATGGCAATATTTTCGTGACCGCATCCAGCAAAGCCTGAACACCCACATTTTTATATGCAGACCCCATCAACACCGGTGTCAATTTTTTTGAAAGTGTACCATTTCGAATCCCCTCAATCAACAATTCCTCAGTGACCTGTTCCTCAAGAGCAGCCTCAGTCAGGTCATCAGAAAACATAGAGGCTTCATCAATGAGTGTCTCACGATGTTCCAGAGCAGACTCCATGTATTCATCTGGAATTTCAGTCACTCGAATGTCTTCGCCTTTCTCCCCCTCAAAATACAGGGCTTTCATCGCCACGAGATCAATAACGCCCTTAAAGTCGCCCTCCAAACCAATGGGCAATTGAAGCATCACCGCATTATGTCCCAGCTTGTGACTCAATTGATCTTTCACCCGCAACGGATTGGCACCACTTCTGTCACATTTGTTCACAAAGGCGATACAAGGCACCTTATATCGGGTCATTTGCTGATCAACAGTAATCGACTGTGATTGTACCCCACCCACAGCGCATAATACCAGGATAGCGCCATCAAGAACACGAAGCGCACGCTCGACCTCAATTGTGAAATCAACATGGCCAGGGGTGTCAATGATATTGATTTCAAAGTCATTCCATTTACAGTAGGTTGCCGCTGATGTTATGGTAATTCCCCGCTCTTTTTCAAGCTCCATAAAATCCATTGTTGCGCCAACGCCATCTTTACCTTTGACATCATGAATGGTGTGAATACGTTTGGTATAAAACAACACACGTTCGGTTAATGTCGTTTTACCGGCATCAATATGGGCACTGATACCAATATTTCTTTGATTTTGGATATTTTGTTTCATTGTTCCAATGTTTTTTCCTTGTAAAGCAAGTGCATAGCCTGGCTTTACGTGAAGAATAATATTTGACATTCGTTAAAAAAAAGTGGGGAGTAAATGCCCTGCTTGTTTTTCCGCGAATACTTGAAAAACCAAATAAGAAAAAGGGGGTTTTAGAAAAAGATTTGGAAAAAGTCAAGTAAATTTACGATTTCGATAATATCTAACTCTTAGCTCATCTCTGCATAACAAGGAAAACAAGGGTCGTTTCATTTTACTATAGCTTCAACTTCCTTTTTACCTTCTGTTCGAGTCCAATTGATTCCGATTTTAACAATTTCTTTAAAGTGTTTCTTATAGCCTTGTTCGTATTTATCTTCTATTTGTTTTATTGCATCAATCGCTTTGGCATTTGCTTTACATTCTAACACATAAACACAATCATCTTTGGGAATGTGCATATCGGTTCTACCCATAATATTTTGGTTTTCACAGATGTAATAAATATTGTTCATACGGATAGCCACGCCAATCATGCTCTTCAGCCAACCTTCAGGATTTTTGTTTACCCAGTCGTATGGGATATTTGCCAGGACATCATAAATTAACGTTTCCACGCCTTCCTGAATTAACGCTTGATCTTTATTTAATATACCTGAAACAATTTTTTCAGATATGTTTTCCCAGTTATCAATATCAAATTTTTTTTGTAAGCTTAAGTCTAGGAAATAATCCAGCATGACTTGTTCGGTTTCATTATTAGGGAAGGTTAACCTATAGTGATCCGGTGTTTCGATCTTAACAGTTAAGTAACCCGCATTAAAAAATAATACTTCTGGT
>Ga0272440_1000681_pt1 | contig 28534 bp, 26 predicted proteins | sample SSMMMBAug17_FD_192440 | JGI IMG/M metagenome (GOLD analysis project Ga0272440, IMG submission 192440) | Marine sediment archaeal communities from Little Sippewissett salt marsh, Falmouth, MA, United States - SSM-MMB-Aug17 | ecosystem: Environmental > Aquatic > Marine > Wetlands > Sediment ... | reverse complement strand
TAACTAGTTAATAGAGAACATCTTACATAACATATAATATAAAATAAAACAATAAAGTGTGAAAAAAAAATTAAAAATATATTCTTATTAAAGAAAAGTTGTAATGCTTTAACATTTTTTTATTATTAAAATAATTAACTTTTATTCCCATCTATGATGGCATATATTTTAAATGTATTTTTGTAAATATTGTTTTTGTTTAGATATATATATTGAAATGAAATTTTAGCTAATTCTTTTTGATTATTAAATGGTTTATTATTAAATCCTAACAAGAATGAAAATACCATAACTTCTTGCATTTCTTCATTAGATATAGATGAGATAGAGTTAATTAAAACATTCCATTTAATGTCTTTATATTTAATTAAGAATAAGACCAAATTGATTTTTAACTTTTTTTATAATAAATACTACTAAATCTATATTACAAACTTTTTGGTTTTCTTCAAGCCATTTTAATAATATCTCAAGATATGGACCTAATTTTGTTATCCAAGGTGATTGAGTTCCCTGGATAAATTCAGTCGATTTTCGATGATATTGATGCAAAATTGTAAAAATTGCGCTTTCTCCATAGATTTTATTATATCCTTAATCAAATAATCAGCTTGAAAAGAGAATATCAATAGCTGTTTTATTATTAACTATTCCTTCATCAAAACATCGATCTAATAAAAATAAATTATCCTGAATTATATTTTCAGGTGATTGACTAATCATCTCTTTACAATCTATAAGTAATATAAAATAATAAGGAAGTAATAATTTATGTTGTTCTTCATTATAGAAGTAACCAGCCATATCCATTGCATCCTCAAACATTTCACCTGACAAATCTGAAAACAATATATTTTGTATTTTATATGTTTGTGAATTAAACAATCTAAGATGAAGATAACGATCAGTATCTATTAGCAAAGTTCTTGCTGTATCTGGTTCTTTCAAATTTGATTTTTTACGAGACCAAAAGCATCTTGATTCAAATCCGGCAAGTGTTTTAGACCCTGCAAACATATATTCTGCAAATGAAAAATTTTGAAACATTTCATAAATAGATGAAATAAGAGTTGTTTTACCACTTTTGAAAAAACCTGCAAAAACTACAACAGCTGGATTATCTGTACGTTTGAAAAATTTTGCTTCATTAAAAGTTAATGCTTTACCATAGTTAAATTGTTCTGCATCTTGAAAATATGATACATATTTATTATTATTACTATTATCATCATCATTAACTTTTTGTTCAGGCTTCAAATGACTTTGATTTTTTTCAATGTTTACCTTATGCTCATATTCCTTTATAACTGTAAGTTCATTAGTATCAAAGTAATCTTCTATATCTGTTTCTTTGTTTAAACATATTTCATTTTCTGTATCGTCATCATATATATGATTATTGTTATCATTTTGTGATGAAGAGTATTCAAAGTGAGGACAGCAACTTAACTCTAAGTCTTCCATAAATCTTCCAGTTGTATCAGCTATGCAATTTTTTTGATTACAATGCCCTGAAAGATATTTATGTTTGTTTTCAACCATAATTAATAGATTATTAATAATAAAAAATGTATATATTGTATAACTATAAGTTAGTACTAAGTTAAATCAGCCTGTTCCTGTACATGTTTTCTAAGAGTTAAAGGGTTATTAATATTGTCAAAATATTCACGAGTTCCTCCAGTGCCCGAAATAATTATCGTTCCAAAATTGAAAACTCTTCCAGTGATACTCTGATTGACCTGAATTCCAGATACTTTATTAATAAATATTTCAAGAGAATCTCTTTGTATAAGGCCTTTTTTAATTAAGACTCTTTTGTTTGTTACGCCAAATTCTGTTGTTATGTATTTAAAAAAAACAAATATTGCCCATGCAAGTGAATATAAAAAAAATGGAGATATTAACCATTTCATAATTTCTATGTCAGATAACAATAGAATTAAAATGAAGCAAAAAAACAAAAGCAAAAAAGGTTTAATAAAAATTATCCAATGCAGATTAGTTTGATATACTACACTTTCACCCTTAAGTAAATTCTCATTTATATATGCCATTATCTTATTCCTTATTTTTTATTTATAGCTTTCATTTTGATTTAGCTTCTTTTGAATTTTTTGAATTTCTTTATCCTGCAGTCTTGAAGAGCTGCGAAGAATTCCAGCAGTTTCTGTAATTGTTTTCTGAAAGCTTTTCTTAAGTTCGTTAAAAAAATTACCAAGGTCTTTATAAAATGCTTCTATCTCTTCCTTATCACTGCGTATTGCATTAGAAATATCCTCGAACTTCATTTGACTGTTTTTGTATTCATTTATCAAATTATTTGAAGTAGTGTTATATTTAATCAGGTTGTTAAGAATATTTTTATATATGTGACTTAATTTTTTCTGACTTTCTCTAATTGATTCAATTATTAAATATAAATTATCAAATAGATCAGCATATCTATTTTGATTATTTAATATTTTTTCAGTTAACTTCATAAATTCTTCCTGTATAGTTTCTGTTACTATATGCAATGTTTTTGAAATTTCATTTAAACTTTTTTCAGGACTTTGAGTTGAATAAAATGGAATCATGGTATTGAAAGTAAATCGATATATATTTGAATATATTCTTTCATTTTTGTGATTAAGAAATTGTTGTAATGCATACAATAATAGAACTGTTAATAATCCCAAAAAAAGATTTGAAATTATTGAATCAAGATTATTAAAATAAGAATCTAATTTATTTACTAAATATAAATGATCAAAATTATTTGAGTTTATCTTTGAATATGCTAAAAATTTATAATATATTTTTATTTCATTAATTTGAATCAGTAGTCCAGTTATTGTTATTACAAATATTGCTGCAATGAAAAAAAACATTTTTATTTTTTTTGGAATATATATTTTATGAAAATGTACTATTAAATTTTCAATTTTTCCTTTTCTATCATCAATAATTTTGATGTCAGATAAAATTTTGGCAGTTATTGATTCTGATAAAGCTTTGTTTTCAATCTCATTAAAGATATCCTTTGAACTCTCATTATTTAAATTAAAAAATAAGTCAATTATACTATTTAAGGCTTTTTCTTCTTTATTAATTTTTATGTTATTTTTAATTAAATAGATAATTGAACAAAAAAAAAGAAAAATAATAGAGCCATTGATAAATATTGTCATTGGACTGTTGAAAAATGAAAATAAACTAAAATTTTCCATTAAATAATTCCTTTATAAAATTAGTTATTTTAGGAGGATAAATCAACTTAACCTTTTCTTTAAAATGAATTTGCGATTCAGAGTTACTTTTTACGTATATTTCATCATTGATACGTAATGAAGTAATCAGTTTTTGTTTTGATTTTAATCTAAATTTTAAAGTTAATTGCTCCCCTGGTTTTACTATTGGCCAGGAATAAAAGCTAGCATATTTCAATTGTTGTATATATTTGAAATTATTCTTTGTCCATTCAAGTGAACGTATAATAAAATTATTTTTTTTATCATTGTTTGCGATTTTCAAATAAATAATATTTTTATTTGAATCATCAATTTCCAAATTCATTTTTGCATTACATGTTGGAAATTCTATTTTTACAGGGAGGTTGATTAATAATTCCTTGTTTGAATTATTATAGGAATAAATATCTATGTTATCATTGATTTTTTGACCACACTTTAGATATTTAGCATTTAGCTTAAAAAAAACTTTCCCATTCGAAATGTTCTTTTCATCACACCTGATATAATTTGATAAGTATTCAGGTATATTAATACGAATTGAAGCAGGTTTTTTTGAGTTACTGATATTAAATTGAAACTTTTTTATATATGACTTTGAAGGATCATCGATTTTCCATTTTATATTATTAACTGGCAATATTTGCACAAAATTAATATTTAAATGTATTCTAATTATAAAATTTCTCTTATTAACCACTTTTGAGTTAGTAAAAAAATTTAGTAAATAGATATTATTAAAGGCAGGCTGGATTTTATTTGAATCAAAAAGGATGTTTATTGTTTTATTAGTAATAATTTCTTCACTTGTAATTGTTTGAGATTGAAATACAATGCCGTCACCCCAGGATAATAAATTAAGTTCACCAATACCATATACTGTCAGCTCAATTGGGATTTGGGTTGATTCACCTGAAAAAATATTTTGGTTATAAAATATTTGTGTTTTAACAGGCACTGCAAAAACAGGAATTTCTTCTTTTGCTGTCCACTCAATATCATTTTGATCTTTTATATTGCATATTCCAATATCTCGATGAAAACATACTTTATCCTGTTGAGGATCTTGAACTACTTTTTTATTTGTAATCAAAATAAAGCGATAATAGAAGTTGTTTGGAATTGTATCAAAATGAATATATATTTCGTAACAATTTTCAGAAGAATTAAATGACATCAAAAAATGTTTTGGGAGATCATATTTATCGAATATTTCTATTATCAGCGGCCATTTATTGTCATTATAAGTAATTTTACATATATAAGGAGTTTCAGGCTGATCAATTTTTTTTATTTGTACTGATTCTGAACTAGCTGATTCACTTTTAAAAATAAGAGAACCTCTAAAATAATCAATACTTTGCGATTTCATACTCCACAAAATATTGATATATGTATTTAATTTATTTATATTATTTATTTTCATCTGTAATTTACAGTAACACCGGCTTTTCGAATTATAGTATTGTTAGTAACTATAATGTAACCTGGTTCATTTAATTTTAAGATAGTATCTCTTGGATAATTTTTGTTGTTATCTTTTACCTGTTCTCTATGTCTTTCTCTGTTAAATGTAGTTTTACCAACATGAATTTTTATTTCTTCAATTCCTGTCAGCTCCATTATTTTTTTCCTTATCTCGATAATTTTTTCATTTGGAATTTGTTTTTCTTTTGGAATTCGTTTATACCAATCATGAATTAAATAAATGTTTTTTTCAATAAAGGGAAAAACCGAATTTGTAATAAAATCATTAAAAAGCTTTTTTGTATCATTGTTATATTTAAAAGCTATCTGTTTGTTTGCAGTTAAAACAGGTTCGTAAATATTTTCTATTTCATGATCAACAGAAATCTGGTTTAATAAGAGTTCTTCATAATTTTTTATTACTTTTAATCTATGAGTCAATTTTTGCTCAAGTTTATTTGTTGAAAACTGTTCTTTGTCAAAATGGGATTCCAATTCAAATAATTTTTCTTTTAATTTTTCAATATGCGGTTTAAACATCGAATCAAAATTTTTATCAACATTGTTAACAGAATTGTCATCATTATTAAAAAGGATTAGTTTTGATAATTCTTTTTTTATTAACTTATAATTTTTAAATAAAATATAATCATCCTCATTATTATTCATTAGATTCATTATTTTGTTATTTAATATATTTATTTTTTTATCAATTAATTTTTTATTAAGCCTTGTGTAATCAATATTTGTAAAAGCCTGTACTTGTTTTGTAATATTATCCATACGTTTATTTAACTTATCAACATCGGCTAAAATAGTAATATTTTTTATACGATCATTTAACTTATCAACATCGGCTAAAAAACCATTTAAGTAATCTTGAAAAATACTATTAATACGATTATCTACCTTAATAATATCTTGTTCTGCCTTTTTAATACGAGTTAATAAATCATCGTCATCTAATTCATTTAAATTATCTTTAATGTCATTGTTAATTATTTCATTCATATTAAAATTTCCTTTTATTAATGTTATATTTATCTATAATTAACAGTCACTCCAGCTTTTCTAATTATTTTTTTAGACCATTCAATAATATATCCCTCTTCATTAACTTTTAGAATGACTTCACGTGGATAACTTCTGTTTGAATCTTTTGCCATTTCTTTATGTAATTCACGCATAAAAGTTGTTTTTCCAACAGCAATTTCTATTTTATTTATATTAAAGGTTTTTAAAATTTTTGAATTTACATCAGGATCTTTGATATTTTTCTCAGCAAAAGGGAATGCCTTTTTAATTATAAAAGTTTCTAACATTTTAGTTGGATCTTTTAAATCCAGTCTATTTTCTAAAAATATATAAAAAATTTCTATAAGCTCATTTTCAAAATATTCTTTATAATCTTCATATTTAACCTTATTAAAAAATAAACAAAATACTATCATTTCTCGAATAAATTGATCTTTTGTGTTATCATCTTTAAAATTGTCTATCAACCTAATAATATTATTCAGGATATCATTAACATGTGATTCTAATTCATTTTCTAATTTTTGAAAATATTTAATAGTCATTTTAATAAAAATATTAACAATTTGTTCAGGTTTGATAATTGAACTGAGGAAATCAGTCATTTTATTCTCAGTCAATTCTTTTAACTCACTCATATTTATTGTATCTGCAATTTGCTTTATTATATTTTCTTTAATGTTTGATATAAAATTTTGATCTAATAAAGAAAAAAAATTCATTTTTTCTTTGCTACTAAATAAGAATTTAATAATTTCTTGTTTAATTGGATCAAAAATTTTTTTATATTTTTCTTTGTTTTCATTTATGCTATTTATAATTTCATTTGAATCAATACTTTTAGTAATCCATTCAATAAAAGTATTTTTGCTGTTACTATTTTTTTTAAAGTAATTAGTAAATAATTCCTCATTATTAAATTGAATGATGCCATCAATTGCTTTTTGCAATATATTTTTCTGTATTTCATCTTTGTTTATTTCTTTTAATAAATTATCTTGAATGTCTTTTTGTATTTTTGGTAATTTTTCATTAATTATTTCCTTTTTTTTCTCATCTAATTTATTTTCAAATGTGTTGTTATTTATATCGATATCCTGTATTGCCTTAAACAAGATATCATCTAATAGTGATCTTAGGTTTTGATTATTTACTATTTCATTTTGTATAAATGTTTGTATATTATTTTTAAGATAAACCAATAATTCATCAAATAATAATTGATTAAATAAATTAATAAATGAAAGGTTGTTGATTATTTTTTTTTTTACTTGATCTTTTAAACTTTCTGTATTTGATAATATTGCATTTATAAAATCGTCAAATACTCCATTTTTAATATTATCAATATCAATTTTTTTTTGTATTTTTTCTTTTATTTTTTCAATATTTTTATCATCTTCATTAAAATTGATCAAATTTTTCAATATATTATTTCTAATTTCATCAGTCTTATTCACTATTATTTCTTCAATTTTTTTATCTTCTGATAAGTCATCTTTTATGAGATCGATTATAGCATTAGTTATTTCTTCTTTACGAAGTAAGAGATTAGGGTTTTCTATTATGTCGGTACTGAGTTTATTTGTAAAATTTATTACTAATTGTTTCCAATATTGATTATCTATATTTTGATTTTTAATCATTTTATCTATAATTTGAACTAAAGTGTTTAATTGTTCATTAGCTATTCCTATTTTTTTTCCTTTTGCTTCATCTATTCCCATTGAATTTTTATTCACTGTAATTGCATGTGACCAAATAGCCTTCACAACAGAACTACCTTTATTAATAATAAACTCTATGAAATATTTATTTTTTTCTTTTTTGTTTTTTGGATCAGGAAATGTATGTTTATTATTTCCTTCTTTGACAGACAATGAATAGGGATCTGTTGAATTAATTGTAAAATTTAAATATATAACTTTGGAATTTTTTATTTTATCAAAAGTAATTGTTGGTGGGTAATTATTTGTAACTATGGTAATATTATCAATAATCAATTCATCATTATAGAAAGCTTGCTTTTTATATTTCATATGTATAGCCCTTAAATAATACAATTAATTTATAATTCATTTAAATTACTTATTTCATCTTTCATGTCATTTGTTGTTAATTGTATTTGTTTTATCAAATTTTCGATTTCTATTTTTATTTCTGAAATATTTATAATGCATTTTTCCTTTAATTTTTCATTATTTCTTTCAGATTTATAAGTTTCAACCTTGTCATTCAATTACTTCATTTCTGTTAATATTTGAGTCGTTATGGCATCAATATTTTCTGAATATTCATTAATTTTTGATTTTAAAGTAAATTGAATAATGTTTTCAAATAAATGTTCCAGTTCTTTTATTCTATCATTTAATTTTTGTTCAGAATTTTCTAATTTTGATTGAATTTTATATTCAATTTTTTTTTCAATTAATAACACGTTCTTTTGAAAATCAGTTTTAAAAACCTCCTTTATTTTTGAATATGTTTCATCAAAAATTTTTTTGTTAATTTTGTCAATTTCGTCTTTCAATAAATGGATATATTCATTTAGTCCTTCTAATTTTCTAGTCCTATCACTTAATTGTTGTTTAGAATTTTTTAATTCTGAATGAATTTTATCTCCAATTTTTTTTTCAATTAATAACATGTTTTTTTGAAAATCACTCTTAACATCATTCATTATTTTTAAATATGTTTCATCAAAAGATTTTTTGTTAATCTTGTACAGTTCTTCTTTCAAGAAATGGATATATTGTCTTTCTTGTTTTTTAGTCCTATCATATAATTGTTGTTCAAATTTTTCAAATTCTGAATGAATTTTATTTTCAATTTTTTTTTCAATTAATAATATTATCAATGATTTGCTGCATTAATTTTTTGAAGTTAGATTGTTCTGCCAATAATTTAATTATTGTTTCTTTATCTTCAAAAAACTCTTTTTTTGTCAAAAAATTGGTATCTTGCATTTTTATGTATTCTTTCCACAATATTTTCAGCTTACTTATTCGTTCAAAAATATTATTAATTTAACAAGCTAAAAAAAGAAAGGTAAAATCTATTAAAAAAAATGAATTAGATAATTATAATATTTACTTTATTCAAACAGCCAGGCAATTGAATTTTCCTTTTTAATTTCTTCTTTATCAATTTCAGCAGATGTTAATTCATTCTTATCTGATAAAATTTCATCAGAAGTCAATTCTTCATAATTCTTTTCACATTGATTGATAATTTTTGAATTTTTTTGATTAATTTGTAATTTATGAATTTCTTTAAATAGTTCAATTAGTAACGAAGAAGGCTGCCCTTTTTCATTTTGAGTAATTAGAATATTATTAATATTATTCACCTTTTCAAATAGTTCATTTTTAAAAGATAAAATTTGATTAAATTTATCTTCGATACCTTCGTTAATCTCTGCGTTTTGGATTTTATTATCTAATATCTTTTCATTAATATGTTCTATTTTTTTTTCTTTTAAAACTGATTTCAATTCCTCAATATCCTTTTGAATATTTCCTTCAATTTTTTTATTTAGTTTGTTCATTTCGTTTCTTATTTGTTCTATATCTTTTATATTTTCAAACTTTTCTTCAATAAAACTATAAATTTTATTAAACTCTTCCATATTCTTTTTTTGGCCTTTAGCGCTTATAAATAGTGAATAAATTATTATTATTACACATGAAATAACTAAGATAATTAAAATAGTTAAAAGGTTCTTTACATTATTTTTGATATGGTTTAATAATGAAACAACCAACTGATTGAAATTACTATCATCTTTATTTTTTTTAGGATCTAATAAATTATTTATATTATTATTAATATCTACTTGAAGGCTTCCAATTAGCTTTTCAATTTTTTTAGATATGGTTTCTTGCAAGACTGCAATTAGCTTTTCAATTTTTTTAGATATGGTTTCTATGGAAGAATCATTAAACATTATATTATTATTGTTACCTGAATTGTCAGATTTTGTTTTCAATAAATTTTGATTTATGTTGTTAAGCCGTTGTTTGTATTTATTGATGACTTCATTTTCAGACAATTTATTTTTAGTAACATAAATTAAATATTTTTTATTAGTTATATCAATAATTTTATCATTTTTTTTTTCCAAATAGTTTAAAAATTTTTTCTGTGAGTTTTCTCCCCACCTGCCATCAATGGTTTCACAACCTATGATTTTTTGAACTTCTTTAATTTCAGCAACATTATTTTCAGTCATTGTAAAATACCCTGGATTTAATTTATTTATATCTGAAGGATTTACCTCATAAAGCTGTATTTGCTCACAGTTCTTTTCTATATTATTATAAATATTTATTATTGCATCAATAGGCAAACTTTCTTTTGCATGAGCATAAAATGGGAATGTTTTAATAAATATAATATAACAACATGCTAATATCTTGAAATATTTACACAAAAATTTAGTTATGCGTTTCATTATTTATCTCCATTATTTTTAGATCTTACATATTATTAAGATATAAATAATTATGCGAAAAGTGATGGTAACGTAATATGGAATTCTTTTTTCATATTCTTAAATGAAATATTTATAATGGCCTTAGAGTCTTTTTTTTGAAAATATTGTATAATGACATCATTCATTTTAAAATGGCTATAATGATTTTTTTCTTTTATATATGTAAATGGATCTAAATAGAAAAGATTATTTTGATATTTTGTAAGTTTTCCATAAAAAGGAATATCTAAGGATGAAATATTTTTTGTCATTGAAAAAGTATAAGAGTTACCTTCTTTTATGGGATAAAAGACATTATTTTCTGTAAAAATACCTAATTCAACATTCATATGCATATTTATAACATTATATTTAATATTTGAAGCATACTTATTTGTAATAAAAAAAAATAGAACTTTAAACCCTTCAAAAATTGATCCATATTCTTTATTAGATATTGGTAATGCATCGTAATTGTTTTCAAAGCCTATTCCCAAAAATTCAACATTTGCTTGATTATTATAAAAATTACAACAATATGAAAATAGCCTTTGCTCTTTATTTTCATTTTCCAAAGAAAAAATTACATTGTTTTTAAATTGCCCCTGGTACAGGCTAATTCCTAAAAAAAATATTGGAATTGCTTCTATAAAAATTTCAGGAATAAATTGTTTCCCAAAAACCATTTTAAATGCATCTATTATACAATTTCTTATTACTGGCTCAAATTTCATAGGTACAATAAAAACTATATAACTATTATTTATGAATTCCCAGATAACGTTTTTATATTTTCTAAAAAAAAGCACCCAAATATATGTAATAATATGCTGATTACCAATCATTAATATTGATAATCTATTAAAATCAGTAAGATTTATTTCATCTATTGATTCTTCTTCTTCATTATTGATAGAAAAACTTGACTTATAATTAAGATTATAAAAATCTTTTTTTAATAGTATTAAATCGTAACTAAAGATTTCAACGCGCTGGTACTGATTTTTTTTTAGTAACGCAATTTTTAAGGTATTACCTGTTATATCAAATACTGCAACAGGCTGGTCAGTATCAAATTTCATTAGCATTAATCCAGTTGCCATTAATTAAGGCTTTTACCTTTATTTCATAATTGGTATTAATTTCAATTCTTAAAAAGCCATAAATATTATCAGAAACATCAGGGGGCTTATCAAAAGTGAAACTGCCCACAAGAGAACAGCTTCCTGGAGTCATTTCATTTTCAGCACCAAAATGTTCATAAATATCTATTGCATAACGTAATTTTCCTGATTTCAAAAAAAAGAATCTATATTTTTTTTTACATACTGCATATTCGGAAAAATCTTTATCTTTTTCTTGTATTTCTCTATCAACAGGGCATAATTTTTTATTTTTTGGAATATATTCAACAAATGTATTTTCTGTAATCAGGTTTATTTCACGTAAACCAAATCTTGACCAATTTATCTTTTTATCATCAATTACTAACATATCTTTCAATAAAAAATCCCTGCAAATCAATGCACCTTCTGCAACACATTTCTTTGGGTTTGATGATATTTCTAAATCTTCATCATTATATTTAAAATCAGTAAAATCTTTTCTATACTCCTCAAATAGATTTTTTAAGTAAGGAACTTTTGCGGAACCGCCTGATAAAATAATTTTTAAATTTTCATCACTATTTTGTTGACTTATCATTCGTTTAACAATGTTCAAACTCTTTTCTAAATATGGTTTGAATTTATCATTTATATCATTAATATTAAGGTCGTTTTTTTGAAAAGTATGCTGTGACTCTTTTATTTGATCTGAAGATTGGTATTTGAACTTTACTGTTTTAACAAAATCCTCATCAGAGTAAATATTTTTTTTTATTTCATCAGCTGCAGACCATAAAACTTGATTATTTGAATAAGCATGATCTTCAATTGGTTTATATTCTTCATTATCTTTACCTGGAAGTAATATATCTATTTTTTGTTCATCTTTTTCATGTTCTTGCTTAATTATATCAACCAGTATATTTTTAATTATTTCTGTTATATTATTACCACCAAAGTCAGGTAAACCATCAGTTTCAATACATTCAACTTCAACACAATCAACTGAGCCATTAACTCGCATATATGTAATATCGATTGTACCTCCGCCAAAATCATAAACTAACAAATTATATTTGCCTAGATTTTTTTTTATGTAATCAAATGCAGCAGCAGTTGCTTCATCAATCAAATGGTAGTTTTCAATTTTTAATCTATTTTCAATTATGTCCTTAAATGCTTGAAAACTTCGTAAAGGCATTCTACTTGGATGTGTAAATATATATTGTTCAAAATCAAAACCTGTACAATTTTTTGCATGGTTTAAAACTTCTGCTAAAAAATCCTTTGTAATTTTTTCTGCTTCTTTTTTTTCCAATTGTCCATTATAAATAAGTTTTAGTAATTTTTTTTGTCCAATATCTAATTTAAAAGAGTGAAAAATATTGCTTATGCCTTTTAAAAGATCAATTTCTACTAAATGGCCAATTTTATATCTTTTATTCTTTTCATTATATGAAATAAGACTTGGTATCAAGCCTTCTTTATTAACAATAGATCCATCTTCACAATTGAGTGAGTCTCTCATTGATTCATAAGTATAATCTTTTGTAAAACAGGTCCAATAACTATTAGTTGTTCCAAAATCTAATGCAAACAATTGACCTGTCTGTCTATTTGAAAATTCTAATATTACAGTTATTTCTTTATTATTTATATTATGTACATTTTCATTGTCATAATAATTAAAGTTTAAACATATTGATAAACTATTAATATCAAGAGATATTAATTCCGAGTAAATATCGAATGATATTTCAGTTGGCTTCATTTGTTTATCAAAAGGATTTATATCATTAAGATCATCAAAAATTATCAATTTACTAAGATCAATTTCATGCTCATTATCATTAACAAAAGATGGATAAATTTTTTCTATTGTTATTTTTCCCCCGCCTGTATTACCAACCTTAATAAATTTTTTTACATGACTTTGCTTTTGAACTGTAAATATATGATATTCCTTAAGATAAATATGTAGTGTAGGCGGGTCAATCAGTGTAAGGGTCAACTCGTCACTATTATATGAATTAACAACAATCATGTCATTTCTATTTTTTACCTTAATTTCTAATTGAATGTGATATTTTTTTTCTGCTTCAATACATTCCATATTAATTGAAAATTGAACTTTAATTGTATTTGTTTTTTCTTTGTTTTTAGTTGATAACCATTTACCAGCAGATTCAATAATTTTTGTTTCAATTATTGCATCTTGCTGTTCTTCGAGCGATAATATAACTTTTTCAATAATTGCTTCACCTTCATCAAGAATCAAGTCGAATGTCAGGGTTTCTTCTTTTTTATATCCATCTGTTTTTATTTCGAATTGTTTTGGATTAATAGAAAAATTAGGAGCAGGTAATAATGGAATTTTTATTGGTTCAACCAGACCTTCAAAATCAATATAAATATTTTTTTCAGTTAAATCAAAATCTGTTTCTTGAGAAGGATAGATTTCTACATTAATATGTCTTTCTTTTAAAGGTGGAATTACCCAAGATATTTTTGGAAAAACAATGTTATCATACTTTACAACTTCTATTTCAAAGTGAGCTTCATCTAAAGGTTGATTACATTGATCGCATTTTATAGCACTATATTCATTAATATGCCCGTTTTTACATGTTTTTGTAAAAGAGCATTTATTTAAATCATTAATAAACTCATTAATTGATTTAAATCTTTTATTGGGGTCTTTATAAAGGCATCGTTCAATTAAATTTTCAATATCTTTTGAAACATTTTCAAGCTGTTTCATATTATCAATTTCAGATTCAATACTGATTAGAATTTCATCAGCATTATTCCCTGCAAAAGGATGTTCGCCCTGAATCATTTGAAACAATATGATACCTAAAGACCAGATATCTGAGCTTTTATCTATGAAAAAATCATTTTTGTCATTTAGTTGTTCAGGTGATGCCCACAACAATGAATTTTTTTCACGTATTCCATCATCATTTTTAAAAAATTTTTTTGGTGAAAAATCCTTAAATTCAAAATCTGTTAAGATTAGACTATTATTATCGTCAAACAGAATATTGTTTGGTTTAATATTTCCATGAATAATATCATTATTATGTAAAACAGCAACTGCATTTGCTAATTGCTGAATATACTTTTTCAAATTTATACTGGCAATTTTTTTGTTTTTAATGGAGTCAGCATTTATTTGAATTTTCATTTTTGTATTAAGGGAACTTTCAAGCAAAGGAATTAGAATTGTAAAACTAATGCCGTCATCATTAGTATTTATACTATGATCAATAATATTAACAATGTATTCTGATTCAATAGTCATTAATTTACCAAGTTTTTCTTCTAACTTTTCCTCAGATGACTTTGTAAATATATTTTTGGGGTAGAATTGATCAATGACCACAAATTTCGTACCACTCATATCTCCATGTAATTTACTAACAACAATAACTTTTTTTAATTTTTTTTTAGGGTTTTTGGTATGAATTGTAGAATATTGATTGTTGAAGTAAGTTTCTTTTTCATCAATGATATATGACATTCTAATTACTTCCTATTTTACTTACATTGAATATTTAATATTTCAGTATTAAAAGGACAATCAGTTAAGCCAATATTAGTTAATTTAAATTTAATTTTAACAGGTCCTTGTTGATCAATATAGATCGGAAAGTTTGGTTCTATTAATACACGTAAAGCCTGTGTTTTTTGTCCGCAAAAACCACAAAATTGGTCGCCTTTTTCAAGTGGAAATCCAACACAGCAATTAGGGCATGTTGAATTTGTTCTTAACTCTTTCAGTGCATTTTGCATATATACCTCTAAATTATATCAAGTTTTCCATCAACAGAATCAGTGGGGTCATCTTCTGATTTATCATCTGTCTCCATAATCCATGCAAGTTCCATAATTTCTTTTGGAATATTTTCAGGATTTTTTTCATTCCAATTTTTTAATTCATTTCCTTTAGAATCTTCACCTAAAGTAGCATCCATTGCATATTCAAAAAGGGGTTTATGTTCAGAATGTTTCTGAGTATTATCAGGTGAGAAGGTAGTGTTATGCCATATTAAAGTCCTTTTTGCAATTTCAGGTTGAAATCCTGTCATAAGCACGGGTATCCATTCTCGATTAGGTTTCCTTAAATCTGGTGTTTCCATAATTGGTACAATATCGCAAAAAGCATGGAGCCACTTATTTAATTTTAATGATTCTTGATTTGTTTTAATAAATTTTTCATGAGAATAATCTTCTTTTAATTTTCTTTCTCTCAGCTTTTTAAACGAGTATATTAGATGTAAATGAGGTGGTTTTCGTTCATCTTTTTCATTAATTGAATCTTTAAAATAATATTTTTCATAATATTGTAACAAGGGTTCAAATTTTCTTAAAACAACAAGTTGTCCCATAGTTTTTTCATTAATATCCATTAATCTCTCAAATGGATTAATATAATTTTTCGATTTTGGCCCATAGAAAAAATCTTTAACTTCACGAATTGATGAGCCAATTGGTGCGCTTTGTTCAGCGCCTTCCATCCCTACTCTTTCTACAATCATTTTATAAGATTTTACATTTTTGTCAAACCAAATATTTCCTAAGATAATGCCCAGGAATATTTCAAATTCTACATATGAATCGTCAGATGCATAAAAAATTTCTTGGGGATTCCCCCCCCTTGTCCATACAGCTTTTGGCCAATCAAAATCTTTATATGCTTCTTTATAGTCTTCCATCATTTCCAGCATAGGCATTATTACCCCATCTTCAATAGTTATAAAAAGTAATTCTTCACCGCCATATTGGTTAACTTCTAAATTGGAATTGATTTCTTCAATAACATCTTTCACTTCTTTTAATATATTACCAGGAGAAAATACTAACTGGTTAGAATTAGTATCAATATTTTCACCAAAATTTTTTGATTCATATCTTAAATACGATGCACATGTGTCTAAACAATGTTTTATATCATCTTTGAATTGTACTTGCTTAAAATTCTTTAAACTATCATAGTAATCATTTAAGGTAGGTTTGATTTTTAATTCAGTTGCTTTTCGATCTATTAAAATGTTAATCCACTGTTTTGTTCCATTTTCTAGAGAAGAAGCATTAACAACATCCCATAAGTGTTTTATTGGTATATATGTACCATCTTTTTGATATTTACCAAAACCTTCTTTAAAAGTTTCAGCAATAAATTCTATATCAGGGGTATGATTTTTCAAGGATTCTGGCTTTTGATACTTTTCTCCACAATAAACATTCCTTGACTTAGGATCCCTTCCAATTGATAAATCCTTTAATTCTTGGGAAATTCCAACAATATGACCCTGCTCTTCTCTTGATAATATATCTAATAAAGATCGTTCTAAAGTTCCATGTGCTGAACTTTTATGTTGTACACTTATTATACCTTTCATTTCATCAATAGTATTAATAAGAATTTTTTGAATTTGATCAATTTTTGTTAATACTTGTTTAAAAATGAGAACAAAACCAGTTTCTAAATCATTAACAATACCTGACAAGTTTGATATATCATTAAATAAATCGTATTTCCATGATTTACAGCAATCATTATTAATAAAATATTCAAAAAATCTATCTTCTAATGAATCAATAATTTTTCTTTTGTATTTTTCTGGTAATTCAAGAGCTTCTTTATAATGTGAGATAATAGTTGATAATTTTTTATAAGGGTATTTATCTTTTGATTCTTTTGGTTGATTATTATGCCCCATCCAATCAAGTGTTTTATTATGTGAAATAATCCAGCGCCAACATTCTTCTGTAAAATTTTCAGGTAAAGTAATTTTTTCAGAAATGTTTGCTTTTACAATTTTATTTTCCTTATTAATTAATTCCTGTAATGAATTAAGCAGTTGAACTGTTGCTTTAATTCCATTTTCAATTAGCCAGTTTTCTATAATTTCCTGAAAATGCTGTTGATGATCAATATCTTTTAGTTGTAATAATTTTTGCTCAGCAACATCATCAATTTCATTCACTTTACCATAACATGCTTTTTCACTTTTTGTATAGGTTCCCAGTTTTACAAGGTCACAAAATTCTATTTTAGAATTAAGACTAAAAAATTCATCTCTAACTTCAATTAACATCTTATCAGCCAGATCATGAAATAGTTTTTCGCAACTCCATGCAAAGTCATCAATAATACTAATTGCTTTTTTATTTACAGCAGCAGGTAACTTTTCATTTTTGTTTAACAAGTTATTTAAAAAATTTTCAGCCAGATAATAACCAGCCCATCTATGAATTAATGGTTCACCAATATATATCTTTGACACACCAAAGCCACCATAAGTTTTTGCATATTGTCTTTGAAAGGTTCCTTCTTCTGATTTTTGAGGCTTTGGCATTGAAAACATTGGACGATTTGCAAGATAAGACTCAATCAGTCTACCTTGCTCTCTTTCAATCAAAAATAAAAACATCTTATCTGCTGTCATTTCAATTGCATCTTCAGCCCCCTTAAGTGGATGGCGGGACGTAGAACGATCACCAATTAAAAAAACCCAATCAAATGGATTTATTCCAACAAACTCGGTATTTGGCTGTTTTTTGGGACTTTTAGGATCTTTATAAGGATTCCAATCAGGAACAAAAAAATCGGTTCCCTGCCAGCCTCCATCAAAACTAAACATACCAGACCTTGAAAGCTGGTATCTTTCTAATTCTGTTAGTGCGGCATAAGTTCCTGCCTTTACGAGATTTTGGGGTATTAGCCCACTGTTGGACAAAACTTTTGGTGGTTTAAAAGTAGCCTGTGCTCTTTGATCATTAAGAATTATATGTGGAAGATATAAATAAAGTGTCATGTTTCCCTTTTCAGCAGTAGGATCAATCTTTCGATTTTTAAAAAGACCAAGTAAAAAATATGCCATATCTAGAAAAACACCACTGCCTGTTCCACCAGAAGTTGAACAAAACATAAATATATCAATTCTTTTATATTCTTCATCTAATACAAATTTGTTATTTAATTCTTCCCATATTTTATCATGTTTTGTAAGATTATGAAGTCTGATCAATTTTCTTTGTATTGTTTCAGATAAAGCTCTATTTGAGTCATACAATGTCAACAAAAATCCAAGCTTTCCAAATGATCGAACCATACTTGCTCCATTTTCAAGAACATTTGTACCAAGTTCTTTTAATCCACCATCGAACCAAGATAAAGCATCTCTAGTTTCAGGTCTAACATGATCTTGATATATTTTTTCCAAATCAGTACGTTTACATGATAAGTCTATAAATTCTCCAACCTGATTCCTTCCAGAAATTTCAAAAGCAACATTTCTATCTATAGAATCCCTAGAACTATTATAACCCATGGCTTTTGGATCATTATCAGTATCTAAAACTAAATATTCTATGGCAGGAATTTGATAAAAACCAAATTGTTCATAAAATCTTCTTCTGATGACCCTTAAAGTTGCTTTTCCAAAGCCACCTAGTCCTACAAATAATGTTTTACGAATAGGAATTGCCATTTTATTCTCCTGAAATTTAAATTATTATAATTATAATAAGTTATCACTACTTTGGTAAATCAAATATGAAATCATAATTTAATTGGATATTTATAAAAAAAACTAAAATTGATATAAATAAATAAAATCAAACAGCAATATTATAATTTACCAAAAAAGGATTAGAAAAATATCAATACTAAAGCCCACCACCCAGGATTACGTAAGATATAAAGAAAATAGCGAAAAAAACTAATATTGAAATAATAATCATCAAAGTTTTTGACGACTGGCTACAATATTTTTTATAAGAACTTTTTGGGCTCTTTTCATCTACTTTTACTTCTTTTTCGAATTTTGATATGCGTGATATCCAGTAAAACCATCCAGTTAGAAAAGCAATAACAAAACCAAAAAAAGTAGATGCTGTTGCTATAATTGGATTAATAGAATCAGAAGCATAACATAAATTTTCTGCCTCATCCCAAAAAAAGATATACATAAATAAAATCATAAAAAGAAAAAGTTGTTTTTTCATAAATACTCCAATCTTAGATAATTTTTCCCTTTTTTAGTTAAATCTCTTATAAAATATATCCGATTATTTGCATGAACTAAATTTGAACAAATAATGGATTCTTTTTCATATTCCTTGTTTTTTATTTTTATTTCATCAAAAGATTTATCTGCAAAGTAATACTTAACCAAATAATTCTTGCTATTATCCACTGCAAAAAGAACATTGTTAGAAGTTACAGGTAATAGACTGTTGTCTAAAGTTAACTGGGCAGCTTTTTGTGGTATTTTATGACGTGATAATATAAAAAGTTTATCTTCATTATCAATTAGTGCTATACAAATCTGATTATCACATTTGACTATTCCTAAAGGTGATGTTTTATATATTTTTTCTTTATCTCTTTCAGTCATATAATGTTGAATTTTTTCGTTTTTTAATAAAAAGCTCCAGAGATAAGGATTGTCATCCTTATCTGCCCAAAAAATTATTTGATCATTAAAATTTTTTTGATAAAAAGTACCAGTATTTTTTAATATATTAGATATTTTTATAGTTTTTGTTTTATCAATTTCACATAAATCTGTAAATGAGAAAAGAACTCCCCCCTCAAATGTTTCTCCTGATTTTTTACTAAACTTTCCTATTAAGAATATATTATCTTTGTTCATATATACAAATGGATTTAGAATTAAATGAATATTATTAACATTAAGTGTTTTAAGAATTTTATTGTTTTTAATTTTCCAATTAAAAGGCATATTAATGTTAGTTTGTTTTTCTAAAATAAAATCAAAAGATTGTATAATGTATTTTTTAGTATTTGAATTTTTTAGTATCAACAGGATACGCAGAAAAGTTCCACTTTTGCCTATTCTTCCAATTTTTCGTACTAAAGGTAAACGAATACTTTCTATTTCATCAGATGGTGAAGACCAAACAATATAGTATTGATCATTAAAAGTATTAAATATTAATACTCGTTTAGTCCATGCAACAACTATCCAAGGAGAAATTTCATGATTATTAATAAACCCCAAAGCTCTATTTTTTGAATTATTATCTAATTCATCTATTTCTATTGGATTAACACCTTCTTTAACATACCATAACCAATTTCCAGAATAAGACACAAATAATGGACATTCATTTACATCAGTACCTAAAAAAATATTATCATTTTTTGCTTCGGAACTGATAATTAATGGTAATTCTTTATAATATTCAGTAATAGAATTTTCAGGTATTTTTTTTTTTAGTTTATTAAGCTTGTTTCCACAGCTCGTACAATAACGAGTTCCTGGAATAAAATTTTCTTTATTGCATTTATTGCAGATTATCATTTTATACCTTCTGTTCATAGATTAATAAAAATAAGTTGCATTTTTATTAACTTAAAAAAATATTTTCAAAAACAATCAAAAAAAATTTGTACATATTATTTTTAATCAATCTATTAGCTACTTATAATTATAAGAAGTAAATACCATATCATATTTATAAATATTCCTACAAGAAATTGTTCAAAAAAAGTATAATGGTCTTGTATAGGTTCATTATGATTAATAAGTGTTAACCTTCTTGTATGTTGACTTCGAAAAATGAAATATGAAAGCAAAGCAATTGTTATGACAATTGCACCAGCAATATCACTTTGAAATTTACTTCGTAAATAACCAATTATTAATGCAAATATTAAACAAAGAATTGAAAATTTTAGTATGTTTCTATTATTATTGTATAAATATAAAGAATTAAAAAAAGGTTTATGAAAAAAAGCACCTACATTTTTAACATAATGCTTTTTAGGAAAATTATTATTTAAAATATTCTCTAATTTATCTTCATTATTTATATCTTTATAATAATATCTTAACCAAACTATTTGTTCACTTTTTTGGCTTTCATTTAAATTAGTTATCATTAACGAACAATATTTTGATTTTTCTTCATTCTCCATTATTTGAAATTTATAATTCCAAGAAATTGGAATTAAAATAATGTGGTTTTTTCTTTGGATCTAAATTTACAAAAATTTCTGAATATTTTTCTTCATCTATAAATATTTGAATCTTTTTTAAAAATTTATTTTTAATATCATAAGCACTAAAATAAAAATTAGTATTAAAATCTTTGAGGAATGGACCACTAAGCTCAACTGGTTCTGAAAAGGTTTTTACTATTATTTTATGATGGTACAAATTTTCAGTTTGGAATAGTAAAGGTTCGGTTCTTATGGTTTTTTCATCTTGTGAATCTAAGAGATAGAAACTTTTTATACTTTGATTTGGATCATTAGTGACTTCAACCCATGATTTATCATCTAATAAGCCATTTTTATCTAGAGATATATCTACATTCCAACCATTCTTTGTTTTTTTATATGGTATATCCCATTCTTTAAAAAAATGTTTATATTTAAAAACTTTTATATCAGCTTTGTTTTTATCAGCAAAAGAATTTTTATGCAGACAAACTAATAATAATAATATTAAAACATTGATTAGTAGTAATATTTTTACAAAATTCATTAAAAGTTATCCTATTAACAATATAATATTTGTGTTTAAGGCATAAGCTTTACTTTATAGTATATTTCTGGAAATGTTGCAGTAATTTTTTTATTTTCAGATTCTATTGTAAAACGAATAACGCCATTTCCATTTTTTGCCCATATAAAGCCCTTTTTTGAAGAGTCTATTTCAAAAATAATATTTGGATTTACAAGAAATTGATTGATCAGACAACTATCAGTTTGAGTGTTATCAAATAATACTTTTTTAATAATATGATTTACTGAAGATAACTGTATCTTGATTTTTAAGTTTAGAATCATATCACTTTCTGTATTTATCATTGCTTTTACAGATGATGTGCTTGATCGAGTGGAGTAAGGTTCTCCTCTTGTTTTAAAATAAATTGGATTTTCCTTTGTACCACATGATTTTTTTCCTTTAATCATTTTCCATGTTACGTCTGGAGGAGTGACTAAAATGTCATAATTTAAGTTAAAAAGATTACTTCTATTATTATTTATAATTATGTCTGATTTGTCTGATGTTATTCTTAGTTTAAGTGATCTTTTACCTATTTGTTCTGATTGTATGCTTATTGTCATCGTTTTATATTTTTGTATAGGAAAAGTTGTAGTAGGACCATTAAGAATCGATTTTAATTCAGGTTCTTCTGGATCATAAATTGAAAAGTATAAGTTATCACAGCCTGCTCCCTCACATCCAAACAATTTTAAATTTATTGAACTTTTGATATTTCTTGAATTAGGTTCTAATTGAATAAAATTATTAATGATATTTTCATTAACAGAAGGCGGGATAATTATTTTTGCTTTGTTAATAAAAAAATCAATTATTGGTTTTTGTGCAATTAGATTAAATGGGATATTTATTTTTTGTGATGACGAATTTAATTTAAATATAACAGCTTCATTCTTTATAGTTTGAACATTATTAATTATAATAAAAACAGTTTTTTTTAACAAAGAATCCAATAACAAAGAATTAATTTTAGTTCCATTTTCACTAATTAAGTAAGTTTTATGTGGTAGCTGCCATGTTAATTTTTTCCCAATAGCGCCTCTGTTCCATTTTATTTCAATTGATTCTTTCAAATTTGCTCCTTCTAAAATATCATCGAAAAACATTTTTTTTCCAGGAGGATAATTACTAATTTGAAATTTAGGCTCGGAAATAAATTTAAATATTGTTGATCTTTTTTTAGGTTGTTCAACAACTTTTTCACTTTGAAATGAGACTGGAAATACTGTAGGTGTGAAGAACATCTTATGTTCATTTTTCCAAAAAGAAATGTTTTTCTGTAATGGCCAGCTATCAATATTTTTAAATTGTACTTTTATATCAAAATCAAATTTACCATTATTTGATAAGCTTTTTCTGTCTATTGTTAATGATTCTTTATCATTTAATAGTATTTTTGAAGGAATATCTGGACAATCAGCTTGAATCACTAATTCAATTTTTTTTTCTGTAATTGCAGGATCAATTACTCCAAAAATTTTTGTTTCACCTCCTTTAATAATAATTTTATCATTATTTTCAACAATATCCATAAAAAAATGATCAGGCTTATCGAAAATAATTCTTGGAATATTTTGAATAATTGGTCTTGTTATTGTACCTGGTGGTAATTTTTCTTTCAAATAATCAGAGGCAACATTTTTCCATGTATATGCACAAAGAGTCCAATCAATATTTTTTAATTTACCTTTTCTTAAGCTTTTATTTAATTTTTCAATGGCATCGTCTATACTTATTTTACCTATTTCATTCTCTTTTAAATCACTAAATAAATGAACTTCAACATCATGAACACCTGTATTAATTATTTCTTTTCTAACTTCTTCAAGACGTTCACCAATCATTGTTCTTCCACTTGGTTTTATTGGATCTAATTTTTTCCTTGCATCATTTATATCATTAATATTAAATTCAAATGTCTTTCTTAGTTTGCTGTCAAATAATATTAATTTAACTTTTCGTCGCCCTGACTTTGCTGGAAGAGTTTTAATTATCGAATAAATTTTTTTCTTTGCTAATTGAAAGACAGATATTCCAGTTTCAGGCTCTTGAGCCCACATTGAATCTGACTTATCTAATAAAAAGAAAACATAATCTACAGAAAATGCAGAATTTGAAAATATAAAAATATTTAAAAAACATATAAAAGCTATTATAAATAAATAATTAATTTTAAAAGTTTGAAAAAAAAATTTAATTTTTTGCATATCTTTACCTTATAATCTAATCTAATTAAATAAATATAGTTAATTCTACTTTGGCAAATTCAAAGATCATGTATTGAATTAATTAAAAATACACAAAACGCGATACAAGTCAATATTTTCTGTAATTTCAAATAGTTAAACTACAGTCTGGCAATATAGAATTAATGAAAAAAAAATTAATAATGGCCTTGATCATCGCTTCGGTCAGTTGATCATAAAAAATAGAAAATTTAGAGACGTAGCATGCTACTTCTCTAAATGATAAACAAAAAGATAAATTAGATATTCTAGTCCAACTCAGATTTTCTAACTTAATTTTTTACTATTATTTACATATTGTTTTTTTATTTTTACTATACAATACAAAGTAAAAATAATTGGAAAAGTTTAAGTTAGATTGTAAAAAATAAATAATACAAAATATTCGATTAAATATCAATAAATTTTTAAAGAGTTTGAATTGAAACTTTGATTATTGCAATGCAGTCACAATATGTTAGAATTTTTAAGGGGGTTAATTTATTGGGATTTTTTTCATCTATTATATATTTGATCATGTTCCTTCAGTGGAAACGCTAATTAATTAATTAATTGATCAATAATTAAAAAAAAATGCTTTTAATAAAGACAAATGTAAAATTTGCGAAAGCCCAAATTCTTTTAGCTTATATTCAACTGCATATTTTTCTTCATCTTTATTTATGAGAGAATAAAGTTTCCTTACTCTTCTTAATGACAAATGATTTAGAACAATAAAGAAAAAAATTAGAGGAAATATTATAAGAAATCTTAAATAATATTCATCCCAGTAACTTTGCTCTATATTAATTAATATTGGCAAATTATCTGATACCCCATCATTTATTATAAATTGATAAATAACAATAGAAACTCATAATTGTAAATAATGACGTAATTATAAATAATTTTATTAAATTTAGATTTTCAATATTAAATATTTTTTTTATTGAAAAAGCAGCACCAGATATAAAGATTGAATAAAAAATACCATAATTAAACCATAGTGGTAATTTTGTTGAAATAATAATTTCAATAAAAAATATTGAAATCATGATAAATAAGGGAACTAAAAACATATATCCCAATTTATTAATCGAAGCTCTATATTCCTTGTTATTTTCTTTAATCATTAGCACAAAATATTAATTATTATTTTCATTATAAGTACTTGCATCAATATTATTATCGCTTTCATCAGCATTATTAGCATTTTCATTATCATGATTAGTGCTTGCAGCTGTGTTATTAATGATATTTCTTTCATCAGGAATATTATTTTCTTCGTTATCAGAAATATTTTCGCTTACTGTATGATTAATTTCAGATAAATTATTTTGAAAGTTCCTATTTGGGTTATCATAATGATTTTCCTGAATAATGCTGTCAAATCTTTCATTTTGAATACCATTATTATCTTGAGATTCAACTTGAAATTTAGTTAATTGTATAACTTCACCAAAGCACTCTTTTGATTCAATACCATAAAAAACTTTCCATTTTTTATGGTGCGGGTTAAGAACTACTGCGAATTGCCATTCATTAGCAAACATTCTTCTTTGCGTTGCTTGATCTGTACCTGACATAAATACAGATAATGAGTTAGGATGAGTATGATACCATCCAATAATTTGCAAATTACTGTTTGATTCATCTAATTTTTGATCAACATAGTCAAACATTTCCTTCCATGAGTCATGACCAATTTGTAAATACACACCAGTCCCTTGAGCAGACCTTGCGGGCACTGAATCTCTAACAATACCATAGATTTGTTTATTTTCTGGATTAATATATACCTCGCCAATTAAAATACCACCCTGTTCAACACGATTAAAATTTAAATTTAGAATACCCCAACCAATATGTTCTTGAATTTTTTTAATACTCTCTTTAACGAAAAGCAATCTGTGAGTAGTATGAATTAATTTTGATGAGGATTTTTCAAGCACATTATACTGTGGTAAATTCTTTTCTCTTGGTTTATATGGTTCAGTTGTTTCATTAATTTCAAATTTTTTCTTTCTATTGCTGATAGTTGATCTTGGAGAAATATTATTTATTCTATCTTTTTCTAAGTCAAATCTCTTTCTATTCTTCTTAGTTGGTGGTAGATTTACATTATCGGCTGGAAATACTCCTGTTTTGTGTTTATTGTTTTTAAACCATTCCAATGCCTTTGGATTTCCTACATTACTTATAGACATATCCTCATTAATATATCCATTTTCATATTGAAGTGAGTGAGCAATTTTTAATATGTAATCCCCTAAATGCATTTTAGGATCGTAATCTTCATAATCAACCCATATTGCATTATATTTAGTCATACTCCTAAATTTATGAGATAAACCTCTTTTACTTAATGCTAAATTTTTTTTTTTAAAGTGAGGATGAAAAGGAATATTATTAACATAACAAAGAGGGGGGGCATTTGGATATTCTGGAGGTAATTCTATATAAAAAACAAATTCATTTTGTTTTATGAACTTATCAATATAACTTTTTATTTTCATAGTGAATTTATAAAAATTAGGAGGATCCCCATCGAATATATAACTAACTTCATTGATATTTTTAAATAGTAATTTTATTTGTTCATAATCTTCTTTTAATCTGATTTTTCTATCATTTTTGAACAATTTGTTATTTAACATCTATCCTCCCTTATTTGAAAATTATATTCTTCTTTGTACTCAATCATAAAATTCGAAATAAAAAAAACAAATATTTGCTGTTCAATTTTGATGGTCCTGTAAAAAAGTTTATTTTAGAAAATTATTATTAATAATTGCAATATGTTGTACAGAATAAAATTTCATTTGGTGTTTTTTTCAATACCATAAATTTTGATTAATCATTATTGAAAAAGAATATTGCTCGTTCTAACTGATTTTGTGGTTGTAATCATATTTTAGGACTACGTAAATTTAAAGTCTGGAGTCCCAAATCTTTAGATTTGAGCGTCAAAAAAACAAATGAAAAGATAAAAAGACGCCTAAATCAAAAGATTTGGGACTCCAGTCAAAGAATTTATTTAGTCTTAGAATTACTAACTCTCCACAAAAGCCATTAGAATAAGGAATATTTACATAGTTTTTCTCTGGTAAATTGTTTTCAAAATATAGGGTGGTACATGCCCCAATTCTGTTGATTTAAAAGTTGGAGTCCAAAATCTTACCAAATTTACCAAAGTAGAAAAAAATATAAATATTTATAATGAACTAACTTAATACGTGAAATTTCTTTTTAGTTATATTGTGTACTTGAAATTTTATCAGCTTAGTAGGGTTATTAGTCTTAGTAGGATCGGGTAAAGTTTGTCGATCACAAGGAAAAAGTTTTCTTCCATAATTGTTTGAATACCAGGAACCTGCCTCACTATTTGCTGCACTATGCACGTTTGTTATTTCAGGATCAAATTGAAGAGTTCGCACCATTCTAATTACATGTTCACCTAAGCCCTCAGACCGATCCCATGTTCCATAACACCATTTACCATTTGAAAACCAATTAACATGATATGGTTGAGGTGTAGTTATCATAACAGTATCAGGTGCCGAATTTGGATAACCGCCGGGTAAAGATATTCTAACTACATGTTTATCTCTATAGTTAATACCAGGCCCCACAATACTTTTAACATTTATAGTTAGTTCATATTCCTCGACTAATGGCGGGCTTCCCTTGATAGGTTTCCAATCAATAATAGAGCTTTTAATATTTGTCATTTGTTTATAATCATTTTTAAGCCTTATTTTTCTTACTTCTTGAGGAGTCTTCGACATTTCTATTTCTCCTTTTTATTTATTGCCTGCATCTGTAGCTGGTATCACTCTTATGGATGTATCATTTTTTATACCTGCCTCATTAAAAGTCTGATTTGGTTGAAGTAAGCTGCCTCCTTTAACAGCAAGGTTGTAACCTTGAGGATTTGGTGAAACAAAATCATTAGATATTAATTCAGCAACTGTTTCTTGTGCTGACATAGTATCATCCAAAGTAACAGTTAAAACTCTACCATCACTTGGATGAATAAAATTTAATTTTACATCTGCCATTATTTACCTCCATTAATTTTTGATTTTTATATAAAGAAATAAACTCATCTAAGGTGATTTCTGAAAATAAATATACCCGCAGATACAATCCAAATACCCTGAGACGAGTTTGTAGAGGTATGGTATGCCTTGTCACTACAGTCAAGCTGCCGGAGATTAACAATTAAAAAATTGGTATATTTTTTTTTCGGAAAACACCTAATAAATAAATTTGATTGACTTAGTCGACCAGCTAAATTCATTCGAGGTGACTATAAAAGGGTGTTTAAAAGATTACAATTTTTATTCATAATAACAAAGAGTTAAGTTAATATTTGAAATTTTTATTTTTTGTATTTAACCTATTATTTTTATTGATAAAAAAATAATACTTTTAAACACCC
>Ga0272440_1000680_pt1 | contig 28573 bp, 21 predicted proteins | sample SSMMMBAug17_FD_192440 | JGI IMG/M metagenome (GOLD analysis project Ga0272440, IMG submission 192440) | Marine sediment archaeal communities from Little Sippewissett salt marsh, Falmouth, MA, United States - SSM-MMB-Aug17 | ecosystem: Environmental > Aquatic > Marine > Wetlands > Sediment ... | reverse complement strand
CAGCATCATAAGCTGTAAGGGTTAAAACAAGCGGTTCATCTTCAAGAATTTCTTTCGATAGATCAAAGGCCTCAGGCAAGTTATTGACAACAACGCTTATTTCTGATGAAAAACTATCCTGAACCCACAAACCGCCTTGTGTGTTGGTTTCATTACATCGAAATCGACTCAATTGAAGCATGCTTTGCTCACCAGCAGAAACAAGCGGTTCAAACTCAATATATAACACAATGCCTGAGCCGGTATAGAGATTACCAGATGAATAAATAGGAAATCGGGCTTCTCCTGTCAAAAGTACATTCTGAACAAGCTGATAGCCCCTCCCTTCCAGAATTGTGCCTTTTAGTGTGGCACCGATAGCTTTTAAGCGGGTGTTATCAAACTGAACACGAATATCACATGAATAAATTTCTTGTTGAATATCCAGATGTACCGGGACAAAAAATGATGTTGATGGGTTGACTTTTAATTCGGCAGCATGAACCCATGAGCCAAACAGGATAATGGCTATTATCCAAAATATAATCAATTGACAATTTTTTTTTGGGGATTGTCCGAGTATCATAATTACCTCTTATGTTTTTATAATCGGTTACTAAATATTTTTTAAAACTTAAGGCCTGGACATGAATTATCGTGAGGAACACGAGACACGTTTGATATTGTTCCCTTCATTATTATCAGGTTATTATAACTTATAAATATCGTGATATAAAAAGATTAATAAATAATTTAGATTTTAAATTACGTCAAGATTTTTTTGATTTCCAGGTTGAGGGATCCGCCATATTTTATCCTGAAAATTGCTGTTTTTAAAAATATTCCATTTTCATCATCAAAATAATGAATGAATAAATGAATAAATGGGGAACTTTTTCGAGTATTCCTAAAAAATTGGGTCATAATCTTGCATTAAGGTTGATTGAATCTCTTTGTTTGATTGATCATAAAAGTTGATAATTTGATCAAGATCAACATCGACAGTAAATTGGATATGATTAAAGAACGCTTTATTTGAAATTATTCGAGATAGATCAATGGTATATTTATAAGGCAAATTTAATTTTTGTTGTGCCATGTTAATCATATCAATAAACCGGCAGTTCTTTTTTTGAGCGATAAAAAAAATATCAACGTAATCTTTAATTTCAAAACGATCCGCCATCGCCATAATTTTATTGGTTGTCAGATCATCGAGGCTTTCAATATGGATGTTAAATTCCTTGTGATGAGTTGGCTGTTGAAGCCTTTGATAATATAGTGGCACAAATTCTATTTTGATTTGCTCGCCTTCTTCTTGAATTGAAAAAATACATCGATCATAAATCTTACTGACAGAATCAATATGAAATTTGTGATTTCTTAGAATACCTTCAAGCTCAGAAATGTAAATATCTTGATTTATATATTGTCCAAAAAAATCTAAATCATCTGACAATCGATGGCCAAGGTAAAAAGAAGCAAGTGCTGTACCGCCTGAAAAAACAAAATTGTCTTTTAATGTAACTGGCAGGCTTTTAAGAAGTTTTTTTTGTCCATTTGTTAATATATTCATCATTTGAACCACCTGGCAATCAAGTTGTTGATAACATATGCCCGCATATTTTCACAATATTTGGGTGGCCCAAATTCAGATATAACCTGAACAATTGATTTTATATCTTCTATTGAAATTACCTGTTGATTAAAGGCCTCATGAAAGTATGGCCAAAAATCTGCATATCGCTGGGCTTTAATGACACCAGGGATTTCTTTAAGCGGGACATCAATTTCGTAATCCCAAAAGCATTTTTTTTTCAGGGTATCTGGTATCATGTCCCTTTTCTTATGCTTTCGCGGCTTTTTCCAAAGCAGCGATACTTTGCCCTGCCTTATTTTGCAGTTCTTTATATTCGTTTTCTGGAACCGAATCTGCCACAATACCGGCACCCACCTGAATGGTAAATTCGTTATCTCGAAATAGAATCGTTCGTATGGCAATACACATATCCATAATATCATTTGGGCCAAAGTAGCCAACCGCCCCTGCATATGGCCCGCGTGCGGCACTTTCAAGCTCATCAATTATTTCCATTGCTCTGACTTTCGGCGCGCCAGAAACAGTTCCAGCGGGAAAACCAGCTTTTAAAGCATCAACTGCGTCCTTGTCATCTTGAAGCATCCCTTCGACTTGTGAAACAATATGCATGACATGACTATAGCGAGCCACAGACATATATGGATTGACTGTAACAGTACCATATTGGGCCACGCGACTGATATCATTTCTGGCCAGATCCACAAGCATGATATGTTCGGCAGTTTCTTTTTCACAAGCCAGTAATTCTTTTTCAAGCGCTTGATCTTTTTCAGGATTATCCGAACGTCCGCGAGTGCCGGCAATCGCCATGATAAATGCTTTTCGGTTATTGACTTTTACAAGTGTTTCCGGTGATGACCCAACAAGGTGATATGCACCAAAATCCAGAAAAAACATATAGGGAGATGGGCTTCTTAAGCGGAGATGTCTGTAAACCTCAAAAGGATTGGCATCCATTTTTCCAAGAAACTGCTCAGACAACACAACCTGAAAAATATCGCCTGCACGAATATATTTTTTTGCCTTTGTAACTGCTGAACAATAATGATCTTTTTCGGCCAGTGTGATTTGAATGGATGATGATTTAGATTGTAAAATTAAGGGCGAATATAGTTTTTTCTCCATTTCAGAAAGTTTTTCTTTGCATACATTCAAATCTTTATCCATAACAAACAATGTCATCATTCGACGAATATGATCAAATATAACATAGCGTGATGGAAAAACCAGTCGGGAAATTGGCATGCTATTTTGATGACGTGATGGCAATTTTTCAATCAATCTCACAGCATCAAAGCCGACAAATCCCATCAATGAACCCAATGTAGGAAGTGGTAAGTTTTCTTCACATTGAAACTGTTTCAGCGTACTTCTAATAATATCAAAAAATTGGTCTCTTGGAAAAGTTTTCTGATTGTCGTTTTCTTCGCAGCAGATCTGATTTTCATCCATTTCCATTGAAAAAACAGGATCATAGGCAATTATTGAATATCGTCCTGTAATTTCTTTTTTTTCAACACTTTCCAATAAAAAAGAATCTTTTTGCCTGTAGCACAGTTTTAAATAAACAGAAACAGGTGTTTCAATATCAGCCAGTTTTTCTTTTTGCATGACATTGAGAAGACGCATAACGTTACTCCTTTATTAAACAATAAGGATTCATATTCAAGGGCATCCTTTTTTTATGTCCACACTTTTTAGAAATTTTGATTAATTATCCACAGTGCCGCATCAAGCAAACAATCCGCGATAAAATGCACTTTCAAACTGTCATTAATCACAGACGCTGTCTTTTGTCCTTTACCTGTTCGAACCAGTATGGTACATGCACACCCTGCAGTGTTTGCACATTGTAAGTCTTTGAGATGATCACCAATCATAATCGTTTGTGATATGTCAATCGCATAAATGGATGCTGCTTTTTTAATTTGGCCTGTTTTTGGTTTTCGGCATTCACATCCTGAGTCTGGACCATGGGGACAAAAGAAAATATCATGAATATGCCCCCCATTTGCCTTGATTTGTGAAATCATCCATTGATTCATATCTATTAAATGTGAAAGGGTGGAAATTTTTCGATGAATCATGGATTGGTTAGAAATGACAATACAGGTGTAGCCTTTTTGTGTCAATAATCTGATCGCTTCAATACTGCCTGGAATAAAACGAAATTCATCGCGGGTTTTAATGTATTCAGATGAATCCTCATTAATGACGCCATCACGATCCAAAAATACGACAGGTGTTGTTATTGGCCGAATAGTTGGTTTACCATTTGAAACAATATATGAATGATAATTATTCGTTGAATCCATTATTTCCTTAAGCTATTAATTATTTATTGGTGCTATATTCTTTTGGCAGATCGTTGTCAATGACATAAATACATACTTCTTTTGCGCCTTGTTCCGAATAGGCAAACTTATTGCACAGATTCTGGATCAAGAATGCAATATCGTGCTGGATTCGCTTATCGTAAGCTTTAAATTCTTCGGTATCATAATCCTTGATTGCGCGCCTGAAATTCTGGTTCTCAAGAAAGGGATCCAGGACTTTTTCTTTTAGATTGTGAACATAACGTTCGTGAAGTGATGCATACAACCTGGTATCGACAATATTTTTTTGGTCAATGATCATTTCTTGTGTCAGTGTTTTAGATGTATATTCTTTTTGAATATCATTTCGAAATATCAGACGCTCTTCAAGTGATTTGGCTGTTTGAAAAATTCTTGTTTCAAAGTTTTCAAAAAAATCATCGTTAATATCAATATTTTCACCAGTAAAATGGCATTTCTGCCGCGTACCCGATTCATAATTGCATGCAAAAATATATTGTTTGATATGTTTTGCAATCTCTTCTTCATTGTAATAATACAATGATTCTTTAACTTCCTGTAAAACAGTGTAATTGTACATCTGAACCAATGATACAAGAAATGCCTCGGAAATATTATCGCCTTCTTTTTCCTTATTATACTTGGAAAAAAACTTGAACAGCATGGACATATTAATTAACTGATTGTCTTTGGAATAGCTTGAATAAAACTCATTGAATATTTTGATGGAGTCCCTGCCAGAAAAACCTGTTATGCCTTCATTGTCCGATTCTGCAAGAATTTTTCGCCTTCGTTTTGCAGTGAATCGTTTGCGGTCTTCTTCAGTAAGCCATGCGGGGATAATGCCCGCATAGATTTCCATACGAAGCAACTGAAGATTTTCATCACAATACTGACTGTATTTACGAGGATATTCGATCCATTCAAGCGTTGCTGGCGACTCTGTATTCATGCGTGTTGATATGATTACACGTGCAAAATTGTTTAATACCCTGGGCAAAAAGTCATTATAGATATGTTTGCCAAAAATGTTGTGATAGATTTCTACCTCAGTATGCCAGTCCAGAATGTAAGGAATGTTGACAATCTCAATACGATCTGAAAATGATGGAAAATCTGAAATATTTTTATTGTCTTCAGGATTCATTAACGCAATGAACAATGAGTTGACATTTTCTTCAAGATCTTCAACTTTGTGAAGCCCCTCGCTGACAATATTATGAAGTTCTGTGAGACGATCCTTGTTGTGAGATTTAATATCCATGAGCGCATAAATGCCATTGTTTGTTTTGGCATATGTAGAAAAAATATATTTGACCCGATTGCTATCCATGAGTACCCGATTCATCTGTTTTTGAATCATTGGATTGTCCAGCACCTGCTTTCGCATGGGTTTATCCCCTGGATTATAAACAGTAATCCCCTCACCCAATCTTCGGTTGTATCTATAAGGCCTTGCATAAATCATTTGAAACACCATGAGCGGATTTTGCAAGCGATCCATCAGGGCATCAAATAGGGAGCTGCAAATGGTACAGGGGGTTTCACGAAATACCCATTCATATTCTTTTTCTGTAAACAGTTTCCATTTTATTTCGTTGTTATGAAAAAGGTCATCCAGAAAGGCCCGACGATAGGCTTTGGGTATCATCAGAATAGGATGATCATGGCTTGGGCATGGCACTTCGATAATATTATCACGAAATGCAAAGTCGGGTTCGTCATCATCAGGTATTTCCTGACATAATCCAGGATCTTCTTGCGTTAATAACTGAATCAATTTTTTGACCATTGGATTGGACTGTCGTTTGGACTGCCCGCCAAGTAATTGTTGATCCAGTCGCCATACAGTTTCAAATCGCATGCCCTTTTCAGTGGCGGTAAACTCCTCAAATTTCATCAATAAAATATTTAAAAAAGTACTTTTGCCACTACCAGGCGGACCTTCAAATACGTAAATTTTATTTTGCTGCGCACTTCGCTTAAAAGATTCACACAGTGCGACCAGGCGATTGGCAAATAATCTATCAGCAAAGAAAGGATGATCTGAATCTTTTACAAATAACTGGTTACAATCATATGATACATAACCAATGGATTCCGGATCATCCGGGTATTCATTCACTCCCTCGCCAATATTATTTTTGACCATGTCATGAAAAACCTGAAAAACATTGCGAAGAACCTGTGTGGGATTGTTTCGTGTCAGTTCAAGAATGTTTTCAAATGAAAACAATGTTGATTGATCAGTGTCAACCATATTTCTGTGTAAATTATCAATGGCCTTCTTGATTTGTTTCATGAATGGTCCTTTAAGGGGAAATACATTTGAGCGTATTTGATAAACATCACCTGAAATTTATTTTAATACCCTTTAAGGGTTTTTATCAGTACGTTCATATAAAAACGAATACGATTAATGGGCTGATCAATATTGGCCCGATGATTGGCAAATATGCTATCCAAATTGCCTTCAGTCACAATCCAGGGGTTGATATTGGCAGCAATATCGCTGGCTTCAATGGCTTCATCCAATATTTGTGTTCCCTGTACAGATTCCAGCGTAACAAAAAAATCTTTTCTGATTCCCCTGAAAATACTACCCATCGCCACAGCAACACCCTGTGCATAATAAAAATAATTATCTGCCTTTGATGACGTAATCGGACCATCATCATCTTCCTTGATTGTCAAACTTTGATCACATCCACCTAACAAATCTTCATAATGTTCCAGTAATGGAATGAGGTTGTCGGTTCTGATATAAAACCTCGCTCGCCCTCTTTCCAAACGATTAACGTATGTTTTAAGTTCATAAATGGCCTCATTGTATTTTGATTCAGGTGATGGAAACCAGTATTGCTTTGCTTTTATCATTAACCAGTTCATGGCATTTTCAAGGTTGACATCCAGTGTGTCATTGCTCCCTGTTCGTGAAATACGATGTGCAAGTACGACCACTGTTCGACGCATAACTTCTAATATGCCCAGTTGTATATTATTAACATTATCTGTTACATTGATAATGTCATTGGGACGCCAGCCCCAAAATCGTTCATTAAGTTCATAATCAAGTGGTTGGATTACTGATTCGATAAAAGCATAACCTGTTACTCTGGCTGTCTCTTTCTCAGGCGGTGGTGTGACCGGTTTTATGATATCCTTTTTGGCTTGTTTGTCTTTTTTTGTCCCTTCTTTTTTACAGGGCAGCGTCTTACCAATCATTTCATGGTCAGGCCTGTCATTTTCATTGAATCCTTCAGTCTTTGTGATTGATTGACTTTCTGGAATTTTTGTAATGGTTTTTAAATCTGGTACTTGTTTTGGTGGGACCATGTTGTCTTTTTGTTGCAGACTGTCTTCTTTTAATGGTTCAATGGCTTTTGTATTCATAGAACCGGATTGTTCACTCTTTGAAATTGATACTGGCTGATTTTCCATTGAAATCGTGGCAAGGCAATGAGATGCGGTGAAAAAAAAGGCCCCTGTAAAAAGGACTGTTAATATCCTGACTATTTTTCCAAAAGGACATCTATTGAATTGACGCATAATTACTCCTTATTATTTGATAGGTTTAATATGTAAGCGGTATCCGCTTTATTGAAATTATTTCTATTTATTAACCTGATTATTGAAAAATTGCAAGTATCATATTTTTCTATCAAAGAGATATTTCGAGTACTATCAATATATGTCCTTTTTTTCATCAGATATAGCTATGAAAAGTTATGTTGAACAATGTTCTCATTAACTGAAAAATTGGTAATAGCCTGTTTTTTTTCATTATTATTAAACTTAAGCAATAGCTTAATATATTGAAATTCATCTACGTGTAAAAACATTTTAAACTTATTTCAATACATCTTTGGACAACAACTTATCGAAACGTTGCAATAATCGTTCAGTCAATTGTTTTTTCTGCACAAATATCGGGAGTCTATTATCAATAACTTCATTGACTGCCAATATGGTTCGACCTGTCTCAATGTTGCTTACATGCATTGACACCTGGGTTTGGCTTTCCGAGGAATGAAGCCAACCAGAAAGTAACATGTTGGCAGATAATATTTTTCCGAGTGTCAACCGCTTTGAAGGGTCTATAAGGCGTGATGATCCAAAATTAAGTTCTTCCAAGATTTGATCCAGATCCTTTCGTTCAACAATCTGAATATTTCCATTCTGAATTAATTGTTCGGTTATGACTGATGCAATCAATTGATCTTTGCCAGTGCTTTCTTCTTTGGATCGAAAGTCAATCATTATGGTGGGCACGGCTGGGCCAGTTTGTACCACCTGTTGAGCAACAGGTATTTTCGATTTAATCGCTTTAATATTTTTATCCATGCGCGCATGACGATCTTGCTGACGCGCCAGGATTATTTTTTCTTGAATTTCATTGATGATTGTTTGATGGTACTTTTCATCAGCAGAAATCAATTTGAGTACTTCTGTCTCTTGCGGCTTGCCCAAAAATGTAACTGCCGCAATTGAGGCTGTTATTAGCATAAATATACCTGTCATCAGTAGATACAAACCCATCTTTTTCTTATCCGGCGCTTTATTATCAAACATAATGACTTCCTCTTCATCATCTGATGATGTCCGAGTTTTGCCGGGAAAAGATTGAAATATGGGTTCATCAGGTATTTCTGCTGGCGGAGAGAAATCCGCATACTGTGCAGTTGGATCACCATATAGGATGTAACTGGACCAGGCAATGGTTTCTTCGCCATATTCATTAATCAAAGCCCATCGGGCACACTGTATTGCCTCACCCACTGGCATTCCCTGCCGAATTTTTTCATAGAAAACCAGCGCAAATTTTCGACTGGGTTCATCCAGTATTTCACAAAATGTTCCCACATAATGTTTCACACCAGAAATCAAAAACGCATTGGCCAAACCATATAATTTGTTTTCAAACTGATCATTTAACCCCCAGCTTTCTGTGCGTGCAGATTGACAGGCATTTGCAAAAAATAATGATGGCATTGGCATGGCCCCTGCCATTTTGGTAATATCACTCGCTTTTAATGCATTCTGTGTCAGTCGAAATCCACTGTCACTAAAATTTGATTCCTGATAATCTGCATGACCCGCAAAATGAACCATGTCATAATTTCGCATTTTTTCTTTGAGTGCATCAGGTGTGACATTGTCAAAAAAAGATGTGACATGAAACTGGTCTTTATAGCGATCCATGTAGTCACGTAACTGTAGGCCCTCCTGATATGCGCCATTTAGATCACCACGCGGATCTGCTATCAATAACAGTTTTAAAGGACTGCCAACCTGTCGATCATTGTTTGTTGGAAGAGATTGTCTCGTTTTTACAGATCTACCCATACAGAAACGCTGACATAAAAATTGATTGCCATCAAATAGCAATTCCCAGGGGATTTGTACCAGTTGATCATCTAAAGTCAATTGAAGGTATTTTGCCTGTGAAAACCTGAGTTTCTCTTTTGTGGATTGCGTAAATAACTCATCATAAAAAATCTGACCAATTTCTCGTAAACGAGTGAGCGATTTTTTAGAAACACGTCCGCTACGATTTGTTGTATTCAACATTTCAACCATTTCATGACAACGCGCATCAATTTTTTCAATTGGTATTTCCAGGGTGTCATAGTGCTGAATAGAACTTAACGTACCACACTGACTTTCATGTATTGTGGTTTTTACAGCATTACCATCTCGTGTCATATCAATATTGATGACACTGAGCCCATTTTTATCAATATTTTTATATTGTATATTTTCTATCATTCCATACCACCTAATAGCTGTTACAGGATTGAAAAACCTTACCCTCAAAATTTTTCATTTATTGGCTTTACTTTATCAATAAATGATTTTTTCTTAACATGAGAGTTTTTAAGTTTTTTATCTGCCCGAAAAATGATTGTTGGGCTTTTTGTTATTTTTGTTGGGCTCGCATTGCTTTAAAACACATTTCATTTTGATCTCGACAATGCTTTATCTCATTTTGCACCGACTTATATTTATTAGATTATTCTGATAAATATTTTCTGGGGGCTGTCGATGCCTGGTCATTCAGTTCAAAATTCAATTCGTATTGAACACTTAATTTGCAATAAAACTTACTTTATTTGAAATAAATATCTTCCCAGGGTTACACCATCGCGCGTAAACGTGAGATTGTAATGATCAAAGGGAATATTTTCAAATAAAACTGAATTATCGTGTAATATGTCTGATGCAATCTCTCTGTCGATGACCGGCGAAATGTCCAGTTTGCGTTTCAATAATATCACACGAATTTTATCAATTTCATCCGCTGATCGTTTAATCTGAATTTTAATTCTGGCACGATTATCTCCTGTTTTTTGAATTTCAATATCTGTTTTCAAGCGGTCAAATGCTTTTCTGCGACGACTTTGATTTCTGGCACGAACAACCCGTGTACCCCGACGAACTGGTGCAAGCTGCAAATCATTAAAAAATAACATACCATAGTCAGCCAATGAAATCTTGAATTGCTCCCACAATCGTCTTGCACGTGTGAACATAATATTCCACAATTTATCTTTTTGACTGATAACATTTTGAATAATTGTCTGCGTTACATATTCAGGTACTTCTTGAAATTCATAACAGTCATAATCTGTGTACATGCTATTTGCTACTACGATGGTCTGCAAACACCGATCACATGTCGATAAATGATTTTCTATCAAGCGTCTTTGTTTTTTTTCAAGACGTCCTTCAATATAATCAGCCAAAATTTCTTCACCCGGACACATACTTTTCATAGTGTATCTCCATTTGGCATAATATTTGCTAATAAATATAAATTAAGATTGATCCTTAATTTATATTCGCTTGTTTTTTTGTCATGACCGGTTTTCATTAAAAAAATCATTAATAATTAATTATTTTTTTTAACGTGTATAACCCTTTGTTTTTTTTTGAGTTCAAATAATATTACGTTAATTAATCAATTATTAACCCTTTGTATGTTCTCATGCTAAAAATGATTATTTTTAGTAAAATCAAAATGTAATAATAATTTAAAAAACAATACCACATCTTGAGAATCTTTTTCAACATAAATTTAATGAAAATCTAATTTTTTTCTGCGTGACATTTTTTTAATACAAATAAAAATTATTTTTTTCTATTTTTTTTGAATGCCATTTTTTCCCCCCTCTATATATATAGACACATTTTTTTTGAATTTCTTACACTAAAAATTCATTTTTTTTTATTTTTTTTTTAAATAGTGATTGCCCATTATTTTTAAATTTTAATTTATACTATAATATTAATATGTTACCCAATTTGCATTCATGTTTGACCCAAGATAATTTTTTTTATTTTTTTTCGATATTTGAGTGAAATCCAAATTGTCGGAACCAAAAATGCTTGAAATAAATTTTCGTATTGCGGTTTTGTATAAAAGTTCAAAAAAAAATAAGCATGTTTTTTTTCAGACCATTCTAAAAATTATTTTTAAGAATTTTTTCTACCAATTTTTTTAAACGATCAATAGCGCGAAAGCGCAACGTATGTGCATTATCAGGCGACATGTGCATGATTCTGGCCACTTTCGGAACAGGTAAGTCTTGTTCGACATGTAATTTCAGAAACAACCGATCTCTTGGGTTTAGTTTATTGATACAATCTCTGATAAATAGCTTTTTCTCTTCTAATTCCATATATTCCATAGCGCTTAATTCATCGTACAGGACATCGGCAGCTTCCTCAATGGGAAGTCGATATTCAATCCAGTTTGCATCGCCGCTATCTTCACGCATTTTATTCAATACTGTCCGGCATGTGATTAATCTTATCCATGATGCCAACGAGCAACCATTTTGCCCTTTGAATTGTTTTAGCTTTCGGCACTTATTCTCTAATAATAAAACAAATACCGAATTGTGATGCTCCTTCAAGTCTTCTTCTTCAAAAGGAATATTGCTAGACGTAAAAGTTTGCTGCACATATCGGTATATCAATGGCGAATAAATGCGAATAAATTCTTCAAGCACTTTATCGTCGCCGGCCAAACACCCTTTAATCATTCGACGATCTTCTTCATATGTAAATCTCATTGGGTAATAACTCTATCGTTTATTGAAATCGGACGTTTCGTTTGAACGATCCTTAATTTTGATGATTTCTTTTCACTTTCTGTAATCCTTGCGAACCCGATTATTTCAGGCGCTTTGTTTAATTGAGATGGGGCAAAAACAATGAGCCTGTTTTGCGCTTTTAATTGATTTTTCCCCAGAGAAATTTGTATATCATTGTCCGCAATGTGTTGAATTGTTCCTGTCACAATGGGAAATTCGTTGTGAATTCTGATGGATAAGCTATCAACCATGCGAAAAATGGATTGTTTGTCTTTGGTCTCACTGTAAACATCTTTTACAGCCAGAATTTGTGTGGTTTCATTATCAACTAAACGAACCGCAACCTCCACACCATATCGAGAATCAACATATTGACCTGTCAGGGTTAAATGTGAGATCTTTGAATCATTTGAATTGTTCAGTATCTGGTTTTCTTCATTACGAAATTTGGGAATAGTATAAAACCGATTTCGTTCAACAAATGACATAAATAACTGTTCCTGAAAATCATTGCGATCAGTTATATCTGTATCTGATGTCTTGAGGACATTCATAGACACATGGAGACGAGTGTCAAGTTGGGATATTTCAGGAATGATACGTTTAAAGGTCAGTTCTTTAATGAGTACTTGATTTCGATCATTTTCAAGTATGATTTGAATGTGATTATCCCCCTCGATCAGTTGATAAGGGATATTAAAAAACACCAGTCGCCCATTATTGATTGTAACTGGCTGATTATTAATTTTAAATGCCTTTAATGGTGCTTTACTTGATATACATCCTGACAGATACACTTTTTCAGAGTAAACCTGATTATTTTTTTGCCATGAGGATAGTATCAGACTGATATCTTCACTTTTTTGTGCCCATAATAAATTATCCCAAATCACATCGCGACTGGCAATAAATGCTTTGCCAAATGTCTGGGCCGCATCAATAATGTCTAAAACTGCTTTTGTTCGATTGCCTGCCCGATCTACAGCTGTCAGAACCAGAATATCCTGGTCTGAATTAATTTCTTGTTTTATGTGAAATGACTTTTTATTTCCAGGTGACAATTCAATTTCTTTTTGATCTACAAACAAGTGGATATTCTCAGACCTGTCAGATACGATTCCTTGAATAATAAGCATATTATTGGCCACTTTTTCAAAGGCCACAATTTCTATCATGGGGCCTTGATGATCCACATGAATTTTAACTGTTCGCTCGAATGATCCGCCCAACAAGTTTTTAATTGTAATGGGAATATGATAAGTTCCCTGTGTCAATATCATTTCAGTTTTAAAGTTCACATGTTTTGCAGACCCTTGAAAATCATAGGGGATGCCATTGATCTTAATATCTGAAATGTACTGGTCATCACTGGCAGTCCCTTGAATGCAAATACGTTCATCAGATGTCCAGATAGGTTCATTATTTGGGAGATCAACAGAAAGAACTGGCGTATTGACTTTTTTTACGTGCTTTTTTAGTTGCTTTTTTCGAACTTCATCCAGGTAATGATGTGCCTTTGATGACGATTCCTGGGATATTGATTTTTCTAATTCGCTTTGGGCCGCGTCAAGATCATCCAATAGATAATAAATCAATCCCAATTCCCGATGCGGAAAATAGTCTACAAAATGAAGGCCATATGTTCGTACCATTCGTTGATCTTGATTATTTTGATCAATAGCCGCCTTAAAATCGGACATGGCTGAATCAAGGCACTCACCTTCCAGATATGAGCGTCCGCGTTCATAAAAATTCCACCAACGACTGCGAAATGCGCCATCAACCATACCATATTGGGTCTTATCTTTAATACAAACCGGTCCAGGATGCTGAACTGCACATGCAGCCAGCAAAAAGATCGTTAATATTAACCATTTATGTTGTCTTTTGTATAAGGTCAATTTATTCATTTTTTGGGCTTTATGTATATCTTTGATGAATGCAGGCATCCATTGTAACCCGGATGGGTTGCAGTGATATTTACATTCAATGTTGTCATATCAGTCGGGGCTTCAGGGAGAATTAAAAAGTCAATGCTCCCCATATTACATGGAAGTCGTTCCCCGGGCCATCGACCATTCCACTCAAACCATGCAATCATGATATATTTATCAGTGGCTGGATCATCATCAAAATTTTCATCATCATCTTGAATAACCGGTGCTTTGAACGTATTAAAAAATGCATTGGCCTTCTGAAATAAAATCAGGTTGCTGTTAAAAAACAGTCTAAATCCGAGTCCAAGCAGGGTATTATCATTACTGGTAACATCGTAAAATAAAGAGATTGAGACTGTCTTACCAGGTTCTGCGTACTGGGAAATCGGGTTCAACCACAAATGCTGACAATGACTTATCTGTGCCATGACTGATATCGCCTGAACAAAGATTATCAAACAGGTTGTAACAATTATTACAATGTTTTTCACGACCTTACTCTTCAATTGATGGGTTGGGTTTTATTTTTCTAATATATTCAATAATATCATCTGCATTACATCGTGTACAATTGGGTGTTATTAAATCATATACCAGTTCATAATCACGAAATCCAAATAAATATCGAACCAATAATAAACCATCAGCCAGGGCATTGACAGTACCATCACCATCAATATCAAAAACATCGTACATTCCTTTAATCAATGGTTCAATTTGATCAGCAGTTGTTCTTACAGCGTATGGGCCGACAGCATTATCAATTAATGGCACATTACGAAATCCATACAAATAACCCATTACCAGTAAACCATCAGTCAATGCATCCTCAACACCATTGCCATCAATATCTAAATTACCGCGTTGTGCCTGATATTGGGTGGTACTGGCATAGAAATGATACACAGTGTCCAAAAAGAATGATGTAACACGAATGAACCCACTGTAATTTTCAGGCATATTTGCGTTCACTGAAAATGTCATGGCACATAATTTTTGTGGTAAAACTGTATCAGGCCATTGTCCATTTTCATCCTGCCACAAAAGCGCCACATAGCGATCTGTGCTGGGATCGTTATCCTGGTCATCCTGATCAATTCTTATCTCAGGTTCTGTCACTTTTATGCCATTGCTCAACATGGATTGACATGCTGTCCACATCAAATCACTTGAGTTATAATGCACAAAAAAGCCAACGCCTTTGGATCGCGTATTATTGTTGGATACATTGTATACGACTTCCAAATCAAAGTGACCGCCAGGAACAATTTTTAAATTATCAGGTCGAAGATTCACAATTTGATAAGGTTGACGATCATCAGTTTCAGGATTGTAATTCTTTTGATAAGGGAGATCAGGTTCTTCTGGATGCTGATTTGTTAAGTATTCAAAATAATTTGCATAACCATCAGCATCTTTGTCATCCTGTGCATCATTAATTAATGGGTTCATACCATATGTCAATTCCCAGCCATCATCCATTCCATCAAAATCAGAATCAGGTTCACATGGGCTGGTTTCATCCGGGTCAACATAACCATCCTGATTCAGATCTTCTTCACCATCAAGCAGGCCATCATAATCTGAATCTGGAATATTGACATCTGTACAGCCGGTTTTCGCCTCCATGCAATCCGGAAGGCCATCGCTGTCTTTATCTTTAATTTTAAATGTTGCCTCAATGGTCTGGTCAGAGCGAACATCAATAAAATTGTGATTCAAGACCTGCCCCCTTGATTCACCATTGATCCAGACATTGTCAACTTCATAGCATCGATCTGCAAATATTTTGATGATCTGACTGCCATTGTATTCAATGTAAAAAGGTTCTGATGGTGAAATATGGCCGTGTTCACCAAAAATAGGTTCAATTTTAAATGTTTTTATGGTGAAATTGGCATATATATGCTTGTCTGTATTCATAATGATACTGATATCACTGATTCCTGTCGCATCGCCTGACCAGCCTGTAAAAATGGAACTTTCTGATGCAATGGTTGTCAAGACTACGCCTGTATTGTAATCATATATATATGTTCCTTCCATTGGTTTTATCATGCCAGTGCCTGACCCAATTTTTTCAAGGGTCAATGACACCCGATCAATGGCATAAATGACTGTAACAAGATGATTGGCATTCACATTTTCAAATGTGTATTCATCTATCTGCCCATGGGATTCACCATCAATATATACAGATTCTATATGGAAATGCGGATCTGCAATAAATTGAACTTTTTGAGAACCATTATGCGCGACACTGATTGTATCTGATGGCGAAATGCTGCCTGCTCCCTGGGCGCTGCATTCGATTGTCCAGGATTGAAAGTTAATGGCAATTGATGGCGCGAAGAATTGATGCGTTGTTGCATGAGAACTTGATGTAAAATGAATGGCGCTTTCAGTGTTGATACCAACATCATCAGGCGTGGAAAACGACATGCCAAATAACGCATGGGGCAAAACCTGTCCAGACCAGTTGCGGCTGATATCCATCCATGCCAACTGAATACATTTATCGGTTTTGGGATCATTATCCAGGTTGGATACATCTTTTTTAGGCATCAAGTCCCGACCACCAAGCATGTCATTGTCGTAAATATCGGTAAAACCTTTCCATTTCAACAAATTGGAATTATAGTGAATTCTAATGCCCAACCCAGGCAGATATGGATTCTTATCACTTGTGGTATAATTCATTTGCCAGAAAACATTCGCGCCCGGCGCAATTCGGGTATCATGTAATTCTGTAAAAATCATCTGATATTGATTGCCATCAGGATAATATGAAAATGCACGATTCTGTGTTGTTGTTTTCTCATATGGATTTTCAAGGGTCACAGCAACTGTTTTAGGCAAATGCTCGGGGGTTCGGCATACAATGTGTGTATTGGAAATCGTGAGGGTTTCCGCTTCAATCTCACCAAAAAATACCCGACACTCTGAATGAAAATAAAGACCTTCAATATCTACTATTGTGTTGCCATTTTCAGAGCCATAAACCGGTGAAATTTTTTGAATATGCGGCTTTGGCATAAAAATATACCAGCACGCGTTTGTGGCTTCCTGTTGTGTTTGCCATACTGATGCAATTTTACCCAACACATGAATGCAATGTGCACCTTCAGATAGATTATATAATGCGATAGGTGAATCAATAGAAATTTCATCAGAGTATGGATTGTTGTCCAGGCTGTATTTATAATGCGTAAGTCCTGTGCCTGTTACCTGAATCTGTGCGTAATTGTCATTAATGGTCCCCTGCGGCGCACCAATTAACTTTGCTTTTGGACAAATAACATTAATTCCCGAACTCTTCGTTTCTGCATCCATATGTTTGATATTTCTATCATACAATGAAACCTGACTGAGCGTTAACTCACTGACTGTGCAGTAATCTCCAATAATTTGAAATGTAATTCGTGTCAAAAGCAAACAGGAATCAATCACCTGCCATTCCTGATTATAGTCTGCAATATTGACAGAACCAATGGTATTGGCATCTGGAAGGTTTCCATGCATGCCGCCTTCAATTGCAAGAATTTTTAGGACCTGTTGATCAAATAACAGCGTATAGGAATAGGATCCTAACTCCCTGTCCGATTGTGATATTCGAACATCTACAGCAAAAGTGCTGCCTATATCAAAGTCTTGCTCCTCAAATGAAAACATCATCAGAGGTAACTCTGCCCGAACAGTGCTGCAAAAAATTAATATGATTATTAAAATTGAATTTATAAACATCAACGTAAAATTTCGCAAGATTTTCATGGTCAACTCCCATAATAGTTTGACATGAGTGAATAAGCTCATCCCAATTAGGTTCAAAGAATCTCAATGATAATACAAAAAAGAAATTATATTGCTATCGTCTAACGCGATCAAAAAAAAATGAAAATGTAATAAAAAAAAAGAGCAATCAGGAAAATATAAATACAAAATAATAAAGAAAAAAAAAGAGCAAATGTTGATAGATTTTGGCATTTATTTAGATACCCAATGTGAAAACATATCAAAAGTATCTTTACTTATCTATCGGTAAAAATGCGATTTTCTGAAAATGTGCCAAAACATCTTCAAGTCCAACCTGTGATGCGCCCACTGTATTGCTGCAAGTGGCATTTTCCATGCCCGAAAGAAATTGAAGACATTTAATGATATCAATTATTTGAAAACAATTCATAACGACATCCAGATGTTGTGCAATTCTTGAGAACCTTAAAATGTTTGATTGATATTGGTTTGTTTTCGCCTCTCCAATGGTTTCAATTAACTGGTTGCTAAAAAGATCCTTCTGGTTGAAACGAATGCCAACCAGTGATTTTAAAAGTTCAGTGGTTTCTTCGTCAACAAGCGGCAATTTATTTTGCTGTTTTTGCTGCAAACGTTCAAAGCCACTTTGTGTAATTTCATAGCCTGTGATATTAAATGACAGGTCTCGATCTTTATTCGTCAGACCAAAGACATATACATCAAAAGGCGCATTCATACAATCTGATGTTCCAGAAAACTGAATAAACAGAAGACTGACAAGGCCTTTAGGGAAAAACGTGAATATGCCATTCACGTTCAAAAGGCCATCTTTAAGACTATTTGTCGGCTCAGGACGCAACTGGCCATAAGTGTTGCCACTACTGATGGATTGAAATTGGAAAAGATCCTTATTAAATGAAATGACCAAATCATAAGATCCAAGGAATTCTGTTGCAACATCAACAAAAACTTCAAGCATTAGCGTTGATTCCGATGTTTTTTCAGCAACCATGTATACGCTGACATTTGTTGCATGACTTTCGTCGTAGAACAAGAATATAAAAATGATGAAAGCCAAAAAAAAATAAAATGGTTTGAAATCATTCATGTGCTATCCACCTGTGATTCAATACTATTAGAAAAATTGATAATATCAACTCATATCAAACCATCTCCATTCTTTCAATCAAAATTTTATACATATTCAAATTTTATCCAATGTTTATTGAGGAGAAAAAAACAATGCAAGCAACCGGGTCATTGATTTTTTGAAATCTAAAAAGATCCTTTTTTTTGCCCAACAAATATCATATTGCCCATATATGATTTAAACCCCAAAAATTTCCCAGTAACTTTAAGGGTATAAGCATTACGAATCTCAAATTCCAACAAATCTCCAACGCCGGATACCTGCAAAAAGTTTTTTTACCCCTCTATAATATACAGACACATTTTTTTTGATTTTCTTACACTAAAAATGAAATTTTTTTATTTTTTTTCAAAAATGATTGTTTTTACATAAAATAATTATCTATTTTTTTTTGGCACTTTTTTTGGCACTTTCTTTGCAGTTCATGATCTCAAAAACCAAGAAACAATAAACCTATCTCGAAAGGAATCCATTATAAATATCTATTATTTTTGGCACTTTCTTTGCAGTTTATGAAGTCAAAAAACAAAGGAACAATAAACCTATCTCGAAAGGAATCCATTATGGCTCAAAAAGTAAAACGCAGATTTTCAAATTATTTAATTAATGAAAGAATGCAGTTATCGCTGACCATTCGATTTCTCATTCTTTCACTTTTGTTTACCATTCTCATTGGTATGTTAATGTTTTTTGTAACATGGCCAGTCATCCGAATATATATTCCACCAGCCCTGGTATCAGTGATGTTTCAACAACTGGTTTCCAAGTTATATTCATCAAGTTTTATCCTGCTTATTGTCATCGCTGGCTTCAGCATAATTTTTACGCATCGAATTGCCGGTCCTGTATATAATCTTGAAAGAACATTGGACCGGTTGAATCAGGGAGAGGATGTCAATTTAGTCAAATTACGAGATGGTGATGAATTACAGGAGCTTGCTACAAAAATCAATCAGGTCATTATGTGTATGAAAACCTTTAACAAAAACAATCAAACAAAAGAAATGTAATGATTATGATAAATTTGCAATCCACATAAATTGAATTTCATATGAAAAAAATCAAACACAATATCGTTCTGATTATACTGGGTATGTTTGGATTTTCACTGGTTTTTTTTCAAATTCGGCATGATGAAATCAATACAATATATATTGCGATGGTGGGCCCTTTATCTGGAAATGATCACGCAACTGGCAAATCTTTTTTAAAAGGGCTCAATTTATATCTGGATAAAATCAACCGACAAGGCGGCATTAACAATAAAAGAATTTTATTGGATATATATGATGATCAAAACAATCCTGACCTGGCAGAAAAACAGGCGAAAGCCATTGCCGGATTGAATCGCAATGTTGCTGTAATTGGACATCATTACAGCACATGTTCCACAAAAGCTGGAAAAATTTATCAAAAATATCAAATCCCAGCCATCACCCCGACATCGACAAATGTCAGTGTAACAAAAGACAATCCCTGGTACTTTCGAACTGTTGTCAATGATAAACTTCAAACCAAATTTTTGGCCATGTATGCCAAAAACATTTTTCCCTATCGAACCAGCGTGAGCATTATTCACGAAGAAATGCAATATGGGAGCTATCTGGCGCGTGTATTTACGCAATCTGCCAAAAAAATGGGCATACGTGTCAGATATCAGTGGCATTTTGACAATCAAGCAAAGGACCTGAACAAGGAACTGGAGAATATTGTCAGGCAACTGAAAAAGAAAAAAAATGCGGGAATTGTCTTTTTGGCGACACATGCAACTGAAGGTGCAAAACTACTTGAGCTGTTGAAAAAATATCATATTGAAAATCCAATTCTTGCGCCAGATTCATTTACATCAAAATCCTTTCGTCATGCGCTGTCCAACTTGCCAAAGGAAAAACAAAATCCCGGTTATTATACCAATGGACTCTATGTCACCACACCCATGATTATTGATATGCTTAACGAAAAAGGGCAGTTATTCAAGCACGAGTTTGAAAATACATATCATGAATCCCCTGACTGGCATGCTGCCTTTGCATACGATACAATTGCATTAATCGTGCATGCAATGAAAAATCCATCATTTGATGGAGATGCAAGTCAATTGAAAAATGATCGTGCTGTCATTCAAAAGTCTCTGGCATCACTGGATTCTATTCATCATGCGATGGAAGGTGTGACCGGTCTGGTTTATTTTGATGATCAGGGTGATTCACAAAAGACTGTCTATACTGGCATTTATAAAAACCAGCAAATCATCTCAACATTTACGCAATTTCAAATTGTACCCAATATCTATGAAGTCCCAGAGTATCATAAAGAAATACAAAAAAAGAATATTATCGAATTTGATGATCAATACATGTTTAAAATCAATACAGTGTATACAGGCATCGAAATAAAAAAAATTTATGATATTGAAATGAAAAACATGACCTATGGCCTGGATTTTTATTTATGGTTTCGATACAAAGGCGATATCCATCCCGAACGTATAAGTTTTTTAAATGCTGCAGAAAAAATTGAACTGGGACAACCTGTAGACAGTGAATCTTCAAAAAATGTGTCTTATAAAGCCTATCACGTTCGTGGACGATTCAAGGCGGATTTTATTCCTGATGCTTATGCCTATGAAGAACGTCTTGTTGGGGTCAGTTTTTGCCATAACGAAAGAACACGAAACAATTTGATTTATGTTGCTGATGTTCTTGGCATGCGCATTGAGAGTCGATCTCGAATGGTTGAAAAGCTTAAAAAAGGCAAAATATTGACACCAGCATCCGGTTACACGATTAACGATTTCTGGGTTTTTCAAAATATTGCTGAAAAGGCCTCTCTGGGGGCACCGCGATATCTCAAAATTCAAGAAGGCAAAGTTAAATTTTCACAGTTCAATATGGGGATTCGGATTCGTAAAAATGAGCTGAGTCTGCGAAATATGATCCGGTATGAATTTGTCGATCATTTGTTGGTATCCAATTTGATGATTTTAATGTTTGTCAGTATTTTTTATCGCGGCGAACGACTCAGGCGAAACTGCCGGTTGATCTGGTTCATTCAAATGATGACAGCCATTACAGCTTTGATTTCTTGTGAGTCATTGGTCGTGGATCGCCTGATATATTCTGTTGAGCCTTACCATGCAAAACTAATCAAGTATTTCTTTGATGTTCTATGGTGGCTGGTGCCCACCTTTTTTGTCGATCTTGCAGTCAAGCGATTTATCTGGATTCCCATTGAAGAAAAAACAGATCGCGAAATACCTGATATTGTTGTTGGCTTTTTTACATTTATAATATTTCTATTGTCCCTATGTGGCATTTTTGCTTATGTTTTCGATCAAAAAATTACAAGCATACTGGCTGCATCAGGCGTAGTTGCCATGATTATTGGGCTCGCTATCCAAATAAACATTTCCAATATATTTTCAGGTATAGCTCTAAATATAGAACGACCATTTTTAATTGGCGATTGGGTCAAAATTGGTGATATTGATGAAGGCCGCATTCTGGACATCACCTGGCGCGCCACACGAATATATACTCGTGACAACTCAATTATCAGCGTGCCAAACAGTATGGCATCAGAATCCATTATCAGAAATTTTCATTATCCAGACAATTATTTTAGATATTGGTTCAAGGTCAATATTGATCCATCACTACACCCAGAATCTGTTGAAAAAATATTATTTGATGCGGTCATGTCAGCACCAAATATAGCATCAGAACCTTTGCCAGTTGTTAGTTTCAGTGGATTGAGCCATTGGTCGGCCGAATATACGATTTCTTTTTCTTCAACAGATTATGGCAGCAAAATTAAAGCTCGCAACGCTGTCTGGAAGCGCGTATGGAATCATCTCAAACGTGCAGGCATTTCACCTGTATTTCAGCGGCAGGATATTCCCCAGTTTAAGGATGCGGCTTTTATTTCTTATTCCAATGATGCCACTGCATGCTTAAATGGCATTGAGATTTTTCAAACCTTGAGTAATGAAAGCAAGCGAATTCTTACCAAAAAAATGATCAAGAAAACGTATTTACCAGGTGATATTATCATTCGTCAGGATGATCCGGGTCAATCTGTTTTTATTATTATTGAAGGTGCTGTGTGTGTCAGCATTCGTTTACAGACTGGGCCGGAAATTGAAGTAGGGCGTTTGGGTGCGGGTGACTTTTTTGGCGAATTGGCATTGATCACAGGCGATCCAAGAAAGGCATCCATTATTGCCAGAACCAAAACCATGGTGTACGAAATCCCTCACACCACTTTTCTAGCCATTCTTCAGTCTGAACCTGAAGTTGACCAGCGATTTAGAGATAAAATTTATTGCCAGCCACAAATGGAAATCCCAATTAAGCCTGAAAAACCGAAAAAAGAAAAAAAGGGCATATATTCCCAAATGATGTCAGGAATCAAACTTATATTGGGCAATGATGAAAGTGAATGAATACCCACTCAATAAATTATTTTTTTGCATAAATAAAACATGTCATAAAAACTTGCTTTAACCCTCTATAATTAATAATAAAAAATATTTATTAAATAATTTTTAATTTTCACTTGACATGATGCTTTTGCTTTTGATAAATGAATACTCATTCATTTATTTTTCCAAGGTATTAAATTATTTAATCAAAGTACTTGACAAACAAAAATGATTTGTCAACAAAAAGCAGCAGGCCAATGAACAACAATTCAAAAAATAAAGACAAGTATCATCGAATATTAGATGCCGCAGTCAGTGTATTTGCGGATCAAGGATTTTACAATTCGACCATATCTCAAATTGCGCGTGAAGCGGGTGTTGCAGATGGTACAATTTATCTTTATTTCAAGAACAAACAGGATATTCTGTCTCAATTTTTCACCTATAAAACCCGACTGGTATTCAACAATTTCAAACAGGCTGTTGACAAAGAAAAAAATGCAATTGATAAGCTCCGATGTTTAATAAAGATACATTTTCAAGAATTTCAAAGAGATCGAAAAATGGCTGAGGTCTATCGTATGGAAACCCGCCAGAGTCATCAGTTGATGGAGCAGCAAATCAAAGAAATGACAAAAATGTATCTGGACCTGATTGCATCTATTGTTGAACAGGGGCAGGAGGAAGCCACCATGCGTCAGGATTTATTTTTGGCGCTTGTCAAACGTTTTGTTTTGGGTGCTGTTGAGGAAGTAATCAATGTTTGGGTGATATCCGGCGGGAAATATGATCTGGTGTCTCAGGCGGATCCACTGGTGGATTTATTTCTGAAGGGCATTGGAGAAAATGGTTTTACCAAAACAGAGGAATAATTATATTGATCAGTTCATACAGATTTCCTCTGACAAAAATATATATTGTAAACAGGAATTTGCGGTTCGCTGACCGCTAGAAAAAAACAAATATATAAGCACATATTATTTATAAATGTATATGTGTGAAAAAGAAAGGAAAAAACAATGGCACAGTTAATTGCGGATCGAAAAGATGTAGATTTTGTTCTCCATGACCAATTAAACGTTGGAGAACTAAGCAAACACGAAAAATTTGCTGAATTCAACAAAAAAACCGTTGATCTGGTTATCACAGAAGCACGAAATTTAGCGGTCAAAGAAGTATTACCAACGCAAAAGATTGGTGATGAAAATGGCTGCAAATTCGATGCTGGAAAAGTGACCACACCAGAGGAATTTCATCGGGTATATAAAATTTTCTGTGAGGGCGAATGGCTCGCCATGACAGAAGATCCCGAATGGGGTGGACAGGGGATGCCAAGAACAGTCGCTTTGGCAGCAAGCGATTATTTCAATGGCGCCAACTATGCATTTATGATGTATCCCGGCCTGACACATGGCGCTGGAAAACTGGTTGAAGCCTTTGGTACTGACGAACAAAAGAAAACATACTTGAAAAAAATGTTTACTGGCGAGTGGACAGGCACCATGCTTCTGACTGAACCTGAAGCGGGTTCTGATGTTGGCGCATTAACGACATCAGCAAAGAAAAATGATGATGGCACCTATTCAATTACTGGAAATAAGATTTTTATCTCAGCCGGTGAACACGATTTGGCCGACAATATTATCCATCCGGTTCTGGCCAGAATTGAAGGCGCTCCTGCCGGAACCAAAGGGATTTCATTGTTTTTAGTCCCCAAGTATCGGGTCAATGCTGATGGCTCTCTGGGTGAATTTAACGATGTTGTATGTACAGGCATTGAAGAAAAAATGGGCATTCATGGCAACTCAACCTGTTCATTGACACTTGGCGGAAAAGGCAATTGTATTGGTACTTTATTGGGCGATGAAAACAAAGGCATGCGCGCAATGTTCCTCATGATGAATGAAGCCCGCGCATTGGTTGGTCAACAGGGCTTTGGATGTGCAACTTCATCATATATGTACGCAATTGATTATGCGCGTCAACGTGTTCAAGGCAAAAACTTGCTTCAAATGATGGACAAGGATGCACCATCTGTACCTATTATCAATCATCCTGATGTTCGACGCATGTTGTTGACCATGAAAGCATATGTTGAAGGTATGCGCAGTTTAATTTATTATCATGGATATTGCCATGATCGTTCTATTATTGCAGACTCTGATGAAGAAAAATCAAAATTTTTGGGATTGGTCGAATTGCTGACACCTATTGTAAAAGGATATGTCACTGACAGATCTTTTGATGTTACCAGCTTAGGCATTCAGGTCTATGGTGGATATGGATTTATCAAAGAATATCCCATGGAACAGCTCATGCGTGATTGCCGAATTACCATGATTTATGAAGGTACAAATGGTATTCAGGCAATGGACCTTCTGGGCAGAAAACTGGGCATGAACAAAGGCAAACCAATGATGGACCTGATGGGCGAAATTCAGAAAGTTATTGCTGAAGCAAAAGAAATTGAAGCTCTGAAAGACATTGCTGTTGCTGTTGAAAATGCTGTCAATAAAATTGGAAAAGTGGCCATGCATTTAGGCGCGACTGCAATGAGCGAAAAAGTCTTGCACGCTTTTGCATATGCACATCCTTTTATGGAAGCCTGTGGTGATGTCGTCATGGCCTGGATGTTACTGTGGAGAGCGAATGTGGCATCAAAGAAACTTGAAAAGAAATCCAAATTAACCGCGTATTATGAAGGTCAAATCAAAAATATCGATTTCTTTGCAAGTTCAATTTTGCCAATTTCTCTTGGAAAGATGGATGCGATAATGAATACCAATACAAGCATTGTAGACATAGCTGACGATTCTTTTGGTGGATAAACTGTAACAATATCTAACAATTCTTTATAAAATGTACCCGAATATAATTCAGTTCGGGTACAAACTCATCAAAAAAAAATAATATTTTTCTTGAATAACCAACACACCTGTGTTATTGCATTTTATTAAATATTATTAAATAGTTTTGAACATGCTAAATATCAGTTAACCTTCAAGCAAAACCAAACCTAAAATTATTTTGAACAGTGAATTTAAGTTCAACAATGCTGTTTCAAAACAATATTAAATTATTATATAATTAAATACGCCTTATCATTAAGGAGGAAAAATGAAGTCTCTATCACTGACCAATCTTGGAATACAATCTAAAACGATTGTACTGGTAATTATAATTACATCAGTTGTACTAATCGCTTTTGGAGCATTTGATTACATGCAAGTTCAAAATGCAATGACTTCAGATCTGGAAGAAAGCGCAACGATTATTGCAAATCGGTTATCCAAAACGCTTGTTGACCCACTATGGGATATGGAAATGGATAAAATCAACAATGTAATCAGAGCTGAAATGGCGGAAAAGCGTGTTTATGCTGTATTGGTTGAGGAGTCAGGAAATGTGTCAACTGGTCGTATACGTGATGAAAATTGGGGAATAATTGAGACCGATCAAAATGTTGAGGGTAAATTTATAAAATGTTCACGAAAGCTGCAAAAAGATGGCGATGTACTGGGTAATGTCGTGGTTGTCAACACCCCAAAATTTATGGAAAAGGCGCTTCTAAAAGCGTTACTTACAGTTATTTTTAAAATGATTTTTCAAAACTTGCTTCTAATAATTGCCCTGTTTGTTATTATTCGACAGATAATTATCAAGCCCTTATTGGATGTTATCAAAGGCTTGAATGAATCATCAGTACAGGTTGATCGTGCGACAGAAACTGTTAACCGAAGCAGTGGCCAGCTATCGGAAAGCACGGCTTCACAGGCATCATATGTTCAAGAAACATCTTCCGCACTGGAACAGTTAACTGCAATGAGCCATAAAAATTCTGAAAATGCTATGGAAGCCAATGAATTTATTAAGAAATCAAGCGATGTTGTATCACGATCCAATGAATCCATGAATCGTGTAACAGATGCAATGGAAGATATCTCTAATGCAAGTGCTGAAACACAAAAAATTGTAAAAAATATCGATGAAATCGCATTTCAGACCAATCTGTTGGCGCTTAACGCTGCTGTTGAAGCTGCACGAGCGGGGGAAGCGGGAGCTGGTTTTGCTGTTGTTGCAGATGAGGTTCGAAATCTGGCCATGCGATCTGCAGAGGCTGCTCGAAATACAGCATCACTAATTGAAAGCACTGTGAAAAAAGTAAATGAGGGTTCATCATTGGTTAAAGCAACCTATGATGACTTTACTGGCGTGGTTGAAGCTGTTGGAAAAACGAAGAGTTTAATCGGTGAAATTTCAAATGCCAACAAAGAGCAATTTATCGGTATTGATGAAATCAACAAAGCGTTGACAGAGATTGACACGATTACCCAACAAATTGCACAGGTATCATCAGAAACAGCCGATGCATCTGAAGATTTATCATCATTGTCAACCGATATGGCCAAGTTTGTACATTCGCTTTCAGCAATGATTTCAGGTAAAAAAAGTGCTGAAGATCGCTATGGCAATGATCAAGAAGGCGAATACGATGATGAAAACTATGAAGAAGAATATGATGATGTTAAACAATTAACATATTAAAGGGTAACTGTGGCTAATATATAATTGTTCATTCTTAGGCAATTAATTGCTTGCCCGCATGCGGGCAAGCTTCAATAATCCTTAGGAATGCTCTGAAAATAACTTCCTCATTATTGATATTGTTCGTTTTGAGGTGATTGTACTGTAGAGACGTAGCATGCTACGTCTCTACACGACCTTATTTTTTTGTACGATCATGAAAAATGAGCATGTTATTTTCCGAGCATTCCTTAGTAAGTTGAGAAGATAAGGGATTTCTATTTTTATCCTTATCAAATTTTTACAGTAGCAATTCTTTTCTTTAAATGATCATAATTATCATAAGAATATGATTCGGAAAAAAGTGTTTTAAGATACTCAAAATCTTGTATTGCACTTAAGCTTTGCATTACGTCAGAAGATACATTACCAAATCGGTTTTTTAGATTCAATTCAAGCATTTCTCTCATAGTGATAAGACGACCTTTATCGAGACCTTCTTTAAGCCCTTCATTGCGACCTTTTTCAAGCCCTTTTTCAAGCCCTTCATCATAAACCTGCCTGCCTGCTACAGTGTCTAAAATATCAAAGTCTAACATGGCTTTTATTTCCTCCCTTGTTATGTTTCTAAACCTGTTTAAATAAAATAATGACATGACATTAATTGCGTCATTTATATCGTTTAAATTATAGACTGTGTCTATTGTTTTTTTCCATTGCCGCCCGTATGCAGTTAGTGTGCTTAAAGGAATATCTGTTGGCACTGTGAATG
>Ga0272440_1000679_pt1 | contig 28622 bp, 23 predicted proteins | sample SSMMMBAug17_FD_192440 | JGI IMG/M metagenome (GOLD analysis project Ga0272440, IMG submission 192440) | Marine sediment archaeal communities from Little Sippewissett salt marsh, Falmouth, MA, United States - SSM-MMB-Aug17 | ecosystem: Environmental > Aquatic > Marine > Wetlands > Sediment ... | reverse complement strand
GAAGTACTCACTGCAAGAAGATTCACAGAAGAAAAAGAGAATAGTAAAAAAAGGACTGTTAAGTATTTAAGTAAATGGTTCATAGTAGTTTTCCTCCTCAGTTATTATTGAAAACTGCACAACACTAGGGGGCTCAGTAGCAAAAGAACACTAGAGCCGTTATAATTTTACATTATCGTAGCCGTGAGCTTAATAACTACTGAAAAAGTTAACATTTGGTAAATATGTGATTAAAATTGTTGGTTTGTTATTATTAATTTTTATGATTGAAGTATTGAAGAAAATGGTGCGGTCGAGAGGATTTGAACCTCCACACCCTAGGGCACAACGACCTCAACGTTGCGTGTCTACCGTTCCACCACGACCGCATTTTGTAGTGTTTGAAAATAAACTGCTTGGAGAGCTCCAAGCAGTGAGGTTATTTAGAAAATCTTAAAAGATTAACCTAAATATGGGTTTGCGTAAAGTGCGATTAGTGCAATTACAAGTGCATAGATAACTTGTGCTTCGATCATTGCAAGAGCGATGAACATTGTAGTCATAAGTTTAGCACCTAAACCTGGGTTACGAGCAGTACCAGCGATAGTTGCAGCAGCAGTATGACCCATACCGATAGCTCCACCAAGTGCAGCAAGACCAAGACCAAGACCAGCAGCGATCATTGAGTATGCTTTAAGAGTTTCGTTTACTACTGCTTCTTCAGCACCAAACGCAGCAGCTGTAAGAGCTACTAATACGAAAATAATTTTTTTCATAATGTTTTCCTTATTTTTACTACAAAATCGTTCGGATAGCGTAACCTCATCTTGCAATGAAGCAACCCTTACATAAATGCAAAGATTTCCCTACTAAAAATTGATAGCGAAATTATATGTTATGTAAGCTAAATATACCCTTATGCTCTGCCTAAAGATATCTTATTTCCTTTAAACTCTAAAATCACTACTGAAATTTTATCGCCTTCATTTAAAACATCGCGAATATTTTCAACACGCTCTTGTGATATTTTAGAGATATGAAGGAGTCCATCTGTACCATCTGGAAGCTCTATGAAAGCTCCAAAGTCTACGATACGTTTTACAACACCTTCGTAAGTTTCACCCACTTCATATGTTATTTTTTCAACTTTTGGAGCATTAACTATAGAGTGAATATGCTCTTTAGCACCTTTGACACCTTTTTTGTTTTTACCAGTGATTTTGACTTTACCATCTTTTTTATCTATGTCTATGGCAACTTCAAATCTCTCTATCATCTCACGAATAGTTTTTCCTGCTTGACCGATTATCTCTCCAATGAAACTGGGGTCAATGTGGAAGATGTCACTGCTAGGAAGTACTCCATCGTTTAGCTCGATTTCATTTTGGGCTTCAAGCATAATGTCTATAATATGTGCGCGTCCCTCTTTTGCTTGGTAGAGTGCCTCTTTTAAAACCTCTAAAGAGATACCACCGAGTTTAATGTCCATCTGCATAGCAGTGATGCCATCTTTAGAACCCGTTACCTTAAAGTCCATATCTCCATCGTGGTCTTCAAGCCCCATGATGTCAGAAAGAATAGCATACTCATCACCTTCACTCACCATACCCATAGCAATACCTGCAATAGTGTCACTTGTCTCTATGTCTGCGGCTTTGAGTGCCATGTAGCCACCACAAACTGTTGCCATAGAAGAGGAGCCGTTTGATTCTAAAATCTCAGAGACTAAACGAATAGTCTCTCCCTCAAGGTTTACTATAGGCTCTAACGCACGTTTTGCGAGATTACCGTGTCCAAGTTCACGGCGTTTAGTCCCCATAATAGGAGAGGCCTCACCAACTGAAAAGCCTGGAAAATTGTAGTGTACCATGAAGTTTTCATTTTGTGTTTCAGTGTCAGTTAGTGACTCAAACATCTGTCCATCTTTTGGTCCTCCCATTGTAAGCACTACTAGGGCTTGTGTCTGACCACGTGTAAAGAGACATGAAGAGTGTGCATTTGGTAAGATGTTTGTGTCAATGCTAATAGGACGTATCTCATTTAAAGCCCTACCATCTGCACGAACTTTTTGTGTCAGTATCTGTGCGCGAACTTGCTCTTTTTTTACTTTTTCTATAGCGTCTTTGAGTTCTACTTCAGACTCAACATCTGCCCACTCTGTCTTGGTGTTCAAAATTTTCTTACGTAACTCTCTGAGGGCAGTTGAGCGTTCAGATTTTGCCATTTGGTTTGTAGCATCTGCAATGTCTTGGATATGATTCTCTCTTACGTAAGCGATCATCTCCTCGTTGAGTATATGTGCTTTAAGCTCAAGTGGCTTAAGTGGTTTTTGTAGTGGCGTAAATGCTTCTTCATATGTAGCGTTTGCTTTAAAGAGTTCTGCCTGTGCTGCTTGGAAAACCTCTATGAGTTCATCTTCACTCATAGCATTAGCACTATGCTTACGTAACAAAGCACCGCTCATAGTAGGGTCTAGCATTGGGTCAACTACCATTTCTGACATCTCTATGTTGTCTGAGCCAAATGTACGCATCTCAATCATCAAAAGATCATCTTTGGTTCCTGAGAGATAGAGGTCAAGTGTTGAGTTTGATAGCTGTGGAAGTGTAGGGTTTAATATGAGCTCACCATCTATTTTTGCTGCACGAATAGCACTGACAGATCTGTTTATGTCAATATCAGATGTAAAAAGGGCAGCCGAGGCGGCATTAAGTGCAAGTACTTGTAAGTCTGCTTCATTATCAGCTGAAAAAGTCATTATGGTTATTTGGGTTGGATGTCCAAAGCCCTTAGGAAAAAGTGGACGTAAACTTCTGTCTACTATTCGTGATGTGAGTGTTTCAAAGTCACTCGGTTTAGTCTCACGCTTAAAAAAACCACCAGGAATTTTTCCTGCTGCATAGCTTTTTTCGATGTACTGTACAGTCAGTGGCAAGAAGTCATCTTTAACGACTTCTGTCTCATCTATAACCACAGTAGCCAGTATAACTGTTTTTCCAGACTTTAGCCATGCACTTCCATTAGCCTGTTTTGCTACATCTTTAAAAGAGTATGACTCTTCTCTGTTTTTTAACTCTAAACTTACATCATATTTCATTTCTTATCCTCAAGTAATAGTTCTAGCTCTTCATCTTCAATTTTTTCCAGGTTTTCAAAGTAGAGTCCTGTCTCCACAAAGTCATCAATGTCGTACAGAAAAAATATATCATCCACAAACTGTTCAAGTACCTCTAGCACATCACTTGGGAGTACAGCTACAGCGATATAGACAGCTTTTGGCTTTTGCGCAAGAATACTCTTAAGCGCTGTCATAAGACGACTTCCTGTTTCGCTCCCATCATCAATGAGCAAAACAGTCTCTCCATTCATAGATGGAAATGGTCTTCCTTTTCTGTATTGATAAATATAGCTAAGTATATCTTCTTCATGCTTTCTGTGAGCTTCCCCGTAGATATAGTCATATTTAATCTCAAAAGAGTTTACAAGCGTTTCGTTTATGACTATCTCTTGAGTCTCACTTACGCGAGCCACTTCACACTCAGCGTTGTTCGGTGCCATAATGGGTGCCATAAAGAGTGCCTCAAGCGGAGTGTTGTATTTTGCACTAATGAGTGAGCCAAGAGCAAGCCCACCTTTAGATACTGCAACACTAACCCAGCGTTCATCTTTAAGTTTTTGCATTGGAATGACATCCATAAGTTTTATGGCTGCATCTTCCCTGTCACGTAGTATGTGTTTGTATTTCATAACTCCTCTCCTCTACTTCTCTTGCGGCATTCTGTATGAGATAAAAGACGAAGCATTATTGGACTGCATAAGTGGTTTTAGTACTATGGTCAAATATATATATCTATCGTCTATAAAGTCGGAACTTCCAGCATTTGTCAGTACTGGCCTTCTGTTTTCACTGTAGCGCAGACCAAAGTCCCAACATCTTTTTTTATACAAAAATCCTACGCTAATATTTTTTTTCTGTTGTGCTTCAATGTCATAATTATACACTGCCGAATAGGAGTAATGCGAATTATAGTCATAGTTTACACTTGAAGTAAGGTAGTTGGTATACTGTGGTGTGGTAAGAGTTGCTTCTGTAAAAGAGTCTTTATAAAGATGGGATGCTGCAAGTTTTAAACCGTATCTATTGAAGCTTAAAGAGTTGAAAACTTTTGAAAATTTTAAGCGGTCATAATTAAAAAACATGTCGTTATAAATTGAGAGATAACTTGTTATTTTGTACTCGAGTTCATTTTCAAGCTCACCTAGCTGGTCACCATCTTTTTGGTAAGCGATGTTCTGTGAGAGTCTATGGTAGAGAAACTCTTCTGCTTTAGAGTCATACAAATATTGTGTAAAATCAATCTGTAAAGCATCTGTAATATCTGAGATTTGATAAAACTCATATGCATCTTTTGTCGGTGCATCAGCATCAAGATAGTCTTTGTAGAATCCAGTTTTGGTATCACTGCCTTGTCTGTTGTAGCGTAAATCCAATCCTATAACATGACTAAAGCTCTCAAATGCTTTTGTAAGTTGAGAAGAGAGCGATATGGTATGGAAATTTCTTGCATAGTAACCATCTTCATACTCTACAGCACTTACACTTGCTTCCTGCTCGCCTCTAAATGTAGTGTGTTGCATATAAAGGTTTGCTTTATATGAGAGGTTGAGGTACTCATCAAATAGGGGTGTTTGCAGTGTAACTGGCAAGTTTATATCAGTCTGCACAGCACTTGTGTTTACATTTCTTTGAATGTTGTTTGCTTGAACATCTAAAGAGTAGATAAGGTGATCTTGGAGCAGTGTATCAAGATAGCTGTGTAAATGGAGTGTCGGAAGCTGTTGGAGGGTATTGTCATTGCTTGAGAGTGTGAGGTCTTGATAGTATTTAAAGTAGCTACCTAGATAGTAGTTGTGTCTGTTGTAAAAAAGGTTAAGTCGTGAGAGGACTTGTGTTGCTGTGTTTTGATTCTCTGTATCATTGGAGCTTAGGTTAATGTAATCAACATCGTTCATGTTGTTAATATCTGCATATATGCCAGATTGTCCACTTAAGTTTGTTCCTAGCCAGCTGTTTAAAAAATTACTGTTATCGTAACGAACGTTATATCCATAGTGTGAATCATTTTGTAGATTCTTATCAAGGTAGTAATCAGTTTTTTCTTTGAAATATCCAGTTGTTATTTCACCCTTAGAGCTTTTAGAGTCAACAAACCGAAGAGTTGAGTAGATACCCTGACCACGCTGTGTCCGTATTTGTGGTTTGAGTTCAAGATCCCACCAGTTTTGCTCGGCAATGTAGAGTGGTTGTTCATAGTAAAGACCCTCGTCATCCGAGAGCCCAAGTTGAGGCATTAATAGACCTGTACGTCTTTTTGTATCTAAAGAGTAACCAAAGTATGGTGTGTAGAGTATTGGAATATCTCCAATATAAAGCCTAGCATTGTAGAGATTCATCCATTTTGTATCTGCATTATAATCAGATGAAGAGAAGTCTAGGGTCCAGATAGGATCCATGGGGTTACAACCACTAAGTGTGCCTGAAGTAATCTCTATATCTTCATTTTGTGTCGATCCACTGTCTGCTGCTAGCCATACTTCACTCTCTTTATCTATCATGTAGAATGGTTCAAATAGTCGCTCTTTTTTTGCAATGTTGAGTCTTGCATACTTGCCAAGAATTTTGTAGTTTTTACCTTTATTGACACGAATATTGTCAAAGAGTTCAAGGTCACCAGAGTTACGGTCATACTTTGCACGCTCGGCAGTGAGAACATAATCTTGATAAATTACAGTAATGCCCTCTTTGGCATAAACTAAGTTTTCTTTTGACTCCATATTTGAAGCATAAATTTTTACCTTTTCATTTGCACTAAGTGTCAGTAAAAAAAAAGAGGTAAAGAGGAGTATTTTAAGCATTTATTACGAGTGTTTTAGCTGTTTTGTCATGCCAGGCTTGACGAGACGGTTCAAATATGGCCCATATAAAACCAAGATAAAATAACATTTCGCTAATGACACGAAAAATAGCTCTGTTGATTGATGCACCAATAGTTGGAGTCTCCAGAGTGTTGATCTCAATAACACGTATTTTTGTAGCGATCTTGCCAAGTGTTGCACCATATTGGGTTATGAAAAAGCTTTGATAAGCCAGTTTCATAATAATGTACTCAATTACAAAACTGTTTGTCACTGCTATGAGTGCTTCAACACTTTGAGCATTAACAAAAGAGTCCCAAAGTGCCAAGATAAGAATAAAAGAGAGAAGCATTTCATCTATAAAAAAAGCCAGTGAGCGTTTAGATATAGATGCTAAAGTAAGTTGTTCTCTATGTAAAATATCTTCGATATTTTCAGGCAATAGTTTCTCCTAGAGTGCTTGGTAAGCGATGTCTGTGCGCAGCTTTTTACCAGCAAAGTGCACTTGTCCACAACGCATGTAAGCTCTATCACGTGCCTCTTTTATGCTGTCTCCAAGACCAACACACACAAGTACACGACCACCACTTGCATATAAAACACCATTCTCTTCACTCACTCCTGCAAAAGAGATGTGTGTGTTTTTTTCAATTACATCGTGGTGTACTTCATCAACGATAATCTCTGCTGGAGTCGAGCTAGAATATGGGTAGTTTTCACTTGCCATGACAACACCAACAGCAAACTGTTTTGAAAACTCTACTTTTATTTCAGCGAGTCTGTTTGTTGCAGCCTTTAAGAACATGTCACTCACACTTGAAGTCATTAGTGGCATAAGTATTTCACACTCAGGGTCACCAAAACGTACATTAAACTCCAGAGTTATTGGTTCACCATTAACAACCATAATTCCAATGAATAAAACACCTTCAAAAGGTGCTCCCTCATTTTGCATCCCATCTAAGGTAGGACGAATAATACGCTCCTTTACTTTTTCATAGAGTGTGTCATCAACAAGAGGTGTTGGAGCATATGCACCCATACCACCTGTGTTTGGCCCCTGGTCATTATTTAAGAGGCGTTTATGGTCTTGTGCTGCTGGAAGTAGGATGTAGTCTTTGCCATCACAAACAGCAAACATAGAGAGCTCATAACCATCTAAAAACTCCTCAACAATGACTTTTTTGCCGGCATCACCAAAGGCTTTACCGCTGAGCATTTCAGAAATTGCTATTTTCGCTTCATCGTGACTTTGAGCAATAATAACCCCTTTGCCTGCACACAGACCATCTGCCTTAACTACAATAGGAGTAGGAAGTGAATCTGTAAATTTAAAAGCATCTTCGATAGAGTCAGTTTCAATGTAGCGAGCTGTTGGAATATTGTATTTTGCTAAAAAGTTTTTCATGTAAACTTTTGATCCCTCTAGTTGTGCAGCCTCTTTTGATGGTCCAAAAATTGTAAGTCCGTGAGATTTAAATATATCTACAACGCCATCAACCAAAGGGGCTTCTGGTCCAACTATAGTCAGTTCAATACCCTCAGATTTGGCAAACTCTGCAAGCTCATTATAGTCTTTAATGTTTAGATTTTTTCCCAGTGCACCTGTTGCACCATTTCCAGGTTGAAAGAAGAGTTCATGTTCAACTACTTCATTTTTAATTGCTCTGGCTATAGAGTATTCGCGTCCACCGCTACCTAAAATTAAAATCTTCATATGTCGCTCCAAGGGGGTAAGTATAGTGCTTAAATTATAGTGGGAGATTATACAAAAATCTTACTTGATTTTAATTGAGAAGGTGCAGCCCAAGTAGTCGTCATGCATTTGGTTCGGTTCTAAAAGCCGAATTTGGGTGAAGTCGAAGCTCTCTTAGGTAACATCTTCTCGACAGCTTTGCTTATCTCAAACGAAGACATCTGCACACAAGAGCTAAGTGTGTTCACAATTTGAATATGTAGAACCCTCATATAGGCGTTGACACGCACTACTCAGACTAGCTCTTATAATTATACAACAAACTTTTTTACTTTAACAACTTTTGCTCATAGCACTCTATGCATGACTCTATAGTGTTTTCTTTTGCAATAGTATAAGAGAGTCCTTTGGGAAGGGCTTTTGCAGTTGTTTTTCCTATCACTATAATTGTGTATGATTCATCAAGATTATGGTGTTGAACAAAGCAATCTATACTTGAGGGTGAAGTAAAAATAAGCGTTGCATTTATTTGTGGTTTTTGTTTTGCAATATCTTTGGAACATCTGCTTATGTAAACAATTTTTTCATCTATTACGTAAGAGTCATTTTGAAGCTCTTTAACAAATTCAGTTGCAACTTTTTTAGCTCTTAAATAGAGCCATTTCGTATCTTTTGGATGCTTACGTAAGAGTTCAAATATTTTTGCTCCATAACCGCTTGCAGTCTCTAAAACAGTGCCTCCAAAAGCTCTGTATGCCTCAGCTGTTTTTTGAGATATGCATAAAGCTGGAAGTGACTCTTTTGGAAAATCTTTATACTGCTTTAAAGCTTCTACAGCCTGTTTTGAAGTAAGTAAGAGTGCGTCGTATTTAGTAAAGTCTATTTGGGGGTGGAGTAGCTCTACTTCAAGAGAGGTAATACTATTTGCTTTTGGATGTTTTGAAAGTGAGTAGAGATAGAGGTCATTATACATCGGTAAGAATAAGCTAAAAAGCTTACTCCCACTCAATTGTTGCAGGTGGTTTAGATGAGATGTCATACACTACACGGTTTATGCCATCAACTTCATTGATAATACGACGAGAAATTCTCTCTAAAAGGTCGTGCGGAAGGTGAGCAAATGTAGCAGTCATACCATCAACTGCTTCAACCACCCTGACACATACAGTGTTATCATAAGTACGATTATCACCCATAACACCTACTGATTTTACATTTAAGAGTACTGCAAAGGCTTGCCAAGTTTTTGCATAGTATCCACTCGCTTTTAGCTCATCTAGCAAGATAACATCAGCTTCACGAAGTAAATCTAAATCTTGAGTATTAACATCTCCCATAATACGAATCGCAAGTCCTGGACCAGGGAATGGGTGACGGTTTATCATAGACTCTGGAAGCCCAAGCTCCAGACCTATTTTACGAACTTCATCTTTAAAGAGCTCGCGAAGTGGTTCAATGAGTTCAAAATCCATCCAGTCTGGAAGTCCACCAACATTGTGGTGTGATTTAATAACTTCTGATGGACCATTTACAGAGATAGACTCAATAACATCAGGGTAGAGAGTTCCCTGTGCAAGAAACTTGATACCGTCATGTTTTTTTGCTTCAGCTTCAAAAACCTCTATAAAAGTGTGCCCAATGATTTTACGTTTTTGTTCAGGATCACTCACACCCGCTAGACGAGAGAGGAAAATCTCTCTTGCATCTGCAACAACTAGAGGTGCTTTGAGGTTTATTTTGAATATTTCTTCTACTTGTTCTCTCTCACCCTTACGTAAGAGTCCATTATCAACAAATACAGGAATAAGTTGGTCACCAATTGCTTCATAAAGCATTGCTGCAACAACTGAGCTGTCAACACCACCGCTAAGTCCACAAAGTACTTTACTACTACCAACTTTCTCGCGAATAAGTTTTATCTGCTCTTTTAAGAAGTGTTCCATTTTCCACTTCTCTGTTACTCCACAGATATTTTTTGCAAAGTTACGTAACATCAAGTAGCCCTCTTCAGAGTGCTGTACTTCTGGGTGATACTGCATAGCATAAACACGTTTTTCTTCATTGGCGATGGCAGCATAAGGAGAGTTGGCACTTGTTGCTATAGGTTCAAAACCTTCTGGCAGCACATCAACTTTATCTGAATGACTCATCCAAACAATACGCTCATCATCACAATCTGCTAGGAGTGGAGATTGTTTTTCTATTTTTAGTTCCGCTTTTCCATACTCGTGGTGTGTAGAGCGAATAACGCTTCCTCCGAAGTCTACAGCAATTCTTTGCATACCATAACAGATGCCAAGAACAGGGATTCCCATACTATAAACACCTTGATCAACCTCATAAGCATCTTTGTTATACACTGATGATGGACCACCACTAAGGATAATTCCTTTTGGATTTTTTGCTTTAATATCTTCTATGCTTGAGTGGTAAGGGAGTATCTCACAGTAAATTTTATCTTCGCGCAGACGTCTGGCGATGAGCTGTGTGTATTGAGAGCCAAAATCTAGAACAATTATGCTTACATTTGTCATATTGGTGCCTTTAAAAGTGGTGGAGTAATTAATGACAAAAGGATAGCAAAAACAAGATTAATTTTTGATTTATGAGGTGTTACGTAAGTAAACTGTTTAATAAAAAAACAGCCTTACGTAAGATGTGGTAATAGAGTTTTTTAGTAAAGACCTAAAACTTCAAACTGGAAGTACCATACGGCGATTGATACTACATAGCCTATAAGAATAGTCCATGCATGTCTCATGTGTGCACCAAAAGTGTAGATGCCATGAAGTCTTCCCATTACACCAACACCAGCTGCCGAACCAAAAGAAATTAGACTTCCACCGATACCTGCAGTAAGAGTAACAAGGAGCCATTGATCAAGTCCCATAGTTGGAGATGATTTTAAGATTGCGCTCATAACTGGAACATTATCTACAATAGCTGATAGGAAGCCAACACCAATGTTTGAGATAGTTGGTCCAAACGACTCATAAAGATTGTGGATGTAGTGTAGGAAACCTAAAAAGTGTAGGGCACCAACAGCTGAGAGAATACCAAAGAAGAAAAGAAGTGTGTCATTTTCAACTTTTTGCATATTTACATAGATGTTAAATCCATTACGACCTGATTTTGAAAGCTGTACTGAGTAGAGTTTAAGTATTGCCATACCAAACATCATACCCCACATTGCTGGGAAGTGGAAGAACTGGTGCCCAAGAACTGCCATAGTAATTGTTGCAACACCAAGATATGCAACTGTCATACCGCCATCAGCTACCACCGGCTTCTCTTCAGAAGAAGCATCAAATGGAGGCTGCCCATTTGGTACAGACATACTGAGTAAGAAAGCAGTAACTAGCCAACCAAGAATAGATGCTGGGAAGAGGAATAAAAAGTCTATAAACTCACCTTTACCAGCAGTCCATGCCATCAGTGTTGTAATATCTCCAAATGGTGACCATGCACCGCCAGCATTTGCAGCAACAACGATGTTAATAGCACCTGGAACTAAAAAGGCAAGGTTCTTTTTATCGATTGTGAAAAGAACTGTTGAGAGAATAAGTGCCGTTGTAAGGTTGTCGGCAACTGGAGAGATGAAAAATGCTAAAAGACCTGTAAGCCAGAAGAGCTTTTTGTATGTGTAGCCTTTTGAGACAAGTTTGTATTTCATCAAATCAAAAACACCACGTTCAATCAGCGTTTCAATATATGTCATAGCAACTAGTAAAAAGAAGAATATCTCTGCAATCTCAAGTATAAGCACTTCAAGCTCATCATGGAGAGCATCAGGATTCATACCATTTATTGCATGGTAAATACCGATGAGCATAAACATAAAAGTACCGGCAAAAAGTGCTGGTTTTGCTTTGTTTACCTCATATTTGTCTTCTGTTGCAATAAAGTAGTATGCTACAATAAATACTGCTAAACTTAACCAACCAACCCATGTTGTTGCTAAGTTGACATCTGCAGCCGCATGTTCTACGGCTTGCATTACTGAACTGTGTTCCATTAACTCTCCTTTAATATGGTGTGAACTCCGACGGACTCTTTTCTTGCCAGAGAGGCTAAGACAATTTCACGTGCGGTAAGTAAACGAAATTGCAGTAGTTTACCTATATTTTCTTTTAAAAGAGCATTAATTTGCTCTAAGGCTTCATTTAATCCCTTTTCTGTTTTGACAATGGAGACTTTTTCCCACATGATTTCGCGTAATAGATTCTTTTTTGCTTTATCATCTTTAAGACTCATCACCTCTTCGTTTACATCAAATGGAACAAACTCTTTTGTTGAGTTGTCTGCTAGAATCGCTTCAACCGCTCTTTTTGCAAATACAAGTCCCTCTAAAAGAGAGTTTGAAGCAAGTCTATTTGCACCGTGAACACGTGTTGAAGCTGCCTCACCGATTGCATACAGGTTTTTTACGCTCGGAACACGACCATAGAGATCACTTTTAATTCCACCAATAGCGTAGTGAAATGCTGGAGATATTGGAACTCTCTGTTTTGGAACTTTATAGCCAAGTGAGTGTAGGTTGTGAAAAATATTTGGAAAGCGATGCATAAAATAGGTGTATTCAAAATTTGCACAGTTGAGATAGACTTTTGAGCCTGTCTTTTTAGAGTAGTCGTAAATAGCTTTACTTACGATATCACGGGATGCAAGTTCTCCTCTTTCATCATAAGCAAATAAAAATCTGTTCCCATCTTCATCTTCAATAGTAGCACCCTCTCCGCGCAGTGCTTCTGTAAGGAGCATCTTTTGTGCACCATCTCCTTTGACAAAAACAGTTGGATGGAATTGATTCATCTCCATATTTTCAAGTTCTATGCCTTTCATGATGCACAGCCCTTGCATATCAGCACTAATGCACGGTGCGTTTGTATGGTAGGCAAAAAGAGAACCAATGCCACCACTTGCTATAATGACATCTTTTGCGTAGATATTACGTTTTTCTCTGTGGTCTAGAACAGTAACACCGTAACAAACACCATTCTCAATAAGAAGATCTACTACTCTGGCGTCACTCAGAAGAGAGTGATCGTTTTGTTGGAGTAAGAAGTAGTGAAGATATCTTCCTGTTGCATCTCCACCAGCATGTAGGATGCGTTCACAAGAGTGAGCAGCTTCTTTAGTGTAGAGTAAATTTCCCTCTTCATCCTTGTCAAACTCAAAGCCATGAGCAATAATATCATCAATGACCGCGCGAGAGTTATTACTTAAAACATCAACGGCTTCTCTTGAACAAAGTCCATCACCGGCACTCAGTGTATCTTGAATATGAAAAGGGATGTCTGCTGTATCACGAGCAAGAGCCACACCACCTTGCGCATAAAAACTGTTACATTTAAAAGTCTCACGTTTATTAATCATAAGAACTTTTTTCTCTTTAGGGAGTTTCATAGCGGCGTAGAGTCCCGCGACTCCAGCACCGATTATAATTACATCATATTTTATCATTTGATTCTGCGCTTGTGTTGTTATCTTTTGGTAATTTATCTTCTTCTTGTTTGAGGATGAACTCTACATTTGAATCTGAGTTAGGAGCTTCTTGCATATAGTAAGGAGGTGCTTTGTACCCGCAGGCATTCAGGCTTAATAAAAAGCTTGCTATAATTGAGAGATGAAAAACGCTAAGCAGATTCTTACGACTATTCAATATAAACCTCAATACAAGAGAATTTTACAACATAAGTGTATTCAAAAACTCACTTCTGTTATGTTACCTTCTATTCAAAAAAGCATTAAGTACGGTTACATAAAAGATGCGAAAATACATTTTGTTATATCGTCTACGCTTAATAAATATGACAAAGATAATATTATAAATACTATTAAAATGATTTTAAATTCTAATATGATTGCAAAAAATGAAAATCTCATAGAGTGCGTGGATGAAGCCATAGAAGATGTGATAATAAGAGTTGACCATAGGCCACTCAATACTTTTACCCCTTACGTAACAGATGCACATACCCTGAAGTATCATGAAAGAGGAACTGGGGCAGTTGAGGTTTTAATGCATGATGAAAAGTTACAAAAGTTAGCCAAAGAGATACAAAACATCATAAAGAGCAACTCGTGACACTTCTAGAGACAATAAAGCAACTCCCACAATCATCCGGAGTTTATCAGTATTTTGATGTAAATGGACGTCTGCTTTATGTTGGCAAAGCAAAGAGTTTGGCAAATAGGGTTAAGAGCTACTGGAACTTTACACCTGAACTAAGACCTAACAAAAAGCTCTCTGTGCGTATTATTAACATGCTTGAGCAGACAAAATCTCTCAATTACATTGTTGTTAATAGTGAACATGATGCACTTATACTTGAGAATTCGCTCATAAAACAGCTCAATCCAAAATATAATATATTACTGAGGGATGATAAAACATACCCCTACATATATATAGATAAGTCTCAAAGGTATCCGCGTTTTGATATAACAAGAAAAATTTTAAAAAGTAGTTCTATTGAGTACTTTGGTCCCTACTCTGTAGGTGCTAGAGATATACTCAATGCTATTTATGATATCTGTAAACTGGTACAGAAAAACTCTTGTCTTAGAGGTGGAGAGCTCTGTTTATACTATCAAATAGGTAGGTGTCTGGGGCCTTGTGCGCTTGAGATATCACAAGAGCGTTATGAACAAGAAGTTGCACTTGCCATCTATTTAATAAAAAATAAAAAAACACTCTTAGCACAGCTACAAAGTAAAATGGAGTTTTATGCCGAGTCGCTACGCTTTGAAGAGGCTGCTGAGTTACGTGATGCAATGGAGAAGATAAGTAAATCACAAATAAACAGTGACATCGACCTTGCAAGTGAGTCAAAATTTGACATCTTCACCATAGTCGCTGCAGCTAAAAGAGCTGTCCTTATTCGTATATTTATGCGCTATGGAAAGATTGTTTCATCTTCACACGACTACATATCTGTTGGAGACTCTTTTGATGCTAACGAAGCTTATTCACGGGCACTATTAGAGTACTATAAAAATGAAAAACCTCCCATCGTAGCACCTATTTTAGTAGGGGAAGAGTTTGAAGATATGGAGCTTATTACCTCACACCTTAGTAGGCTTTTTGAAAAAAAAGCAAGTATCTCCGTACCGCTAAGAGGCGAGCGAAAAAAACTTCTTGATCTTGCTACACTTAATGCACATGAGCTCTTAAAAAATGATACCAAGAGTGATGACCCATTACTCCAAGAGATACAAAAACTGTGTGAACTTGAAAAATTGCCTAAGCGAATTGAGGTGTTTGATAACTCACATATGGCTGGAGAGGCCACTGTAGGGGCTATGATTGTTTGGAGTGCAGGGGAGTTTGATAAGGCATCGTATAGGACATACCATTTAGAGGCTAAAGATGAGTATGCCCAGATGCGCGAGACACTCTCACGTCGTGTAAAAAGCTTTGAAAAAAATTCTCCTCCAGATTTGTGGGTGCTTGATGGTGGTGCTACACTTTTAAAATTAGCTTTGGAGATACTTGAGTCATATGGGGTCTATTTGGAAGTTATTGCTATCTCAAAAGAAAAAGTAGATGCTAAAGCACACAGAGCTAAAGGAAAAGCAAAAGATATTGTATATACTAAAGATGAAATTTTTAGACTCCAAGAGAGCGATAAAAGATTACAGTTTTTACAAAGACTGCGAGATGAGGCACACAGAAGCGCAATCACTTTCCATAAAAAAACAAAGCTTAAGCGTGACCAGGAGAGTCTTCTTTTAGAGCAAAAAGGTATTTCACTTGCTAAGGTAAAAAAATTATTAGCTCATTACGGCACATTTGATGAGTTAAGGCGGGTTAGTTTGGAAGAGCTTGCAACAGTTTTAAATATAAAAGATGCCAAAACAATAAAAAAAATATACAAATAAGTTGCATTTTTATTTGATTATGATATATTTGTGACAATTATAGTTTTAGATAAATATAAGGTTTACAAATGAATGAAGTGGTTCCAGTAGATGAAGAGTACCTATTTAGCGATGGTGTTATCATTAGTCAAACTGATGACAAAGGTGTAATTACTTACGCAAACCGAAAATTCTGTGAGGTTTCAGGATATAAAGTAGATGAGCTTGTTGGACAGCCTCACAACATTTTACGCCATCCAGATATGCCAAGCGGAGTGTTTTCTAAAATGTGGGAGACCATAAAAGGTGGTCAGGCATGGAATGGTCTTGTAAAAAACTTACGTAAGGATGGGCGTTTTTATTGGGTAGAAACAGAGATACTCCCGATACGTTCTGAAGATGAAACTCAAATTATTGGCTACATTGCTGCTCGAAAGCTTGCTTCTAGAAAAGATATTCAAGAGAGTGATGAGCTTTATCAAAAAATGTTACAAGACAAAGAGTAAGGGGTCTCGATGTTATTATATAATGCAAAAAAAGAGTTTGTAGGTGTTGATGAGAAAGATCTTGCAACACTAGGATTTAGCAATTTAGCCGCTTTACATAATGAGGTCGGAGATTTTGCAGACTTGTTTGTAAAAACACCGGGTTTCATACATAACTTCAAGCATGTGCACTGGATAGACTTCATTACCTGTGCAGACTCATCAGAAGAGTCTAAGGTAATCATTAATGTTAATAATAAAAACTTTAGAGCCAAAATAACTATAGAAAAAATATTTTTAACAGACAATGCCTCTAAAAACGGATATATTGTTTATTTAAATAACCTTAGAGAGTTGACACAAAGCGAGAGTGAAAATGTCTCTGCAGATGTTGTTTCCCGTCCTGTAATTCATGATATTCCAACTCCTACGACAGCTACACTCGTAAAAGATGATTTAGATACATCTGAGTTTGACCTTCCTTCCAAAGAGGTAACGCATGACCCTTACGAAACACCTCTTGAAGTAAATTTTGATGATGTTGATGAAGAGATAGATACTCCAGTTCTTGTTGAGCCTCAGATACAACAGCAGGCAGAAGATATGCTTGATGTAGGTGATCTTACGCTTGATGTGGAAGAGGAGTTAGTAGAAGAACCTTTAGAGACATATGTTGAAGAACCTTATGAAAGTGGCTACACTTATGATCCTCAAGTGGCTTCTGATGAACTTGGATTACCATTGGACTTGATAGAAGAGTTTATTCAAGACTTTATTGCACAGGCAAAAGAGTTTAAAGATGGACTCTATACTGCACTCCAAAATGGCGAGCTAGATCAGGTTAAGATTCTTTCACATAAATTAAAAGGTGTTGCGGCAAACCTTAGAATAGAAGATGCATTTGAAGTTCTTGCGACAATCAACACTTCAAATGATGTCAATATTATTGAACAAAACCTTGCTACATTATATAAGATTATTGCAAAACTTGCTGGTGAGGAGCCTGTACGTCCTGCAGTTTCAACTACAGCAGTCTCTCAAGATGTGCAAAGAGAGGGTGTAGAGCCTGAGTCAGTAGTTGAAGATGATGACCTTTATAGTGATCTTTTAGATATAGAAGACTCAGAAGTTCCTCAAAAAATTGAAATGCCAGAGTTAGCTGATGATGATTTTGTAGTAGATGAATCTGAACTTGATTCTATTGAGAGTGCATTAGATGATATAGATTTACTCGATATAGAAGATGAGATTGCTCTTGATGAAATTGAGGATATTTCCATTGTAGAGAGTGAGGCTGTGCCTACAACTAAAAGTGTTTCATACTCTAAAGATGAGAGTGCGGCAGAGATTGGTATTGACACTGAAACGTTTAATGAGCTCTTTGAAGATTACATTAGTGAAGCACTCATTATTATAAACGATATGAAAAGTGCAATTGAGATGAGTGATTTTGACACTTGTAGACATGAGGCTTTAAAACTTCAAGGTATGAGTGACAATATGCGCGTTACTATGATTTCAGATGAGCTTTCAACACTAATGAACTCTACTGAGGCATCAGTTATGAATAAAGCAATAGACATTATTGAAAATGTCATAAATCAAATTTCAAAAACGGGAGCGTAATATATGCAGCTAGGACTCAAGAACAGACTCAGGCTAATCAGTCTCTTTCCAATTGTTATTTTATTCTCTATTACAAGTTACTTCCTTTATGATTCTTACGAAAACTATAAAGCAGCACAAATTCTACAAGATAGACTCTCTGAAAACAGACAGCTTAATGACCTTGTAAATAATATCTCGCGTGAGCGCGGTATGACGGTTATGTATTTAGGAAACTCTTCACCAAATACGCTTCGTTCACTTGTTAAACAAAGAGCAATTGTTGATGAAAAAGAGGCACTTTCAAAAGATGAGGTGCTCAAAAACTTACTGAGCAACATTAAAAAAACAAGAACTCTGGTAGATGAGCATACTACAGATTTTCAAACAGTTTACAATGATGTATATGGTAAGACACAAGCTGCAGGAATTAAGCGTCTTGAAGAGATTACTTTAAACCAGATTGATCCAGAGATTAATGCTTATGCCTCTATTTACATCACAATGGTACGTGCAAATGAATTTACTGCTGCTGAGAGAGACTATATATCTTTTGCAATTGCACGTTCAACAGAGCTACAAGAAGAGGAGATAAATAAGTGGATTTCACTCATTGCTAAAGCTGATGCAACCGCTTATGACACACTGAAAGATAAAGAATTACGTGTAGAACTTGATAAAATTTTTAAAAATGAAGATGCTGCAGAGCTTTTTGCTGATATTAACAGTGAAAGAACGGCAATTCTCTCAGCTGCAGCTTCTGGAGAGTATGAAACAAGTTCAGGTATTTGGTTTACTATGATCTCTGAGAAGACAAATATGCTCTCAGAAGCTGAAGATATTCTTTTGTCTGCTATGGATAAAAGAGCAGTAGAAGTTAAAGCCGAAGCCTTACAAGTTCTTAGTATCACACTTACAGTTTGGCTTGTATCTATTATTCTAGCTATTCTTGGTTTTTTACTCTCAAACGAGATTGCGCAAAATATTAAAAATCTTGAAGAGGTTCTTAAAAGGGTTGCAGAAGATACAGAAGATTCAGAGACAAGTAAAAGTGAGATTAATCTGCATACTGCAACTGGTACTGCACAAGCATATGACCTTCTTGAAAGAATTATTGAGCAGACACGTAAAGATAAAGAGGCTGCACAAGAGGCGAGTGAAGCCAAGTCTATGTTCCTTGCAAATATGTCGCACGAGATTCGTACACCACTCAACGGTATTGTTGGATTTACAGAACTCCTTAAAGATACTGGACTTGAAGATGAGCAAAATGAGTTCGTTGAAATTATTGAGAAGTCATCTGAAAATCTTCTTGAGATTATAAATAATATTCTTGACCTCTCTAAAATTGAGAGTAATAAACTTGAGATTGAAGATATTGTCTTTAATCCTATTGAAGAGTTTGAGAGTGCGGTTGAGGTTTACGCTGTACGTGCGAGTGAAAAACATATTGACCTTGGATGTTTTATAGATCCATCTTTAGAATTTCCTATTAAAGGTGACCCTACAAAAATTAAAGAAGTTATTATTAATCTTCTCTCTAATGCTGTTAAATTTACAAGTAGTTCCGGTGCAATTAATGTTGATATTAGAAAACTTGAATCAGAACAAGAGGGTGTTACGAGAGTAAGGTTTGAAGTACAAGATAGTGGTATTGGTGTAACTAGTGAGCAAAAAGCAAGAATATTTGATGCTTTCTCACAAGCTGATACCTCAATTACACGTAAATATGGGGGAACAGGTCTTGGGCTTACAATTTCTTCACGATTCATTGAGCTTATGGGTGGACAACTAGATCTTACTAGTGAACCAGGAGAAGGGACTACATTCTTCTTTACACTAGATTTTGAAGAGGTTGAAACACTTGGCGAGAGTATTGCCGGAACATACTCAAGCATTAATGCGCTAGTTATGCAATCTTCACATAAAACAAAAAGACAAGAGACTTATTTACGTGAATACTTGGATTTTTATGGTGTAAGTTATACATCATTTAAAGATATGCAAGAGCTTGAAACACTACAAAGACAAGTGAGTTATGATCTTGTAATTGTTGATTATGATTATACTGATGAAGAGTCTTTAAAAGCATATAGCAATCTCCCACAAGAGATGATTCTTTTAACAAAATCATACTTTATGAAGAAAATTGACTCTTTAGGGCTTAATCTATTTAAAACAATTTATGAGCCACTTAATAACTCTAAGTTACGTCAATCTTTAGAGAACTATCATAATGAAAACTATAGCGCTAAAAAAGCTAAAAAGATAAATCGTAAAAAATTTAATGCTGAGACATCAAAATTTAATGCAAATGTCCTTGTTGCGGAAGATAATATAATTAACCAAAAGCTCATCAAGCGTACTTTAGAGGACTTAGGACTTACAATAAGCATAGCTTCTAATGGTCTTGAAGCCTTCCAAAAACGTAAAGATGGTAATTTTGATTTAATATTTATGGATATTCAAATGCCATTCTTGGATGGTATGGAAGCTACAAAAGAGATTTTAGAGTATGAAGAGGAGTTTAACCAACCTCACGTTCCAATATTGGCACTTACTGCAAATGCTCTTAAAGGTGATAGAGAGAGGTTCTTAGCAGCTGGACTTGATGAGTATACTACAAAGCCACTTGTGCGTTCTGAAATAGTTTCACTACTCAATCACTTTCTAGCAGACTTTATTGTTGATAATGATGAGCTTGAAGTGATTCAAACAGAGTCAATAGATGAAGTGTCTAGTGTAGAGGAAGATTTTGTCGAGGACATAAGTGTCCAAGATACAGATGAAACAGTAGAGACTCAAGAAGATGAGGCTTTTGAGGAACTTGCTCTTGAAGAATCTTTAAGTACACAATCTAATGAGAGTGAGAATAAAGAGAATGTAACATATGATGCTGACATACTCTTGGCGAAAAAGAGTCCATTTGAAGCCAAACTTTTTATGAAACTACTTGTCTCGCTAGGTTACTCTTTTCATGTTGCTGATACAGTGGAAGAGCTCTACTCAATGTTAGAGAATGGTTCATATAAAGTTGTTCTTTTTGATAGAGGATGTAGAGGTATAAGCCTTGCTCAACTATCAACTCTTATTGAGCAAAGAAAAGGTTTAACCTCTCTAGATTCAGCATTAATTACTATGGTTGATTCATCTTCTCAAGAGGATGAAGTGGATAGAGAGTTCGTGCAAGAGAGCATCAAAAATGTAATTAACAAAGACCTATTAAGACTGGTCATTGAAAAATTTATATAAGGAATAAGAGATATGGCAAGAAATGACCTTGTAGTTTTGGCTGTTGATGATGATATGATAAATCTGAAACTACTCAAATCAATGTTAATAAAAAGTGGTAAAGTAAAAGAGGTTATAGAGGCTAAAAATGGTTCCGATGCTATTGGTGAACTCAAGGCTCGTAATGACATAGATTTAATTCTTTTAGATATTATTATGCCGATTATGGGTGGTATAGATATGCTTAAAGTTGTAAGAGCAGATGATAATTTGCGTCAATTACCAATTATTGTTCTTACAACGGATGAGACGAAAAAAGTTGAAGCTCTTGAATGTGGGGCAAATGGCTTTCTTATGAAGCCTATTCGTAATGAGGATCTACTCAACAAAATTGCTACAGTGATCGTTTAACAAACTTTTAACATGCACTAAATAAGTGCATGTTTTAGTACCTCTTCTACTCTTTTCACTCCTACTATCTCCATAGCATCTCTAACTTCTTGCGGAATGTCTTCTAGATCTCTTTCATAATTTTTTATTGGGATTAGAACCTTGGTCATATCTGCTTTGTGTGCCGCTATGAGTTTCTCTTTGAGTCCACCAATAGGAAGTACATCACCACTAAGTGAAACTTCTCCTGTCATTGCGACATCTGAGCGGACTTTTGATGAGCTTAAAATTGAGGCAATAACAGTTACCATAGCTATACCAGCGCTTGGACCATCTTTTGGTGTAGCACCATCTGGGACATGTATGTGCAAGTCGTATCGTTTATAAACTTCACTTGCATCAAGTGTAATTCCATCCTCTTTCTCTTTAAACGAGAGCGGTATCTCATTTGTATCGATTGCAAGTTTTTTTGTATCTATGAGTGTTTTGACAACACTCATTGCAATACGCGCAGACTCTTTCATAACATCACCAAGACTTCCTGTAAGTTGGAATGAGCCTTTTCCTTTTATGCGAATACTCTCTAGTTTTAAGAGGTCTCCACCTACAGCTGTCCAAGCGAGACCATTTACTACACCAATGACTGGGACTTTATCAGTCTTTTCAATCTCAAAAACACTCTTGTCAAAGAACTCTTTGAGGTTTTTTAATGAAACAGTAATCTTTTCACTGCCACCGTTATGTAATATCTCTTTTGCAGCTTTTCTACTCATCTCAGCTATTCTACGACGAAGATTTCTAACGCCAGCTTCACGAGTGTAGCTGTGAATAAGCTCTTTGAGAGCTGGCTTGGTTATGCTTAGTTCACTCTTGTTGAGTCCATGTTTTTTAAGCTCTTGTGGCACTAGGTAGCGCTTTGCTATTTCATACTTCTCTTGAGGCGTATATGAGCTAAGTGTTATAAACTCCATTCTATCACGTAGTGGTGCAGGAATGCGCCCAACATCATTTGCAGTTGCAATAAATATAACATTACTCAAGTCAAGGTTGAAGTTTAAGTAGTAGTCTCTAAACTCACTGTTTTGCTCTGGGTCGAGTATCTCTAACATAGCAGCAGTTGGGTCACCTCTTTGTGAGCGAGAGATTTTATCTATCTCATCGAGTACAATAACAGGGTTCATCTTCTTAGCATCGATGAGACCTTGGGTAATACGTCCTGGCATTGCACCAACGTATGTACGTCTATGCCCTCTAAGCTCATTGACATCTTCAAGCCCACCAAGCGCGATACGAATGAGTGGACGCTTGAGTGCTGTTGCAATAGAGTTTGCAAGAGAAGTTTTACCAACACCCGGAGGTCCTGAGAAACAGAGAATTGCTCCTGCACTTTTTTTCTGTTTTACTCCACGAAGCTCTAAAAGCTCTTTTACAGCAAAGTACTCAACAATACGTTTTTTTGGTTTTTCAAGTGAGAAGTGGTCAGCATCAAGCTGTTTTTCTACACTCTCTATGTGGAGTGATTTTTTAGCAAAATCACCGTATGGAATCTCTAAAACCCAGTCAAGATATGTCTGCGTCATAGATGCATCAGATGAGTCTGGATGCATACGTGAGTAGCGCTCTACCTGTTTTTTAATCTCTTTGTAGGCGTCTTCACCCATTTTCTCTTTTTTTGCTTCGAGTTTGTTTCTATACTCTTCTATCTCTTCATCACGGGATGTATCAGTGCCGAGCTCTTTTTGAATCTGTTTGAGCTGCTCTTTTAAGAAGTACTCTTTGTTTACTTTTTCAATATGGGTATGTACTTTTGAGCGAATCTCTTTTTGGAGCTTATTAGCTTCAATCTCATCTATGAGAAAATCTATAAGGTCTAAAAATCTTTTTTCTGTATCTGTCTCAGTAAAGAGTTTATATGCTTGCTCTTTCTTGAGTTTGATAGTTGAGCAGATAAGATCAATAATACGATTTGAATCATGGTTCTCTTCTATAGTTTTAAGCAAATCAGGTGGAAAGTAGTTACTTACACTTGAGAGTGTACGCACTTTTTCTCGTAAAACCTCCATTATTGCATCTATTTTAAGTGTGTTTACTTCAGTTGACTCTATAACATCAACGCGAGCTATAAGTGGCTCATTTGAAATTTCATAAAGTGACTTTGCACGTGCAAGTCCTTGAAACAACACTTTTACTCTTCCATCTGGAAGTGCTACTTTACGCATAATTGAGCCAACTACACCTGCATCATAGAGTGACTCATAGTCACGTTTACTCTCGTGCCCTGGTTTTGTTGGGCACACTATTACTAAAGAGTTCTCTTCAATAGCTTTTGTTGCCGCAGCAATATTACTCTCATCACTTAAAAAGAGTGGTGATATCATAAATGGGTATAAGAAGAGTTCATCCTCTCCAATTACTGGAATATCTGCAGGAAATTCGCCATAGTTACTAAGTTTCATATAATTATTTTCCTTCTTCTTGGTTTTGTAAATCTGTTTGGTTTGTATCTGTATCTACAATTGAGTTTCTCGATACGACGCTTTGTGTATCCGGAATTAAGAAGCCATACCAGCTTGCTGTGCCATCTCCCTCAAACCACTCTCTATACCATGGAGTATTTGCTCTATCAACTTCATCCCAGACTATCCAAGGCTGTGGTTTTATGGCTCTATAATAAGCTGCACTCTTTGGTTTATCTACTCTATCATAAAGAGATGCGATGGTCTCATTGAGTGCAGCTTCAGCCATGTAAAGGTTTGTACTCATAGTATCTACTAAAGAGTAGTAGCTAGAGGCTGGATAATTTTGTTTAAATTTTGCTCCCTCTGTTATGGCTTCATTTATAAGTACTTGATCACGTCTAGGGTTTGGAAGTGCCATATATTTTGCTTTTATTTTTAAAAATTCGGCAAACTCTTTTTCGTTTTCATTGGCGTAGCGTTTCACATACTCATCTAAGAAGTGCTCTGTTAAAAGATACTCCTCAAAGTGCATGTGTGCAATGGCAAGAATCATAGTCGCTTCAGGAAGTAGAGGAGAACTTATATGCTCACCTTGCAGTGAAGCGTAGTAGTTGTCAGCTTTATCAAGGTTACCTTGTGAAACAGACTCTACTATTTTTGCATACCAGTAAGCTGCAGGTTTGTTATACTCCTCAATATCTTTTGAACATCCACTCAGTAGAAGTAAGGTGACAAAAGTTAGTAGTGACAGAGTTTTACGTAGTGTCATTTAGGGCAATCCTCATTGTAGTTAGCTTGATATTTTAGCTAAAAGAGTTAATCAAAGCTTTAAAACACTATATTAACTCAGAAAAAAAGATATTAAAAGACAAAAACTACCTATGAATAAGAGAAAACTCTTTATATACTTAGCGCATTAATAGACCGAGGAGAAAAAATGAAGGTTGTTTTAACTATTGCTGGATCTGATTCAAGCGGAGGTGCTGGAATTCAGGCTGACTTAAAAGCATTTGAAGCTTTTGGAACATTTGGAACTTCTGCCATAACTGTACTTACAGCACAAAATACTACGGGTGTTCGTGCCATACAAGAAGTACCTGTAGATTTTATAAAAGAGCAGATTCAAGCTGTTCTTGATGACTTTGATGTAGCAGCTATTAAAATTGGTATGCTATTTTCAAAAGAGATTATAGAAACGGTTGGAGAAATTATTAAAGACTTGAAAATGCCAATTGTTTTTGATCCTGTATTTATATCTAAAGCTGGCTCACCACTTCTTCAAGATGATGCTGTTGAGGCAATGAAAAAGCTTTTTGCTTACGTAACACTCATTACTCCAAATATGTATGAGGCAGAGCGTCTTTTTGGATGTAAGGAGACAGATGCAGACTTTGCTAAGGCAGCTCATGCAACTCCATGCGCAGTTCTTGTAAAGCACAAAGTGACAGATGAAAATGGTCAAAAAACAAGTGTTGACCAGCTTTTTGCAAATGGTGTTTTAACACCTTATACGTCACCAATGCTTGAGACAACAAACCTGCATGGAACGGGATGCACTTACTCAAGTGCGATAGCGGCAAATTTAGCTTTAGGTAAGCCTTTGCATGAGGCCATAAAACTTTCAAAAGAGTTTGTGTTTAATGCCATAAGAGTTGCTCCGGGCATCGGACATGGAGCAGGACCAATTAACCATAAAGAGGGTGTAATATGTTGTTAAAAAAGACTCCGGCACTTTATGCCATAACAGATGAGTTGCTCACACCAGATGAGAGTGTAGTAGAGCAAGCAAAAGTTTCAATTGAAGCGGGCATAGATATTTTACAATACAGAAACAAAACAAAAAGTGATGCAGAGGTTAAAGATGTCTGTATAGCTCTACAAGAGCTCTGTCGTGCTTATGATGTTCCTTTCATTATCGATGATCGTCCTCATTTAGCAGAGGAGATAGGTGCAGATGGTCTGCACATAGGAAAAGATGACATGCCAATTGCTGAGGCCAGAAAGCTCTTTACAAAAGGCATTATTGGTGTTTCATGTTATGGAAGTGTTAGAAAAGCGCAAGAGGCTGAGGCTGAAGGTGCTGACTATGTCGCTTTTGGTTCTTTTTTCCCATCACCTACGAAGCCTCACTCAGGAATAGTTTCACGCTCTGTAATTCAAAAAGCAAAAGCGGCTGTTAAGGTTCCCGTCTGTGTAATTGGTGGTATAACTGCAACCAATGTACATGAACTTGTTAAAGAAAAACCAGATATGATATCAGTTGTAAGTGGTGTATACGAAGGTGATATCGCCAAAAATGTTTACAATCTATTAAAAGAGTTAGGGAGATAGAGAATGCTTGTAGCTGTATCAGGATGTTTACTAGGACAACAAGTGCGTTTTGATGCAGGTCATAAGCGCGACACTTTTGTTATGGATCAGTTGAGTGAGTATGCCGAGTACATATCATTTTGTCCAGAAGATATGGCATGGGGTTCACCAAGACCTTCAATACGCATAGTTGAGACAGCTCAAGGAAAGCGCATTTTCTCCAACAAAACAGGAGAGGATGTGACAGATCCCTTACTCAAGAGTTCTCAAGATGAATTGGATGCGATTTTTACTCATAAAATTGGCGGTATTATCTTTAAGGCAAAGAGCCCTAGCTGTGGGCTAGGTAGTGCAAAGAGCTACCTTGAAAACGGTTTTGCCTCTGAAAAAAGTGATGGTGTTTTTGCACAGATGTGTAAAGAGGCGCATCCACTGCTACCTATGGAAGAAGAGGGAAGACTCTGTGATGCATGGCTTCGAGAGAACTTTGTTATGCAACTCTTTGCATATGATGCTTTTGAGACCTTTAAAGAGAGCGCAACTATGGGTGGCTTAGTAGAGTTTCATCGTGTCAATAAATTTATGCTTCAGTCAAAAGATGAGCCTATTTACAGACAGCTTGGTCAGATTGTTGGGAATCATGAGAAAAAGCCTTTTGAAGAGATTTTAACTGAGTATGAACTACTCTATAAGCAAGCCATCGCTAAAAAAAGTTCCATTGGTAAAACACGCAATGTCTTAGAGCATATGGCAGGATTTTTAAAGAAGTTTCTCTCAAAAGAGGAGAAAGCAATTTTGCATGAGCAAATAGATGATTGCGCGGCAAAAATAGTCCCTGTCATTGTCCCACTCTCAACGCTTAAACTCTATGCTACAAAGTACAAAGTAGAGTATCTCTTAGAGCAGAAGTTTTTAGATCCATATCCAAAAGAGTTAGCACTTCGCTCGAGTGTTTTGAGTGTTAAATGAGGCGAATCCTCTGGTTTCGACGTGATCTTCGAACTCACGACCATCCCCTTCTTGCCCTAGAGGGCGAAGTTCTTCCCATATTTATTTTTGATACCAACATACTTGAAAAACTGCAGCAAGATGATGCTCGCGTAACACTTCTTTATGCAAGAGTGCAAACCTTACGTAAGGAGTTGCAAGCACTCGGTTTGGAGCTTAAAATATTTCATGACACCCCTGAGAATGTCTTTGATGCTCTGCCACTTGCAGAGTTTGATGAGGTTGTTGCTTCGGGTGATTATGATGCGTATGCAAAAGAGCGTGACAGAGCTGTTTCACGGTCAATTCACTTTCGTTATGTAAACGATACCTATCTTTTTAAAGCAAAAGAGATCCTCAAAAAAGATGGCTCGCCCTATCTTGTATTTACCCCTTTTTATAAGGCAGTACTTAAATACTTAGAGATTAAAGAGGTAGCTAGCGAGTATAAACCTGCCAAGCAAACTCTCTACCCTTATGAGTATGACTCTTACGTAACACTCGAGTCAATGGGCTTTGTACAAAGTTCCATAGAGTACAACTTCACAAATAAAAGCCTTGTAGACTTTTTTACTAAAATTGCACTCTACCAAGAGAAGCGAGACTACCTTGGTGAGGACGCGACTTCACATATGAGTGTTGCTCTACGTTTTGGTTTTGTAAGCATAAGAGAGCTCTACAGAGAGGCAAAAAAAAGAGAGGCAGGAGAGGCTTACGTAAGACAGTTAATCTTTAGGGATTTTTATGCCTACCTGCTTTTTCACTTTCCATCTTTGGCAACAGAGAACTTTAAAGGCAAGTTTAACGGTGTCGCTGATACAGTAAAGTTTGAGCGGTTTTGTAGTGCCCAAACAGGTGTTCCAATTGTCGATGCGGGTATAAAAGAGCTTCTAGCAACAGGAGATATGCACAACCGTGTGCGTATGATAGTAGCATCATTCTTTACAAAAGATCTGCTTTTGCCATGGCAGTGGGGAGAGGCGTTTTTTGCTAAGCACTTGCTTGATTATGACGCGGCTTCAAACATACTCTCATGGCAGTGGAGTGCAGGAACAGGAGTCGACCCGCAACCCTATTTTCGCATTTTTAACCCTTACCTGCAGAGTAAAAAGTTTGATGCAGATGCTACTTACATAAAAAGATGGTTACCCGAACTTGAGGACTTAGTGCCAAAGCAGATTCACTCCGAGGAGTATCTCTTATGTAACACTATAAAAAATTATCCCAAACCTATGGTTGTTCACAAAGAAGTTGCTAAAATAGCCATTGAAAGTTTTAAATATGGGGAGCTTCGCGATGCTTAGAATTTTACTTTTACTCTCTTACGTAACACTACTGGTGAGTAGTGCTGGGGAGAACAAACTCAAAGAGGGCGTGTTAGAACGCATGGTACAACCCAAAGTCTCTTTGGACTCAGGTTACGTAAGCGATGCCAATGTAAATGGTTCAGATGGAAGTGTCGCTGTTACTAAAAATAGAGTGCAAATAAACAACGCCATAGCAAGCATTAGTTATACAAACTGGCACTTTAACTGGAGTGATGTGGCATCACTCCCATTTGGCGATGGAGTAAGTCAGCCCATAGAGCAGATGCACAGTATTCGAGCGAGCATTAATATTCCGTACTTCATAAACGAGGAGTGGTTTTGGCTTACTTCCATCTCAGCAAGAAGCAGTTTTGAGCGTGAGATGGAGGAGTCG